>OKUI01000293.1_pt1 | contig 19050 bp, 16 predicted proteins | sample 1606531 | NCBI WGS metagenome assembly OKUI01 (sample SAMEA3882506, study PRJEB24775) | human gut metagenome | biome: human-associated habitat; feature: intestine environment; material: feces | place: Netherlands | collected 2009/2010
GGGAAGGCTGCTGGCAGCAGCACACCGCCGCCATGAACCACGGCAGGACGGTCTGCGAGGGCCGGAAAATACTGCTGGGCGAACGCGTTCCAGGCCGCGAGGCTCTGGGCGGGCGTCACGCTCTCCCCTGCCGCGGCGCTTTCGCGGCGGCGGCTGCCCTGCACCGCATCCCGGAGGGCGCGGGCGTTTTCCCGGCGGGATGCACGGGCATCGCCGCGCTCCGAGCGGGCAGGCTTGCCCTTACCGGGCTTCTGCTTCCGGTTCTGCTCAGCGGCAGCCGCCAGCCAGAGCTGCTCTTCGGGGGGATAACAGCCCGGTGCGGGCAAAGCACGGGGAGTGCCCGCCTTGACCAGCCGGGCAATGAAATGGCCCTCGCCGCCCTGACAGGGCCAGATGCGGCGCACCTTGCTCACATCCAGCGGCAGACCGCCGGTGCGGTTCTCTTCGCCTGCGCTGCCAAAGGTGTAATCCACGTTGCCCAGCACATCTGCCAGTACAAACTCCGGGTGGCGCTGCAAAAACGCCGCCACCTGTCCCTCGTCCTCCTCCGGCGCAAAGGTGCAGGTGGAGTACACCAGCTGCCCGCCGGGAGCCAGTGCTGCTGCGGCGCAGTCCAGTATCTGTGCGCCCAGCTCTGCGCACTGCTTTACCAGTGCCTCGCAGTGCTGCTGCAGCGCTACCGGCTCCTTGCGGAACATTCCCTCGCCGGAACAGGGCGCATCCACCAGCACCCGGTCAAAAAACTCCGGCAGCGCCTCGGCAATGCGGGCGGGAGTCTCGTTGAGCACCACGGCGTTGGAAACGCCCATGCGCTCAAGGTTGCTTTTTAAAATTTCGGCACGCGCAGCCACATACTCGTTGCTTACCAGCACACCGCGTCCCTGCAATGCCGCCGCCAGCTGGCTGCTTTTGCCGCCGGGCGCGGCGCACAGGTCCAGCACCCGCATCCCCGGCTGTACTCCCAGCAGCGGCGCTGCTGAAGAAGCCGAGGGCTCCTGCGAATAGAACACACCCGCATGGTGGTACGGATGCCGTCCGGGCTTAAAATCCGGCTGATGCACCACAAAAGCCGCCTTGCAGAAGGGCGAGGGTTCCAGCGGGAAATCTGCCCTCTGCGCAAACTGCTCCGGTGTGGTGCGCAGCGCCGACACGGTGACCCCGCGCTCTGCCGTCTGCTGCGGGGCGGCATACAGCTGCTCGTACCGCTGGCCCAGCAGGGCACGCTCCCGCTGCTCAAAATATTCCGTAGGCATATTCTTTTCCTCCCATGGGATGTATAAAGCCGCCGGCTGCGGCCACACTATGGACTGTGAGGGCGGCCCCGCCCCCACAGCAACGACCGAAAGGAGCATTCACATCATGGAAAACCGCAGTGAGAACCGCAGTACCAATTGCAAGAACCAGACCTCTAACCGTACCAGCAGCAAGACCACCAACAGCGCAACCAACGAGCACAAGCACCCCAACCAGTACACCAAGGGTGCCGATGACGAGAGCGCCAAGAACTCCACCAACAGCCGTTCCAGCAACGCAAAAAACAGCCGCTGATGGCGTAAGCGGCATCTGACGGACCGCAGATGCCAACAAGCAAAGCCCGCTGCCCTCCACCACTGGTTTCCAGTGTGGAAAGCAGCGGGCTTTCGCATTCTTATTTCTGGTCAGGGTCAAACTGTTGCCACAGCACCTCAAACAGCTGGTGCACACGCTCCAGTTGTCCGTTCAGGTACAGCCATCCCAACAGGCACTCGAAGCCGGTGGAGGCACGGTATTCCTCCGGGGAGGCGTGCTTGGCAACGCTGGCCTTGCTGGCGTTGCGGCCGCGCTTGAACACAGCCAGCTCGTCCTCGGTGAACAGCGGCTCCAGCAGCTGTTCCTCTCTGAACTGCGCCTTGGCAGAGACATACTTGACCTTTTCGGCATTCAGCTTTCCGGCTGAAAGGCGGTGGTGCTCCACCAGACGCTGACGCACCAGCAGCTCCAGCACGCTGTCCCCCACAAAGGCCAGCGCCAGCGGGTTCAGCTCACGGGGGTCGATGGTTTCCGATTCGTTCATCGTAGTAATACCCTTCGTCTCTGTCCTCCCGATCAGGTGATCCTTCATTCAACCTCTCAGTCACGGGCTAACGCCGTGACAGCTCCCCTAGTAGGGGAGCCTTTGGCAGAAGATTCATTTTTCGCTATCATCACCTATGGCTCCAAAACCATCATCTGCCGCAAGGCAAAAAACGACCGCAGCAGGGCCAAAAGTAGCGAAGCGCCAACACTCGAAAATGCGACGATATGCCAAGGCCTCCCCTACTAGGGGAGGTGGCATCGAGCGAAGCGATGATGACGGAGAGGTTGGACAGAGCTGAAACCTTTCCTTTAGAAGATATAATCGAACTGATACTCACCAATGAGGATGGTGTCGTTCTCCTGCACGCCCTTTTCCACCAGTTCGGTCAGGATGCCGCTCTCGTCCAGCTGACGCTGGAAATACTGCAGGCTCTCGTAGTCATCCACATTGCTGCCGGCCAGGATATACTCCAGCCAGGGCGCGTCGATGCTCCACACATGGGCCTCCATCCGCTGGATGGTATAAGCACGGTCATTGGCCTTGGGCTCGGGCTTCTTGTACTCGGGGGTGAACACGGGCACCGGCGGGATATCCTTCAGGCGGTTGTAGACCAGGCCCGGCAGCTCCCGCACGCCCTGCATGGTGGCGGCAGAGATGGGCACAAAGGTCAGGCCCTTGCCCTCCACATAGCTGCGGAAGCTCTTGATCTGCTCCTCGGTGGCCAGGTCGCACTTGTTGCCCACCACGATCTGGGGGCGCTGTGCCAGCTCGGGGCTGAACTTTGCCAGCTCCTCGTTGATCTTTTCAAAGTCCTCCACCGGCTCACGGCACTCGCTGCCGGAGACATCCACCACATGCAGCAGCAGGCGGCAGCGCTCCACATGGCGCAGGAAGTCGTGGCCCAGACCAATGCCCTCGCTGGCACCCTCGATCAGGCCGGGGATGTCGGCGCAGACAAAGCTTGCGCCCTCACCCACCGACACGACACCCAGGGTGGGCACCAGTGTGGTGAAGTGATAGTTCGCGATCTTGGGCTTGGCCGCGCTGATGGTCGAGATGAGAGTAGACTTACCCACATTGGGGAAGCCGATCAGGCCCACATCAGCGATCAGCTTCAGCTCCAGCGTCACCTGGATGTCCTCACCGGGCATACCGGGCTTGGCAAACTTGGGGATCTGGCGGGTAGGCGTTGCAAAATGTGCGTTGCCGTAGCCGCCGCGGCCGCCCTTTGCGATGGTGACGGGGGTGTGGTCGGACAGGTCCGCGATGACCAGCCCGCTCTCCGCATCCTTGATCACGGTGCCCAGCGGCACCTTAATGATGAGGTTTTCGGCATTCTTGCCGTGGCAGAGGCTTGCGCCGCCCTTGCCGCCCTCGGGGGCAGTGTACTTGCGCTTGTAGCGGAAGTCCATCAGGGTGGAAAGATGATCGTCCGCCACAAAGATGATGTCACCGCCGCGGCCGCCATCACCGCCGTCCGGGCCGCCAGCGGCCACGAACTTCTCACGATGGAAGCTCACTGCGCCATCGCCGCCCTTGCCCGCATGGAGCCAGATGGTGGCGATATCGATAAAATTGGTTTGTGCTGCCATACAGCCCCTCCTATTCTTAAAAAGCCTTTTCCCTCTATTCAGCTCCCCTACTAGGGGCAACGGCAACGACCACCGCCAGTGGCGGATGAAGGGAGGAGCCGTTGGCGCGGCGGTCAGCGAAACGCAGGTGCTGTTTACAGCACGAAGCGATCGCCGGACACCACAGGAGGGGCGGGACACCTCCCTCCTGTTCAAGCATAAACCCTCGTCTATCATTCAACGTCAAAAGGAGAAATCGTGGAAAACAAACAGCTCAATCTTTCCGAACCCGAAAATATCATGGGCACCATGGATGTCAACCCGCTGCTGATCAAGCTCAGCATCCCGATGATGATCTCCATGCTGGTGCAGGCACTGTACAACGTGGTGGACTCGATCTTTGTCGCCCGTGTCAGTGAGAACGCTCTGACCGCCGTCTCCCTGGCCTTTTCGCTGCAGAACATGATGTTCGCCGTGGGCATCGGCACCGGCGTGGGTGTCAACGCCCTGCTCTCCAAGAGCCTGGGCGAAAAGAACCAGTACCGCGCCAACAAGACCGCCGAGAACGGCCTGTTCCTGGCACTGTGCAGCTACCTGGTCTTTCTGGTGCTGGGCCTGACCGTTGTGCGCCCCTACTTCTACGCCCAGACCGCCGATGCCGACATCGCCGAGCAGGGCATCCGCTACCTGACCATCTGCTGCGTGCTCAGCCTGGGCATGTTCATGCAGGTGATGAACGAGAAGCTGCTGGCTGCCACCAGCCGCACCACCCTGAGCATGATCAGCCAGCTGGTGGGTGCCATCGTCAACATCATCCTTGACCCCATCTTCATCTTTGGCTACTGCGGCGAGGCTCTGTCCGGCACCACCGGTGCAGCTTTGGCCACCGTCATCGGCCAGTTCTGCGGCGCAGGGGTCTCCTTCTACCTCAACCTCCGCAAGAACCCCGATATCCAGCTGGATTTCAAGGGCTTCCGCCCCAGCGCCGAAGCCATCAAACGGATCTACGTTGTCGGCCTGCCCAGCATCGCCATGCAGTGCGTGGGCAGCGTGATGACCTTCTTCATGAACCAGATCCTGATGGCCTTCTCGGCCACGGCTGTCGCCGTCTTCGGCGTCTACTTCAAGCTGCAGAGCTTCGTGTTCATGCCCATCTTTGGCATGAACAACGGCATGGTGCCCATCATCGGCTACAACTACGGTGCCCGCAAGCCCGACCGCGTCAAAAAGACCATCAAGTGCGCCATGTTCTATGCTGAGGCCATCATGCTGGTCGGCTTCCTGCTGTTCCAGTTCCTGCCCGACAAGCTGCTGGGCCTGTTCTCCGCCAGCGAGGCCATGCTGGCCATCGGCAAGCCTGCCCTGCGCATCATCTGCTTCCACTTCCTGCTGGCCGGCATGAGCATCATCCTGTCCTCCACCTTCCAGGCGCTGGGCAACGGCATGTTCAGCCTGATCATCTCGGTCTGCCGCCAGCTGGTGGTCCTGCTGCCCGCCGCCTGGCTGCTGAGTAAGACCGGCAATGTGAATATGGTGTGGTGGTCCTTCGTCATTGCAGAGCTGGTCAGTGTGACCCTGAGCTTTGTGTTCTTTGCCCGCCTGGACAAAAAGATCATCGAGCCCATGTACGACAACGCTGCCGCTGTACAGTAAACCGTTTCAGAACCCGTCCGGCACAAGAAAGGAACGTGACCTTTTATGGCAAAGAAGTTGAAATGGAATCTGATCCTGATGAGCGTGCTCTACCTGGGGCTGGGCATCTTCCTGCTCATGCGGCCCTCCACCGCCCTCAACGTGGTCTGCTACGCCCTGGGCGGCGTGGTGCTGGTGTGCGCCGCCGTTCAGCTGGTGCGCTACTTTGCCGTGGAGCGCGGCATCTTCCAGAGCCAGCTCACCCTCATCTCGGGCATCATCTGCCTGGGCCTGGGCGCGTTCCTCATCCTCCGCAGCGACATCGTGGTGCGTATCCTGCCCATCGTGTTCGGCCTGTTCGTCATCTTCGACAGTCTGGGCCGCATCCAGAACGCTCTGGACCTGCGCCGCTGTGAGTACCCCAGCTGGAAGGGCTTCCTGCTGCTGCCGGTGCTCAGCGTGGTGCTGGGCGTGGTGATGATCCTGAACCCTTTCGGCACCATGGAGACGCTGGTCATGGCCATTGGCATCATCCTCATCATCGAGGGTGCCATCAACCTGCTCAGTGCCCTGTACACCGTGCTGGCCATCCGCCGCTTTGCCAAGCTCCACCCCGAGACCCAGTCCATGCTGGAATCCCTGACCGGTCAGGATCTGAACGGTGACGGCGTGATCGCCCCGGACATCGCCCCTGCCGACGTGGAAGCCTCCGCCGTGGAGCTGGATCATGTGGATGAGAGCGCGGAGGTGGAGCAGGAAGAGGAATAAACTCCCTCCGTCATCGCTGCGCGATGCCACCTCCCTCCATGAGGGAGGCTTTGGCCACCCCCATAAAGCTTCCCTCCGAGAAAAGGCTCCCTCTCCGAGGGAGCTGTCGCCGACAGGCGACTGAGGGAGTTTGTAACTAATAGTAAAGGATAAAACTAGAGATGGAAAAATACGATCTGATCATTGTGGGTGCCGGTCCGGCCGGCATCTTCACCGCTGTGGAGCTGCTGCGCCACGGCAGTAAGAAAAAGATCCTGCTGGTGGAAAAGGGCAAGCCGGTGGAAAAGCGCCACTGCCCCAAGGCCGAGCTGGGCCACTGCGTCAACTGCCGCCCCACCTGCGCCATCACCACCGGCTTCTCCGGTGCAGGCGCGTTCTCGGACGGCAAGCTGAGCCTCTCCTATGAGGTGGGCGGCGACCTGCCCAGCCTGATCGGCGAGGAGTTCGCACAGGAGCTCATCCATTACACCGATAAGATCTACCTCGAGTTCGGTGCCGACCCCCATGTGGAGGGCATCTACACCGGCGAGGACATCAAGGAGATCCGCAAGAACGCCATCCACGCCGGCCTGAAGCTGGTGGACTGCCCCATCCGTCATCTGGGCACTGAGAAGGCCCAGCAGCTGTATCTGGCCATCCAGAACTATCTGGCCGACAACGGCGTGGAGATGCTGTTCAGCACCGAGTGCGAGAACATCATCCTGGAGAACGAGGAGTGCAAGGGCGTGTTCATCAAGGGACCCAAGGACGAGGAAGCCCATGCTGTTTATGCCGATACTGTGGTCATCGGCACGGGCCGCCGCGGTGCCGACTGGCTGGAGAAGATCTGCGCCGAGCTGGAGAAGGCCGCCGCTGTGGCCGAGACCGATCTTCAGAAAGAGGCGATAGGAAAGCTTGTGGAATACTACAAGACAGGCGATTTGAAGACTTGGGATGATTTCAACATTGACTGGGTTCAGGACACCGTCGGCACGATCGACTTCATCAACGGCTTCATCGAGGACTATGACGATCCGCTCGGACGCAAGGCCACATGGGAGGGCTATGTGAATATGAAGGATTCAGCGGCTTCCGCCCGTACGGAGGTCCTGAGCGCCAACGCGCAGTGGTTCGAGGACAATTCTCCGGTTGATCCGCGTTTCCGCAAGCCTCACGTCAAGGGCGTTTCCGCCAAGGTTGTGGACGGCATCACCCTCGCCGGAGCCACCTATCCTGCAACTCCGATCGGAATCAACCTTCCGAACGCCGACTGGATCAGACGTGACTACGGCTCCAAGTCCGTGACCATCGCCAACATCACCCACGCCTACGACTATGCCGCCCAGGAGTCGCCTAAGAGCACACTGACCGAGTTCGCTTACGATCAGGCTGAGATTGACGCCTACAAGCAGTACGGTTCCTACACAGACGAGATTCACACGGATCTTCATGAGTGCCTCGGCCACGGCTCCGGCCAGCTTCTTCCTGGCGTTTCGTCAACGGCTCTGGGCGAGTACCAGTCAACCCTTGAGGAGGCGCGCGCCGATCTGTTCGGCCTTTACTATATGGCTGACCCCAAGCTCGTTGAACTTGGCATCATGCCTAACGCCGAGGCCTACAAGCCGGCATATTCAAACTACATCAGGAATGGTCTGTTCGTGCAGTTCACACGTGTCGAGCTCGGCAAGCAGAACACTGAGGCGCATATGCAGAACCGCAAGCTGATCGCCGAGTGGTGCTACGAGAAGGGCGCCGCACGCGGAATCATCGAGAAGAAGATGCGTGACGGAAAGACTTACTTCGTGGTGAATGACTACGAGGCTCTCCGCGGTCTGTTCGCCGAGCTTCTCGCCGAGATCCAGAGAATCAAGTCCGAGGGCGACTACGCCGCCGGTAAGAATCTCGTGGAGACCTACGCGGTCAACATCGACCCGCAGCTTCACAAGGAGGTTCTGGAGAGGTATGCCGCACTGAATCTCAAGCCTTACGGCGGATTCGTCAACCCGGACATCGTGCCTGTCGAGAAGGGCGGCAAGGTCGTTGACTACAAGATCGAATACGTGGACAACTACCTCCGGCAGCAGCTTGACTACGGCAAGAAGTACCGTACTCTTTAAGTGAATCTGGCAGAAAGAATATTACAGGACTACGCTTCCTACCTGAAGATCGAGCGTGCGATGTCACCCAACACGGTGGCATCGTACTCTTCTGATGTCAGGGAATTCTTCTCTGTCGTGACCACCGCTCCGTCAGATGTTGCGACACAGGAAATTCTGGACTACCTTTCTTCCCGTGAAGACCTTTCGAAGCGTTCCCAGTCCCGTTTCCTGAGTTCGCTTCGTTCCTTTTTCGACTGGTGTGTCATGGAAGGGGAGCGCAAGGAGAACCCCTGTGATCCGATAGATTCTCCGAAGATGGGGCGCTATCTTCCCGCAGTGCTGTCGGTAGAGGAGGTCGGTGCGATCATGGATTCTGTGGACCTTTCGTCATGGACCGGCAAGCGCGACCGTGCGATCCTGGAGGTCCTCTATGGCTGTGGTCTCCGTGTCTCCGAGGCCGTTGGCCTGCGAATATCCTGTGTCTATCTTGACGAGTCCTTCGTGCGGGTCATCGGCAAAGGTAACAAGGAGCGCATTGTCCCTATGGGGGATATGGCTGCCACCGCTGTCCGGAATTATCTGGTTGCCAGGCCGGATCCGGCATCCCCTGAATTCGATGACACCTTGTTCATGAACCGCTTCGGCAAGTCCCTCAGCCGTGTCTCGATGTTCACCATCGTAAAGCGTCAAGCCATGCTCGCCGGCATCCACAAGGAGATTTCTCCGCACACTTTCCGGCACTCTTTCGCCACCCACCTCATCGAGAATGGCGCCGACCTCCGTGTGGTTCAAGACATGCTCGGCCACGAGGACATCACCACCACTGAGATCTACACTCACATCGACACCACCACTTGGCAGCGGTCCGTCCTCTCCCATCACCCTCGCCGTTGACTGTCCTCTCCATTCCGACAACGCTTTACTCCCGGAGCGTTGCCCGGGAACTCATCTTTTAGAAATAATGCTTGGCGGCAGGGGAAAAAAGGCAAATGGCAAATTTTGCACGTTACCAAAATTTGCCATTTGATTTTTCCCCTGCCGTTCGTTAAGTTAACACGTACTTTTGTGGGGACTTGATACCTTTCCGACGACGCTTTGCTCCCGGAACGTTCTCGAAGAGTGCTTCGTATCCCTCTCCGGCGACGTTTTCCCATCTAAGCGTTCCCCGAGAGTGTCCAATGTCCCTCTTGGGCGACGCTTTACTCTAAAATCGTTGCCCAAGAGTGCGGGACTATGGCTTGGCGATGCGGCAACGGGCTAGTTTGGAGGCTTTGTCAGGATCGAGGATGCCGGCTTTTTGGAGGTTGGAGACGGTCCATTCGGATTTCGGGGAGTTTTCTTTGAATATGACAATGCTCCGCGCGGCGCGTTTCCCGATGTAGGGGTGCGAGGCGAGGTCTTTCTCAGGAAATGCCCACAATGAATATGGTGGTGTGGCCACAGTGTCTAACTTGATGAGATCCTTGAGGTTGTCGAACTTCTCCTGGTCGAAGTGCCAGATGTCCATGAGCTGCTCGGGGTAGGAATATCCTCCCAGCTCCTTCCGGTAGGAGACCATCTTCCCGGCGAAGAACTTACCGATGCCGGGGAGCGACATAAATGTCACCGAGTCAGCAGAGTTGATGTCAATTTTGGGAATATCAATGTACCTCTCAAGCCGACGGAACACGGAATCCTCCACGACGTATGATTTTGCGAAGTCACTTTTGCGGCGGAACCGGCCTCCCTTTTGCCGGTAATTGTCAATGGATTGTGCCTGCTTCCGGGTGAATCCCAGGCGCATCAGGTCGTCAATGCTCACCGTGTTCGGATCGAAGCGGAAACTTTCATATTTTCTTGGAGTGTAGTTTCTCCTGATCTGCTCGGCCTGAGGAGAGTGCTCCGAGTTCCTGCGGAATGAGTTGCTGACCGAACCGCTTCCCTTTTTGTACACCAAAGCCTTGTTTTCTGTACCAAATGTCTTTCCGGATGTGTTTGGTACACCAGAAGGCTTTTTCCTGTACGGTGATGCCGCTTCGGCAGGCCCAGCGACCGGAGAACGATTGCCGGCCCGATCAGTCGCTGAGCCTGTGGTTTGACAGGGCTCACCAAACATCGAAGCGTCCGGAGTATGGTTGTCGGACTGGGTGGTCGCTGAGCTTGTCGAAGCGACTGGCCTTTCGTTAGCCGTTACGCCGACTGCCTGGCTGGCATTTTCGGAAGCGTAAACGAACACGGTGTCCGGCTCGTCATGATTGGCGATGATCCGTGCGACCGAGGCCTTGTGGATGAACAGGGCCGCCTGGTAACCGACAATGAGAAACAGCAGGGCCACCGCCCCGACGACGAACGAAGCGGACGGCCTCTTGCTGTCCTTGGAGGAGTTGAAGTCTTTCATGAGTTTTTTTATGTCATTGTTTAGTGGAAATGAAGTACATGTGGTAATACGGGACTGGTCATGCACCGAAAGTCACACTGACATATTCAAAGTCTATTCTTCCGTTTCGGACTTCCGCCTTTTCTTTTCAGATGGCGCCCCGGCGACGACTATTACTATCTCACCCTTGGGCTCATGTTCCTTGTACCAGGCGGACACTTCCACAAGCGTTCCGCGTTTGTGTTCCTCGTGGATCTTTGAGATCTCGCGCGCCACGGAGCACTCGCGCTCCGGTCCGAAATATTCAATGAACTGGTCGAGGGTTTTGACGAGTCTGTAAGGAGACTCGTAGAAGATCATGGTCCGCTGTTCCTCCGCGAGGGTTTTCAGCAGTGTCTGGCGACCTTTTTTCACCGGTAGGAAGCCCTCGAAGCAGAAGCGGTCGCAGGGCAGACCGGAGGAGACTATCGCCGGGATGCAGGCCGTGGCTCCGGGAAGTGTCTGCACCTCAATCCCTTCGGCGGCGCATGTTCGGGCGAGAAGGAATCCGGGGTCGGATATTCCCGGAGTACCGGCGTCGCTGATCAGCGCGACATTCAGTCCGCCCAGAATCCGTTCCTTGATCATCTCGGCTGTCTGGTGTTCGTTGAACTTGTGGTGCGACTGGAGTTTGCCGTGGATGTCATAGCGATGGAGCAGGACACTGCTGGTCCTCGTGTCTTCCGCAAGGATCAGATCCGCGTATTTCAGCACCTGTACGGCCCGGAAGGTCATGTCATCCAGATTTCCGACAGGAGTAGGTACTATATAGAGGATTCCAGGCATGGTCTGTTATTGATGTTATCGGGTTTACTGCCAATTTGATACGGCGTTCCCTTACGTGAAATTCTAACGAAGTTTTCTGCGGACGGCCATCATCAGCCTGTAAACAGGTTCAGAATTCATGTCCCAGTCAGGGAAGTTTGTCCGGATGTAGGAGATGGCCTCGTCAAGGGTGGTCATGCCGTTGAACGCGCTGATTGTGTTCTGGAAGAGAATAGGGTCTTCCTTGAACAGGACGTTGATCAGCAGGACCCTGTCGTTGAGGGAGATGGCACTGATGACGTTCTTCACTTGGGAGCCTGGGCGGTCTGTTCTCCATGCCTGCTTCTCGGCCATGACATCCATGACCGCTGTTTCCGGTTTCTGGCTGTCGAGGATGGATGCCTTTGGTCTGGGGGCAGGTTCTGTTTTTTGCGTCGTTTCTGATTCAGGAGCCGGGACGATCACGATCTCTGGCTCGATGTCGAGCGTTGGTTCCGGAACAGGCTCAGGAATCGTTGATGGCTCGTCCATCGGGAGGTCATCACCGGACGGGAGGTCATCGTCCGGTTGAATGACAGGTGCTTCCGGTGTGGTGGCCACTTCGGTGGGGATGGGCACTTCGACAGGCTCAGTGACCGGAGATGTTGGCTCAGAGACTGGAATATCCTCGGTCGCCGAGCCTGCTGAAGCGACAGTGTACTCAGCCGCGGGATCTTCAACGATAGGTGGAATATTTATGTCCGGGATGTCTATTTCGATTGGAATCTCATCTTTGATGTCCAAAGCTTCGACGGACTCGGAGACAGGAGTTTCTGTCGGCCCGGCGGTCACCTCGGCAGCCTCAGTGGCCTCACCAAGCCTACGCACCTCATTCTCAAGAGCCTCGAGCTCCACCTTTATGTTGTTTATCCTTTCCAGTAGTGCGGAAAGCCTTTGTTCGTCGATGTTTCCCATAAAAAAATGCTATCTTTGCCTGAGAAACCGGAAGTGCGGAAACCACGCCGCGCCACAAGGTTTGCGAGTGTTATTGATTATTCCAACAAATCTAACGAAATGTTTTCAGAAAACATAAAAAAAACCGGATGTATTGAAGTCATTTGCGGCTCGATGTTCTCCGGCAAGACAGAAGAACTGATCCGCAGGATCCGGAGAGCCAAGTTCGCCAACCTCAGGATCGAGATCTTCAAGCCGACAATTGACACAAGATATTCCGAGGATGACGTGGTCTCCCATGATTTTCACAAGATCCCGTGCCATTCCGTGAAGGATCCGAAAGAGATGTTGAACATCGGTCCGGAAGTCCAGGTGGTGGGAATAGACGAGGCCCAGTTCTACGACATGTCGCTTGTGGATGTCGCACAGAAACTCGCCGACCGTGGGGTTCGCGTGATCATAGCCGGCCTTGACACCGATTTCCTCGGTAAGCCTTTCGGCCCCATGCCTTACCTTATGGCTGTAGCTGAGGAAGTCCGTAAGGTACATGCCATCTGCGTCAGGTGCGGCAATCTCGCAAATCACTCCCACAGACTGTCCCACAGCACCGAGCTCGTGGTCCTTGGAGAGAAGGACGCCTACGAGCCGTTGTGCCGTGAATGTTACAACAAGGCGATCGCCGGGGAACGTGAGGCTTAGTCCTTCACGTTCTTCAAAGCCTCGCGTACCTTTGCCTCGATCTCGTCGCAGAGTTCCTGGTTGTCCTTGAGAAGCTGCTTGGTGGCCTCGCGTCCCTGGGCCAGTTTCTGGTCGCCGTAGCTGAACCATGAGCCGCTTTTGCCCACGATGCCATATTCAACGCCAAGGTCAAGGATCTCGCCGGCGTGGGAGATGCCCTCACCGAACACGATGTCGAACTCGGCCTTCTTGAAAGGCGGAGCCATCTTGTTCTTCACCACCTTGACGCGGGTGCGGTTGCCGAGTGCCTCGTCGCCGTCCTTGAGCTGGGTGGTCTTGCGCACGTCTATGCGGACTGAGGCGTAGAACTTCAAAGCGTTTCCACCGGTCGTGGTCTCCGGGTTGCCGAACATCACGCCGATCTTCTCCCTCAGCTGGTTGATGAATATGCAGCAGGTGTTCGTCTTGGAGATGTTCGCCGTCAGCTTCCTCAGCGCCTGGCTCATAAGCCTTGCCTGGAGGCCGACCTTGTTGTCACCCATCTCGCCCTCGATCTCGGCTTTCGGAGTCAGCGCGGCGACAGAGTCAACCACCACAATGTCAATGGCTCCCGAACGGATCAGGTTGTCGGCGATCTCAAGCGCCTGTTCGCCGTTGTCTGGCTGTGAGATGAGCAAAGTCTCAAGGTTAACCCCCAGAGCCTTCGCGTAAGTTCTGTCGAATGCGTGCTCCGCGTCGATCATCGCCGCGATGCCGCCTTGTTTCTGCGCCTCCGCGATCGCGTGGATCGCCAGAGTGGTCTTACCGCTGGATTCCGGACCGTAGATCTCCACGATCCTTCCGCGCGGATAACCTCCGATTCCAAGCGCGTGGTCAAGCGCGACGGAACCGCTCGGAATGACCTGCACGTCCCATTGTGGCTGTTCCCCCAGCTTCATGATCGTTCCTTTCCCGTAGTCTTTCTCAATCTTGTCGATCGTGGCCTGCAGCGCCTTGAGTTTGGCGGCGCCGGTGTCTGTGGCCTTAGCCTCTACCTCTTTTGCCATAATGTTAAAATAATGTTGTTTGTTGTTTTTGGGCGAAAAGATGTCGCCTTTGTGACAAAGATATAAAATTACGTCCAATCCGGCGTTATTTTTCATTAAATTTGTAGTAGGAAAATAAACTCTTGGAATATGCGTGAGCAACTGCTTGGTAAGACTCCTGTCGAATTGAAGGATATAGCTTTGAAAGTCGGTCTGCCTGCCTTTACCGGCAAGCAGATCGCTCAGTGGATGTACGGCCGGAAGGTCCGGAGCATCGATGAGATGACCAACATCTCGAAAGCCGGACGCGAAAGGCTGAAGGAGGAATATTCCCTCGGCGTGACCTTGCCTTCGACCTGCCAGGTCTCTTCGGACGGCACGAAGAAATACCTTTTCCCGGTGGGTGAGGGCAACGCCGTAGAGGCGGTGATGATCCCCGACGAGGACAGGAAGACCCTCTGTGTCTCCTCGCAGGCCGGCTGCCGGATGGGCTGCAAGTTCTGCATGACAGGACGGCAGGGATTCCATGGCAACCTCACAGTGGCGGACATCCTTTCCCAGTTCATCGCCATCGACGAGGCCGCGGAGCTGACGAACGCCGTCTTTATGGGAATGGGCGAGCCTCTGGACAACTTCGGCAATGTGATGAGGGCGATCGAGGTGCTGACCTCCGACTGGGGATTCGGCTGGAGCCCTAAGCGTGTCACCCTTTCGACCATCGGAGTCCTTCCGAACCTGAGGAAATACCTCGAATCCACCCGCTGCCACCTCGCCGTCAGCCTCCACAACCCGTTCCCGGACGAAAGGGCGGAGATGATGCCGGTGCAGAAAGCGTGGCCGGTGCAGGAAGTGATCGAGATGATCCGTGAATATGACTTCACAGGCCAGCGCCGTGTGAGCTTTGAATATACTATGTTCGCCGGCCTGAACGATGACAAGCGCCATGCCGACGCGCTTATCCGGCTGCTTCGCGGACTGGAGTGCAGGGTCAACCTGATCCGCTTCCACAAGATTCCGGACGCTCCGTTCGAGACGACTCCGCAGATCATTATGGAACGCTTCAGGGACAGGCTCTCAAACCACGGAATCACCTGCACGATAAGGGCTTCCAGAGGAGAGGATATTCTTGCCGCATGTGGGATGCTGGCCGGGGAACACAGTAGGAAATGAATATGGCAAATAACGTTCAATGACTATGGGAACGAGAACAAGATTGATTTTCACATCACTGGCCGTGATGGTCTCCTTGACGGCCTTGGCGGAATCCAGGTCTCAGCATTCGGTGCTGGATGACAGGAGGGAGGCCGCTGATCTGAGGGTTGAGGTGATCCGGCATAAACTGGACTCCATAAGGCGTTTCAGACATCGTCCGACCGTCGCCCTTGTGCTGAGCGGAGGCGGAGCCAAAGGGGCGGCTCATGTGGGCGTGATAAAGTATCTGGATTCAATCGGAATGCCGGTTGACATCGTGATGGGTACCAGCATGGGCGGCCTTGTGGGCGGAATCTATGCCCTTGGCTACAATGCCGAGCAGCTTGACACCCTGATCCGGAGCATAGACTGGGACCAGGCCTTGAGCGACCGTGTGCCGAGGGACTACCTGTCCTATTCCTCAATCAAATACAAGGAGAAATATGTCCTGTCCTTCCCGTTCTTTTATGACAAGGATGAGTACTTGCAGATGAAGGACGCCGACGGTCGGTACGCAAGAAGGGTCGAGGACATCCACTTCGGCGCGGGGGGAGCCGACGCCACGAACATGGTCAAGGACAACCTTCTGGGGAGCCTTCCGTCCGGAATGGTCTATGGCCAGAATGTCAACAACATATTCAGCTCGCTTTCCGTCGGTTATCAGGATGTGACTGATTTCTATGACCTTCCGATTCCGTTTCTTTGCGTGGCGACCGACCTCGTGTCCGGTACCGCCAAGATCTGGACCGAGGGCAAACTCAACACGGCTCTCCGTTCCACGATGTCGATTCCGGGACTCTTCGCCCCTGTCAGGGTCGGCGGCATGGTGTTGGTTGACGGCGGCATGAGGAACAACTACCCGACAGACCTTGCCAAGAAGGTCGGGGCTGACATCGTGATCGGTGTCAATCTTTCCAGTGGCTACAAGGGCTACAACGAGATCAATAATCTTGCTGACATCATCAACACCGGCATCGACATGTTGGGGCGCACCTCTTTCGAGTCCAACATAGACATCCCGGATGTCAACATCAAGCCTGACCTGCACGAGTACAATATGCTCAGCTTCGACGAACGCAGCATTGACACCATCATCAACAGGGGCTACCAGGCCGCCTTGGCCGTCGCTGACAAGCTTGACTCGCTGAAGAAGGTCGTCGGGTCTGACAGGACTGTCATAAGCAACGATCCGGCTGATGACATCAGGGTAAGGAAAGTGCTTGTGTCGGGAGTTGAGATCGCCGGAGTAAATGACAGGGAAAGTCTTTACCTGATGAACAAGATCAAGATCGGGGCTGGCTCCAGGATGGGCAATCAGGAAATCGAGGATGCCGTGGCCACAATCTTCGGCACTAACGCGTTTGACTATGTGAACTATGAACTGCTTGGAGACGAGGAACCTTATAGGCTGAGGTTCAACTGCAAGAAGGGTCCTGTCTGCCAGCTTGGTCTTGGCGGACGTTTCGACACGGAGGAGATTGTGTCGGTGCTGGTCAATCTGGGCTGGGGAGTCCACAAGATCCAGGGCTCGTCACTGGATTTCACCGGCAAGGTGGGAACCAATCCGAACGCCAGCGTGACATATTCCTACATCTCGCCGAAAGGAATGTCGTTCAATGTGCTGGCTGGGGTCAGGTACACTGACAGGAACACGTTCAGCATCGGAGACAACAGGTTCAGGATCAACTTTCTGGATGTGCGGCAGGAGGTATTTCTGTCCAACATCACATGGTCCACTTTCTATCTGAAGACAGGTTTCAGGAACGACTACTACAACGTCAATTCATTGATGGCCGAGCATTCGTTCGGAGACTACGATGTCAACCAACTGTCAAATGATTATGTGACATTCTTCATCGATGCCCGCAAGGACTCGTTCGACAACGCCTACATCCCGACAAAAGGGAAGTCTTTCGGCCTCTCCTACGATTGGGTCTTCGGTGGCGGGCCGCAGAAATTCAATAACTTCCATGCTTTGACATTGGATGCCAAACAGGTTGTGGGCGGCAGCATGGCCGGCCGGTATCTAGACCAGCAGATCCCGTTCATCGGAATCAACAATGCCGCGGCCATGCAGAAGATTCTCGGTGTGGCCAGGGCTGACTGGCGCTGGAAGCTGTTCAAGAACAACTACCTGTCGGCGATCGCCAACTTTGCCTTGTCCTGCGACGAGATCTCCGCTTTCAAGAATTTGGACGAGGATGTGGCCGGATATCTGGGCTGTGGCCTTCAGTACACCTACAACTCGATCGTGGGACCGATCAGCCTGAATGCGCACTGGTCAAACTACACGCACAAAGTGGGGCTGTACCTGAGCCTTGGATTTGATTTTTAGGAATATGGATGATTTCGCGAAAATGCTGGACACGCTTCAGGCCCAATGTGTCAAGAGGGAATATTGCCGCTCGGACATATTCAGAAAGGCTTTGACCGCCTTTGATGGGGATAAGGATGCCGCGGAGAGATTGGTCGCGTCGCTTGTCGAGGATCGTTTTGTCGATGATTCGAGATATGCCGCCGCGTTCGCGAGGGAGAAGGCCCGCCTGTCGGGTTGGGGTCCTGTGAAGATCTCTTTCGCGCTCACAGCCAAAGGAATATCCAAGGCCGTGGTCTCGGAGGCTTTGAAGGAGGTTGATCCCGATGAGGCCGACAGCAGGATGGTCTCGGTGCTTGAGGCAAGGTACCGTGCGCTGAAGGGAGATCCGCAGGAGAAGTTCAAACTGATCAAATTCGGGTTGACAAGAGGCTATGAATATGAAAAGATAGCCCCCGTGGTGGATGAGATTCTGAAGAAGAATAGTTAAATTTGCGGTTTGGAAAGGCGAGGCGTGTGCCTTCGCTTATTCAGGACACGTGGTAGTAAGTCGAACTTAATTCAATTGATATGAAAGCGATTGTTAAAACCGATTTCAACTTGCCGGGACAGGTTGGAAAGTATGTCGGTAAGGTACGTGATGTCTATGACATTGACGGAAAGTATCTCGTTATGGTTGTTACGGACAGGATCTCAGCGTTTGATGTGGTCCTGCCGGAAGGGGTTCCCTACAAGGGACAGGTGCTGAACCGCATAGCGGCCAAATTTCTGGACGCCACGGCCGACATCCTTCCGAACTGGAAGGTGGCCGTGCCGGATCCGGCTGTCACCATCGGCCACAAGTGTGAGCCTTTCAAGGTTGAGATGGTCATCCGCGGCTACCTCGCCGGACATGCCTGGAGGGAGTACAAGGCTGGAAAGAGGACGATCTGCGGTGTGGCGATGCCGGACGGGATGGTCGAGAACCAGAAGTTCCCTGAGCCGCTTGTGACCCCGACCTCAAAGGCCGCCGAGGGACACGACGAGGACATCTCCAAGGAGGAGATCATCGCCCAGGGACTTGTCGGACGAGAGGATTACGAGAAGCTTGAGGCTTACACAAGGGCCATCTACAAGCGTGGATGCGAGATAGCGGCACAGCACGGACTGATTCTGGTGGACACCAAGTACGAGTTCGGCAAGAAGGACGGTCAGATCTATCTGATGGACGAGGTGCACACTCCGGACTCCTCACGTTATTTCTACGCCGAGGGCTACGAGGAGAGGCTCGCCAGAGGTGAGCATCAGAAGCAGCTTTCCAAGGAGTTTGTCCGTGAGTGGCTGATGGCCAACGGTTTCCAGGGACAGGAAGGACAGAAGGTTCCGGAGATGACTCCTGAGGTTGTGGCCGGGATCTCGGACCGTTACATCGAACTCTACGAGCACATCACCGGCGACAAGTTCGAGAAGACTGAATATTCCGCCGAAGCCATCGAGGCCAATGTCAAGGCTTGCCTTGAGGGACTGAAATAAGAAGGTCGCTTCGATGCTTCGACAAGTTCAGCAACCACAGCAGCCACAGGCTCATCGACTGGATCCTGAGCTTGTCGAAGAGTCTTGAGACAATGGACGGCCTGAAACGAATATACGCCCGCAACTGCTAGG
>OKUI01000300.1_pt1 | contig 18897 bp, 19 predicted proteins | sample 1606531 | NCBI WGS metagenome assembly OKUI01 (sample SAMEA3882506, study PRJEB24775) | human gut metagenome | biome: human-associated habitat; feature: intestine environment; material: feces | place: Netherlands | collected 2009/2010
GGATCAAATGAGCTGGCTAGATAACGTCGTCGCATGGATCAGCCCGGAAGCTGGAGCAAAGCGTGCGGCATGGCGTGCAACGTACAACGAACTGCGTAACTATGACGCAGGCAACAACTCCAGACTGAATGCAGGATGGAGAGCGGCAAACTACTCCGCAGAAATGACGGACAGAACGTCCAGAGACACCATCAGAGCCAGAGCGCGAGACCTGGAAAGAAACTCCGACATCGCGAATTCACTGATATCAGCATACAAGCGAAACGTCATCGGCGCAGGATATAACCTGCAGGCCAAGACGAAGAACGCAAAGCTGAATGCAGACATCGAGAAGCTCTGGAAAAAATGGTGCAAGGCAAGGAACTGCGACGTGACCGGAACGCAGACCTTGAACCAGATACTCCGAATGGCAGTGACTAGGAAGAAGGTGGATGGAGGAATTCTATTCGTGAAGGTTTACACCAACGACGGAATGATCCCGTTCAAACTTCAAATGATCGAGGTTGATGAGCTCGACACTCTCCAGGTTGGAGAGACAGCCGGAGGAAACCGAATCGTCGGAGGTATTGAGTACAACAAGTACAACAGACCGGTCGCATATTGGATCAGGCAGTACGGTATCGACGGATTCTCACTGGAGAAGCCAAGAAGAATCGATGCAAACGATGTGATTTTTTATTACACGAAGCGCCGCCCTTCTCAGATCAGAGAAATGTCCGATATGAGCCAGACAGCAACCAGAATCCGTGACACAAACGAATTCATGACTGCAGTATCCGTCAAGGAACGAATCGCAGCCTGCCTGTCTGTTTTCATAAAAAAGCAGCTGCCGACAGTCGGCATCGGAAGAAATGCAGCGACGGAAAACGTCGGAAAGCATGAGTACGATGGAAAGACGCTGACACCCGGAATGATCAAAGAGCTCAATGCCGGAGATGAAGTCCAGGTCGTAAATCCGACCGGTCAGGGAAGCGATGCTACATCCTTCACGAAGCTGCAGCAGCGTATGATCGGATCAGGTCAGGGACTCTCATATGAGGCGACATCCCGCGACATGAGCGAGACCAACTACGCATCCGCAAGACAGGGAGCCATCGAGGATGAGATGACCTACCAGGAGGAGGAAGAAGCAATTCTGGCCATTCTCGATGAGATCTATGAGACATTCGTAATCAGCTGTTATTTAACAGGACTGATCAAGGTAAACAAAGACTTCTGGACAAAGAAGGATGACTACCTGGAGCACGGATGGATCAAGAGCCCTAAGAAGTGGATCGATCCACTGAAGGAATCCAGCGCAAACAAGACCGCGCTGAATACCGGCCAGAAGACGTACAAAGAGATCGCTGCCGAGAACGGCCGCGACTGGAAGCAGCAGATCGATGACAACCTGGAAGTAATCGAGTATGCGAAAAAGAAAGGCTATGACTTAGGAGGTGTGATATTCGATGGCAAACTCGGATCAGAAAAAGAAGAACCGAAGCCAGAGCCGCCAAAACCGGATGATCAAACCGGAGACGGCCAGGAGGAAGGAACCAACGATGATGACAAGGGCACACAGTCCGGAGATGGAAAAGAAGGCCAGTCAGCATCAGACGAAGGACAGGAATAGAGGCCTGAGAGAACTTAGAGGTTCGATCAGAGCACTCGAAGGAGATGGCAACGAGCGAACATTCGAGCTGAGTTTCTCATCTGAAGAACCATATACAAGATGGTTCGGACAGGAGATCCTCGACCATTCAGAAGGCTGCGTCGATCTGACCAGACTGAATGAGATCGGATGCGTGCTTTTCAACCATGACCGCGACGAAGTGATCGGCAAGATCACCAAAGCGTGGATAGATAACGGACGCGGAATGGCTACAATCGAATTTGATTCAGACGAAGCGTCCGAAGTGATCTACCAGAAAGTAAAAGGCGGAACCCTCAAAGGCGTATCCGTAGGATACCTGGTAGACAGCTGGGAGGAAGTAATGCCAAACAAGACCTCGACGGATGGCAGATTCATGGGACCATGCTCGATCGCTAAGAAGTGGGCGCCTTACGAGATAAGCATCGTTAGTGTCCCAGCAGATCCAACCGTAGGTGTGGGAAGGGAAATGGAGGAAAAATCCGAACCCGGAACACAGGACATCCCACTCGATATCTATGAGCGGCAACTTCAAATAAACAAAAACCGAATGGAGGTAAAAGAAAATGACGATTGAACAGATGATCGCACGTCAGCAGGAATTATTAAACGCTGCCAGATCCGCAGGTCGCAACATGACACGCGAGGAAGCCGCAGAATTTGACTCCCTGCAGAGAAGCATCGACGCAGCTAGAGCAGCTGGTGCTGGCATCGCCCATGGCGGCCAGAGTTCCACTCCTGCTGCACCAGCAAACAACACACCGGAAGGCCAGAGACAGCAGACACCTGCTGCGGGCGAAGGTGGAAACGGTGGACAGGATCCACAGAACGCACAGAGAGCCATCGAGGCAGAAAGACAGAGAATCCGCAGCATTGAGGACCTCTGTACAGAGTTCGGTCTTGAGGCCAGATCTTACATCGACAACGGATCTACCGAGGAACAGGTAAGAGCCGCAGCACTTGAGAAGCCAGCACTCACCAGTAGCGACCGGCATCCAGGTAACAGATACACAGGAGGATAAGTTCAGACGTGCCGCTGCTGATTCCCTCCTCATGAGAAGCGGCATGACATTAGAGCGTCCGGAAGATGGCGCCAGAAGCCTCATGGGAATGTCAATCAGAGACCTCGCCATCGAGTGTCTGCAGAGAGACGGATCCAGCGAGAGCAATCTGAACCGTAGAAGCTCTGATGAGCTTTACACAATGATGGCCAGAGGTTTCTACAATCCAGAGGCATCCTTCCCAGCAATCCTCGATCAGACAATCGAGAAGGCATACAAGGAAGGATACCGCAAGGTAGCCGTGACCTTTGATAAGTTCACAAAGAAGGGATCCCTGAAGGACTTCAAGAAGCATGACAACTACTACGTAGCTGGACCAGTCGGCGAGTTCTACGAGGTACCGGAGAACGGAGAGCTCAAGCATGACATCTTCAAAGATGACAAGCTCCCTCAGAGACAGCTGAAGACTTACGGCCGCCAGTTCACTCTTTCCAGAAAGGCATTCATCGATGACGACATCGGTCTCGTGACAAGCCTCCCGGCGAGATATGCAGCCGCAGCCAGAAAGACCATCAACAAGCAGGTATACCAGATCCTGATCAACAACTCCAATATTTACGACGGAGCTGCACTCTTTGGCAAGGAGCATAAGAACCTCCTCGCATCCGGTACCGGAGTAACACAGGAAGCAATGCAGACCATGATCATGGCACTGGCAAACCAGAAGGATCAGTTCGGAGAGAGCATCATCATCAATCCGGCAACCATCGTCGTACCTTCAGGAATGAAGTTCGACATGTACACGCTCTTCTTCAGTCCGACAATTAACACAAGCGACAACACCCAGGCAGTGAACCCACTCTACCAGTACAGAGACAGCATCGAGGTAGTCGAGGATCCGACAATCAACGCATTGTGCGGCGGCCTTGGAAACGTGATGCCATGGTTCCTGATTGGCGATCCTGGAGACACAGACTTCATCGAGGTCGACTACCTGAACGGTCAGGAGATCCCGAACATCAGAAGAATGGAAGCTCCTGGACAGCTTGGATTTATCTGGGATATTTACCTCGACTGGGGTATCTCCGTAATGGACTACCGTGGAGCCGTAAAGAACCCAGGAATCAAGGTCGACACGAAGCTGAAGCTCGTCTAAGAGGAAGGAGGAATAAATCATGGCAACAGCAACATTCTGGCAGAGAGGCGAGACTATTGATCGCATCAATGACACAGCAAAAACCATCCCGGCCAATACCATCCAGGCTATCGGTAAGAGAATCGGAGTCGTAGCGATGGAAGCAGCACCGGGACAGAAATACAGCGTCAATGTGGTAGGCGTTTACAGCTTCCCAAAGAAGGCAAGCGAGGCAATCACTGCAGGCGCCGATGTTTACTGGGACAACACAAACGGAGTGATCACCGCAACAGCCGAGTCCAACATCCTCGCAGGCTACGCTATCGCAGCCGCAGCCGCAGCGGACGCGGTCGTATCAATTAAGATCAACGCCTAAATGAAGCTCGTGGCAGTTTATCCGATCTTATACGGAGCACGTCAGTATGAGGTCGGAGATGAGCTTCCTGATTCAGAGATGAAGCAGACCTGGCTGGATGCCGGAACCGCCACCCTGGTAGAGGATGAGCCAGAGGCACCGGCTCCAAGAGCGCAGATGCTGACAGCTCAGCCAGGACAGATCGGAATCAGCAATAGTGGCAACGAAGATGACCTCGCTGGAAGAATCCCAAAGAGCATCGAAAGAGCCACTGATCCGGTAAAGAAACCAACCCGGAGCCGAAAAAAATGAGTTTCAAAGACGTAATCGCGTCGGACGTGCACGACACATTCATGAACGCGGATGAGTTCTCGGACATGCATGATCTCAATGGAAAGATGATGCCGGTTCAGGTAGACTCCAACGAACAGATCGAGCGTGAAAAGAGATTCAACCAGCACATGGATGGAATTTATAAAAACCAAAAACTGATCTACGTAGCAGCCACCGACTATGGTCCAATGCCGAAGCAGGGATCCCTGATCCAATTCGACAAGAGGCCATACAAGGTGGCTGATGCTATTTCAGAGGACGGTATCTATTCAATCACACTGGAGGCGAACAGAGCATGATCGAATACCAGGTAGACGAACAGATGCTGGAGGAAGTGCAGGCGAAGCTCGGAGAAATGAGCCGAAAAGCGCCAACGGTAATATCGCGGGCCCTGAATAAAGTAGCAGTCACAGCGAGAGTAGATCTCGCAAATAAAGCGCAGGCGACCTACACGGTAAAATCCGGAGGCTTTAAGAAGGACATGACGATCCGGAAAGCGTCCGCAGGAAGACTGGAAGCGGTGATCCATTCACAAGGCAAGCCGCTCTCAATCACTAAGTTTCACACGACTGCACCGAAGAAAACCGGAGCGAAAGCAAACATCATCAAAGGCGGCGGCCTGAAGCAGCTTATATATGGCAATATTAAAGCCTTCAAAGGACCAAACGGTCAGATCTATCAGAGACGAAGCACCGCCAGGCTGCCAATTAAGAAGCTGAGCTCCAACTCAATCCCGAAGATGATCGGCAACGAGGAAAAGGTATACGGAGTCGTGAAACCATCCATCGACCGGAACCTGCAGCATTACGTGGAGCAGCAAATAGAATTACTCACAAAGTAGGAGGAAGACAATGACACCATGGGACCTTCAGAAATCGCTAATCGCTGAAATCGAGGAACTCCTGGCGCAGATGCAGCTGAAAAATGCTGCAGGAGAGGACGTGTTCGGAGTAAAAGGCTACGAGCAGAGACTGCCGGAGATCACAGACGATGAGGAAGACCAGTCGCAGTTCTTCCCTTACTTCATCGTGAGAATCGAAGAAGGCAACACACCGACGGACGATGAGCCATGGCTCGTCGGAACCACGGTATTATTCGGAATTTGTGACTACGACAAAGAAACGAACGGACACAGAACCATTCTGGAGATGATCACAAAGGTTACAAACCGGTTCCTGGAAAGACCGCTCCTGGATAGCAAATTCAGAGCAAACCAGAACGTGAGCTTTGCACTTCAGGATGAGGACACGTATCCGTTTTACTTCGGAGCCATAGATATCAAATTCTACGTACCAAAAATAGGAAGGAGCGATGACTGGTCATGAGCGAATCAGTAAAGGCGCCGGAGACAAAAGCACCGGCAAAAAAGACACAGGCAGTGACGGAGGCAAAGACTGAAGCAGTCCTCTACGTAGGACCAACAATCAGCGGAATCGCCATCACCGGCACAGTCTACACGACAATCCCGGAGGCAGCGAAAGCAGCTAAAGCGGATGCACCAATGATCCTGAATCTTTTCATTCCGATCAGAGAATACGGCGAGGCCGAGAGAATGATCAGAGAAAAGAGAGGATACGTATACAGCGCTTACACAGAAGCGCAGAAATTCAAACTTGAAAGAGGAGGTAAGAACTAATGAGCATCAGACATGGAGTTTACATCCAGGAAGAAGCTACAGCCGTTCAGGTACCAAAGACCGGCAACAGCTCCGTCCAGGTAGTCGTCGGAACAGCTCCGGTCAATATGGCCGAGAATCCAAGCGAAGCCGTGAACGTTCCAATTCTTGCGAATTCAGGAACTGAAGCCATGGCAGCACTCGGATATTCCGTAGACTTTAAGAATTTCACACTTTGCCAGACGATGTTCGCAACATCAAACCTGTTCCAGGTTAGTCCGGTCGTTTACATCAACGTCCTGGATCCGGCAAAGCACAACAAGGAGCTCGCAGAGGCAGAGTACCAGGTAAACCAGAAGCAGGCAGTGATCGAGAAAGAAGGCATCATCCTCGAAGGGCTCACCGTCAAGAATTCAACTGGCGATACAGAGCTCAAGGCTGGCGAGGATTACAGTGCTGCATTTGACAGCACAACTGGATTCCTCACAATCACAATGCTCGCAGGTGGAAAAGGCGCAGCAGCAACAGCCATCAAGGTAAGCGGAAAAGTCATCGATCCGTCCAAGGTTACGAAAGAGGACGTCATCGGAGCCGTGGATCCATCCACAGGAGCTGAGACAGGAGCGCAGGTCATTAGACAGGTATACCCAAGACTCGGCATCGTTCCGGGACTCATTCTCGCACCAGGCTGGTCACAGATTCCGGAGGTCGGTCTTGCACTTGCAGCCAAGGCGGCCAAGATCAATGGCGTATACAGCGCAATGGCACTTCTTGACCTTGATACAGCCAAGGCAAAGAAATACACAGACACCAAGAGCGTGAAAGAGGAATCCGGATACACAAGCCCATTCTGCTATCCGCTCTGGCCATGCGACAGAGTCGGCGAGTACATTCTCGCAAAATCTGCAGTGGCAGGCGCCATGATCCAGTACATGGCATCAGATAACGAGGACGTACCGAACCAGTCACCGTCCAACCATTTACTCGGAGTCGGCGGCCAGTGCCTCGAAGATGGAACGGAAGTATATCTCGACCAGGACCAGGCAAACACGGTCAATGGCTACGGCGTAACCACAGCGATCAACCAGAACGGCTATCGCTTATGGGGTAACTACACCGGAGCGTATCCAGCGAGCTCAGACGCGAAAGACATCTGGTTCGCAGTTCGCCGCATGTTCAGCTGGCAGGGAAATAACTTCATTCAGACATACTTCGATGAAGTCGACGATCCGATGAACAACGTCCTGGTTCAGAGCGTAGTAGACAGCGAGAACATCCGCTGCAGCGCATACGCACCTAAATACTGGGCCGGAGCTTCCATCGAATACAAGTCAGATGACAATCCAAAGACTGCCATCCTGGCCGGAACGATGAAGTTCAGACAGCACATTGCACCGTACACACCAGCGCAGGAAATCGTGGACATCATCGACTACGATACAGACACACTGGCAGCAGCAGTAGGAGGTAACTAATTATGGCAAGCATTATTCCTGAAGTATTAAACCACTTCAACATTTATAACGGCGCCAATGCCCTCGTCGGAGTATCCGGCGAGGTGGAGCTTCCGGAGCTTGAAGCCATCACGGATACCGTGGAAGGCACCGGAGTGCTCGGCGAGATCGAGGATCCGGTAACTGGACAGTTCTCCAGCGCCACAATCAAGATTCCATTCGCAGTTTTATACAGCGATATGTTCTCCATCGTAAACACTACAGAGCCGCCGCTCCTGACACTCAGAGGATCTATGCAGTGCACGGATCCAAAGACCGGAGCAACCGGATACTACCCGATCAGAGTCGTGGTACGAGGCAAAGCCAAGACAACTACACTCGGCAAGGTAGCCAAAGGAAAGAAGATGGAATCAGAGGTCGAGCTTGAGATTTTATACATCAAAGTAGAGATCAACAACGCCGTCGTTTTGGAGCTCGACAAACTGAACTTTGTATTCGTATTAAACGGAAAAGACATGCTGGCGCAGATCAGAAGCCAGTGCTAGATAACAGGAGGAACGCAAAATGAGTGAAAAAGTCACAGAAATCAACAAGCCAGAAGACAACGAGATGAAGCTCAAGCTCAGTAGAGAGTATGACTTCGAAGGACAGAAGATCGGCGAGATCGACCTCAGCGGGCTCGACAATTTGACTGCTGCAGATATGATCCAGGCCAACAAGGTCCTCACAAACAACGGAACCGTGTCGGTTCTTCCAGAGACAACTCTGGAATACGACCTCATCATCGCAGCCGGAGCTTTGAAGATGCCGATCGAGTTCTTTAAGCAGCTGAAGCCAAAGGACGCCCTGGCGCTCAAGAACAGAGTGACATCTTTTTTATTCGGCGAGGAATAAATCCTGCGGACTTCTCAGAGTTGCGGAAATGCTGTCTAACCCTGTCGCTGAACCTCAGCACAGGGTTAGATTATTTTTTGCAAATGAACATCTTTGACCTTATTGATTTATGCGCCGATTTGAAGGAGGTGACACCTAAGAAATGAGCGAATTTGAAGTAGCGATTAAGATCGCCGGAAAATTAGACAAATCGCTGCAGACGTCAGTCAGCAGCGCACAGAAGATGCTCGGCAGCCTTGGAAAAGGCGGCCTGTCTTCCGCATTAACCGGTATCGGAAATGTAATGGAAAGTACCGGAAAAGCGCTCACCACAGGAGTCACGATGCCGGTAATCGCGCTCGGTGCCACATCCGTGAAGGAGTTCGGATCCGTAGATAAGTCCATGAAGCTCGTCCAGGCAACCATGGGATCAACAGACGCCCAGGCCAAACAGCTCGAATCAACAATGAAAAAAGCAGCGGCAAATTCCGTATTCGGAATGCAGGACGCAGCAGACGCAACGCTGAACTTCGCGCGCCAGGGTTTCAATGCAAAGCAGGCAGGAGACATGCTGACGCCCGCGCTGAACCTGGCAGCAGGAACGGCGACGGATTTATCAGTCGTAACCGGCGGCCTCGGAAACGCCCTGAAGATGTTCGGCAAGGACTCAAACTACGCAGCGACAGCAGCAGATATCCTATCGACAGCCCAGGCGCAGGCCAACACGACTGTCACGGATTTATTCGACGCCATGGCAACAGCAGGACCGATCTGCAGCTCAGTCGGATGGTCAATGTCCGATCTGGCCGCAATTACTGATATCTTCGGTGATGCCGGAATCAGTGGTGCTGAAGGAGCCACGGCACTGAAAACAGGTCTGGCCAGATTAGCAAGTCCGGCCAAAGACGGAGCTACCTGGATTAAAAAACTAGGCCTGGAGATATTCAATTCAGATGGATCCATGAAAAGCATGGTCGACGTGCAGAAGCAGCTGCATGATAGCTTTCAGGGCTTAACCAGCCAGGAACAGATGAGTGCGGCGGCCGCAATCTTCGGAAAGAACCAGATGGCCAAGTGGATGACGCTGATCAATGCATCACCGGATCAGGTACAGAAATACGCAAGCTCGCTGGAAGGAGCGGCCGGAAGCTCGCAGAAGATGGCAGACGCACTCCTATCCGGAATGGGTGGATCCCTGGAAAAACTGAATTCATCCTTTGACGTTATGAAATATACGGTCGGAGGAATCGCCAGCGAAGTCCTGAAGCCTTTCGTGGATAATTTGACCGGGCTGATTGACAAATTCAACAACCTGGATCCGTCGATGCAGAAGAACATCGTGAAATGGGTAGGTATTGCAGCCGCAGCGGGACCAGTTCTGCTGATCGGCGGTCGACTGTTCAAAATGGCCGGATCCCTGGTGGGAACATTCGGCAAGGTTGGAAAAGCGATCGGAAGCATCGGAAAGAAAACTAAAGGCATGAGCGCACCGCTCAAAGAGGGAAGCAGTGTAATGTCCGCAGCAGCCAAGAATGCGCTCGGATTCGGAATCGGATTCGCAGCCGCAGCCGCAGGCGTGTGGATATTAGTAAAAGCAGCCAAGGAACTCGCTGCAGCGGGACCAGGAGCGCAGATAGCAACCGTCCTGATGGCCGGAGGCATTATCGCATTAATGGCAGTAGCAGCGCAGCTCGCACCGAAGCTGCAGGCAGGCACGCAAGGTCTCCTGGCATTCGGAGGTGCAATCTTAATGGCCGGAGCCGGTATGAGTTTGATGGCAATGGCAGCAACACAGGTGGCAGCCGCAGGACCTATGGCATTCGCAAGCCTGGCACTCATGGAAGGCGGCATCATTGCACTATTGGCAGTAGCCGGAGCAATGGGACCACAGCTCGCCGGAGCATCTGCGGGACTTCTCGCATTCGGCGGAGCAGTTCTGATGGCAGCGGCCGGAATGAGCCTCATGGCGATGGCAGCAACACAGGTAGCGGCAGCCGGACCGATGGCAATCGCAGCACTCACAATCATGGAAGTAGGAATGATCGCAATGATGGCAGTAGCCGGAGCGCTCGGACCTGCACTCACAGCAGCATCAGTCGGACTGATTGCATTCGGAGCTTCTATCGTTCTGGCGGCAACAGGATGCCTGATCATGGTCCAGGCGGCGACGCAGATCGCAAGCGCAGGACCGGCAGCGCAGATCGCCCTCGCACTCTTAGCGGCGGGATTGATCGCATTCGGAACAATAGCCGGAGCCTTGGCGCCAATACTCCTGGCAGGAGCTGCAGCGATCGCAGCACTTGGAGCAGCGCTCACATTAGTGGCAACAGCGGCCATGTTGGGAGCAGCAGCGCTGGCCATTATATCGGTATCGCTTCCGCTTTTATCAACATACGGAGCGACCGGAGCATCGGCAATCCTGACACTTAGCGGAGCACTAACAGCATTCGCAGCATCTGCAGCAGTATGCGGAGCCGGAGCATTAGTGGCAGCCGCAGGACTTCTCGCAATGGCAGCCGGAGCCTTGGCGGCCGGAGCGGGCGTTTTAATGGTTGGAGCTGGAGCCGTGGTACTTGCTGCAGCAATCGCAATGATCGCAGCCGGAGCAACAGCCAGCATGGCTTCATTTATGCTTTTAGCAACAATGGTCCGTTTATTCGGAACCGCAGCACTATCAGCAACAGCACCAATCCTGGCACTCACAGCGGCAATGCTGCCATTCGCGGCGGCCGCACTTGCAATGGCAGCCGGAGCAACGGCAGGAGGCGCAGCCCTTCTGATACTGGCAGCCGGAGCACTAGCCGCATCAGTCGGCATGGTACCACTTGCAGCAGCCCTGGCACTTGCAGCAGCATCGGTGGAAATCATCGGAGCCAGTGCAAAGGCAGCTGGATCGGCGCTTAAATCAATGGCCAAAGGTGCAACAGGAACCGCGGCCAAGATGGCAATCATAGCTGCAGGAGCCGCACCACTTGCAGCAGCCCTGGCACCACTCGCGGTCGCAGCGGCAGCAGCGGCAGCGGCAGTCCTGGCCTTAGCGGCAGGCAGTACAGCGGCGGCAGCAGCAATCATGCTCCTGGCAGCAGGAATCACAATGACAGCCGGAGCGCTGACACTTTGCAGCGCATCGATAACAGCATTCAAGGCAAGCGCGGCAGGAATCAACGCAGTGGCAACGCCAACAGCTGCAGCATTCACAAGGATGGCAGTGGCAGTGGCACCGTTCACTGCAGCGATCACAGCGCTGGTCGGACCGATGATGGCAACATCAGCATCCATGGTCGTATTTGCAGGAGGCATCACGGTAGCGGCAGCTTCAGCAACCGCGCTGGCCGTATCCCTGCGGTCGACAATGGCAACACTTGGAACGCTCGGAGCTTTAACTACAGTAGCCATGAATATGGTCACAGTGGCCATCAGAAACTCCATGACACAGTCGAACCAGGCCGTGGTAACCGGAATCACCGTGATGCGGACAACAACGCAGACCGGAATGACAACCATCGTGGCCGTGACCAGAAACGGCATGACCATGTTCGTGGTGGCGGTCAGAACAGGCGGAAGCCAGGCAGTGGCAGCATGCAGAAGCACAAGCAGCCAGATGGTCGGAGCTTTCTCCGGACTTTCAGGAAGCATGTACAGCGCCGGATCATTCGCTATGGCCGGACTCAGGAATGGTATCGCAGCCGGTGGAGCTGCAGCGATCGCCCAGGCGAGAAGCATAGCCAACCAGGTAGCAGCAACCGTCAACAGCGCTCTGAAGATTCACTCTCCATCAAGAGTTCTGGATCAATCAGGACAGTACGCAGGCCAAGGTCTCGCAGGAGGTATCCAGAAGACCGGAGCACTCGTTCAGAAGGCAGCCAACGAATCACTCGCGCAGCCAGTAATGAACGCAGGATCCAAGACGCTGGAGGCTCCACAGTTCGAGAACCGGTCGAGCGTGATCGGAGACACCGTGAGCGCATTTACTGGACAGAAGCAGTCCGGGAATGGTAACAGCAATGAATCTGCAAGCCAGCAGTTCGTATTCAGTCCAACGTACCGATTCGAGGCGGGCACACCGTCCAAGGAGGACATGGTAGAGGCGAACAGAATGAGCCAGGCAGAATTTAAGAAAATGATGAAAGAATACCTGCGGACGGAAGGCCGCCGGGCATTCGCATAGAAAGGAGGATATAAGTGGCGAACGTTTACTACACAGAAGCAGGAGACACATGGGACAAGATCGCATACGACAAGTATGGATCCGAAAAATTCATGCAACAGCTAATCCTGGCAAACTGGGACAAACTGGACGTGCTTGTATTCTCCGACGGGGAGGAAATCATCCTCCCCGATATTCCCGACGATGAACTCGACGACACACCGGTATGGAGATCTGATTCAGACAGAGATGATGGAATACCGGCGGCAGATGAAGACGAATCGGAGGTGGAGTAATGGCAGAAGCAAGACGCGTGATCCCGGATATAGACTTCAATGGGAAAAGCGCAAAGAAGTCGCTGGACGGTCTCACGGAGCAGATCGAATACGACGACGTGGCATCCGGAGCCAGCGACACGCTCTCCATTCAGGTTTTCAACAAAGACATGAAATTCTTAAAAGGCTGGCTGCCGAAGAAGGGAGACCGGATCACGGCCAGCCTCACCTTTAAGAATTGGACCAAAGAGGGAGCAGACAAAAAGCTATCATGCGGAGACTTTCTCCTGGATGAGATGAAGATGACCGGAGGTCCGCTCGTGGCCACGCTTGGAGGAATATCAATCCCAACAAACTCGGCCATCAAATCAACTAACAGGACAAAGACCTGGAAGAAAGTCAGCATTAAACAGATCGCCCAGGAGATCGCAAAGAGATACGGTCTGAAGCTCATCTTTGATGGACCGAACTACACCATCAAATCCATAGAGCAGACAGACAAAAGCGACAGCTCATTTTTATATGATTTGTGCAAGGATTACGGTCTCGGAATGAAAGTCTATAAGAACAAAATCGTGATATGGGGAAAAAGCAAATACGAAGGCAAAAAAGCCACGGCAACCATAAAGCGTGCAGACTTCATCGGGGATGATTGGGACTACACAGACACACTGGAAGGCACGTACACCGGAGCCCGGACGTCATATAAAAAGGGCAATGACAGCAAAGAAATCAGCATCTATGTCGGACTGGTTGGAGAAAAAGCAAAAGGAGCCCGGACGCTAAAAATCAGCGAGCAGAGCGACAGCGAGAACGACGCCAGATACAAAGCTGCAGCCAAGGTCAACCTGGAGAACGAAAAAGCAACCGTGCTCACAGGAACGATATTCGCAAGGCCAGAAATCGTGGCCGGAATCTGCGTAACCGTGAAAGACCTCGGCAAAGCAGACGGAAAATACTTCGTGGACGAAGTGAAGACCAAAGTATCAGACAGCGGAACCACACAAGAGATTCAGCTGCATAAGTGTCAGAAGCAGCTCAAAGGAGATCCGCCACCAGCGCCACCAGCACCACCGGCGCCAGCAAAGAAGACGTACAAGGTCGGCGACATTGTAAACTTCCATGGCGGAACACACTACTACAGTTCATATCCAGGAGCGCGAGGCTACAGAGCAAGAGCAGGCAGGGCAAAGATAACGCTCGGACCTAACTGCAGAGGAAACGGCCATGCGCATCCATGGCACCTGATACACGTAGACAGCTCGTCGAACGTTTACGGATGGGTAGACGAGGGAACATTTGACTAGGAGGTAAATCATGGCAGACAGAACCATCAGAATCGGGAAGGTCTCGTCCGTTGATTACGGAAGCGGAATGATCAAGGTCACATATCCGGATCTCGACAATTCCGTGACCGACGACCTCCCTTATTTAACATTCAACGATGAATACAAGATGCCGAAGGTCGGAGCCAGCGTGCTGGTCGTTCATCTTTCCAACGGATCCGCGATGGGAATCGTGGCCGGAACGTACTGGAACAGCAGCCACAGACCACCGGTCAGCGGCAAAGGCGTATACAGAAAAGACCTGGCGCAGGCAATCGGTGAAGCCTTCCTGCAGTATTCAGGAAGCTCGCTGCAGATTCATGCACCAGCAATCACTCTCGACGCTTCAAGGATCACGCTGGCTACAAAGAGCGGAAGCATCACCGTGGCCGAAATCATCAACCACATCAAAGGATAGGAGGTATTCAGATGGCGACATACAAAGTCACAGCGAGGTCAGGGCTCCGCGTGAGAAGCAAACCGAACGGAACCATCATGACAGCAATGCCATACGGAACCACGGTATCCGGAGATGGGAAAAAGCAAGGCGGATGGTACCACGTAAAATACAAAGGAAGATGGGGCTGGTCTTATGGCCAATACCTGAAAACGGTCGCAGAGAAAAAGAAGACCGTGGCCAGCATCGCAGCCAAGAAGAAACCGGCCAGAAAGCCCAATACGAAAAAGGCTAACAGCAAAAAGAAAACAGACACCAAGAAGAAGACCGATGAATCAAAGAACCGTGCAAAAGCAAAAGGAACACTCGGCTGCTGGGGCACAGATCTGATATTCGAGGTCAATAGCAAGAAGATCCTGACAGCTAAAGATATCAAGGTATCGCAGGACTCCAGATGGACGAAGCACAACATCCTTCAGAACGTGCCGCGCGGAGAATTTAGCGGACCGGATACAATGGGCGTCACTCTTACCATCACGCTATCTGCAGAGCATGGCGTGAAGCCAAGAAGCACGGTCGAGAAGATCCGGAAAGCCAACCGGAGCGGACAGGTGGAATACCTGGTTATCGGAGGCAAAATCATGGGATCCAATAAAATGGCAATCACAGCGACATCGGAGGCCTGGAACGCGATCTACAACAAGGGTGAGCTTGTGAAAGCCAAGATGGACGTCACATTCATGGAATATTCATAAGGGAGGGAATCTAAGTGGCTTTTATAAGAATTAACCAGATCAAAGACGCGGACGGTTCCATCGAACCGGATGAATTGGAACTGGCCAACGACATCATCGAGGCGATGATGATCACAAGAAAAGGATCTATTCCTGGAAGCCGGGGATACGGTCTGACACAGATCTTCATTGACATGCCAGGGCCGGACGCAATCAACATGATCACAGTGGAGCTCGCGGAGGCAATGGACGAATACATACCAAGCCTGGAGCTTCAGGACATAAAAGGAACCCAGGACGAAGAAGGCGTGCTGGAGCTAGATATTTACTTAGGAAGGAGGTAAAAAGAGCATGGCAATCGAACAGATCGAGAGACTCCCGGACGTCAGCTTCATCGATGACGACATCAACCTGGATGGAATCCAGAAGCAGATGCTCCAGGACTATCAGGACAAATACATGGAGGAAACCGGAGAAGAAACCGTGCTGGACAGAGGCGAACCGATCGCCCTGATCTTATACGCCTGCAGCGTGCAGATTTACCAGATGTACATGTACGTCGATAGAGCCGGAAAGCAGAACCTTCTCAAGTACGCATTCGGAGCCTTCCTGGACAACCTGGCAGCGCTCAAGGGCATCGAGAGAACTGCTGCCAAGCCAGCGACCGTGACGATGCGCTTCACACTTTCAGAGGCGCAGACCGGAGCGATAGCAATCCCGGCCGGAACCAGAGTCACGGATGGCGAGGCATACTTCACGACCGATAAGTATGCGGAGATTAAAGTAGGAGAGACCACAGTCGACGTGGCCTGCACTTCCATCGAGACCGGCGTAGATTTGAATGGAATCCATGAGGGAGCCATTCAGACACTCGTGGATCCAATCCCGTACATAGAGAGCGTGACCAACATCACGGAAACAGATGGCGGCGCGGATCCGGAGAGCGACGAATCCCTGAAGGACAGAATCTACATCGCACCGTCCCGCTATTCAACGGCAGGAACCGAGGAAGCATATATCTACTGGGTAAAGACATACAACAGCACCATCGCAGACGTCAAGGTTTCAAGTGACAACCCAGGCGAGGTAGACATCGTATTCCTGATGGACAACGGAATCCCAAGCCAGGAGATGATCACAGGGCTGACGAAGTACATCACGGATCCGAACATCCGGCCGCTGACTGACAAGGTCGTCGTGAAGGCGCCAACAGCGGTGAATTACAGCATCAGCCTGACCTACTATATCAATTCTTCAGATTCAGGATCCGTGGAAACAATCCAGAGCGAGGTCGCCAAGGCAGTGGATGACTTCGTAACCTGGCAGCAGTCCAAGATTGGCCGAGACATCAACAGCTCGGAGCTGATCAAGAGAGTGACTGCAGCAGGAGCCAAGAGGGTAGAGATTAAGAGTCCGGTCTTTCAGAAGATCGGCGGCACTTCCATCGCGTACTGCACAAGCAAGAACGTGACATACGGAGGTGTTGAGGATGATTGATATTAGAAACGGAGAGCTCGCAGACCTCTGGCCGGATGAGACAAGTCCGGAATTTAAGAGCATAAGCTACGCGCTGCACATGGCAATTATTAGAATGCTGGAAAAAGCTGCAGGCGTAGGCAGCTCCTGCGACATTGACCACCTGGCAGAATCCACGCTGGACTACCTGGCCGTGGAGATGCGAGCCATGTACTACGACCAGGGCGCAGACATCGAAACAAAGCGCTCAATCATAAAGAACACGCTCAAGTGGTACACGCAAGCCGGAACAGTCAAAGCAACAGAGGAACTGATCGCCTCAGTGTTCGGAGGCGATGCGAGACTGATCGAGTGGTTCGACTTTACCGAGCCGCCGATCGAAGCAAACACATTCGATGTGGAAACAGAGGCGCTGATGACAAAAGACATCATCAACGAGCTGACCTCGGTCATTAAAAAGGTCAAGAATTCAAAGTCCCACATCCGAAGGGTGACCGTGCTGCGAGAACTCCACTCAGCAGCAACCATAGCCACCTGCATCACAGCAATAAATGAATGCACCGTGAGCAATCACGAGATATCAGATACAGACGCAACCGAAGGAATGAACGTGGCAGCAGTCGCCGCGCCGGTTACAGAGACCTACGCTCTGAATACCACGGCAGGAGACGTCCAGGCTACGGCCGGAGCATTTATCGCAAGTGCAACCGGCACCGAAGGAAGCACATACGTCCTGAATGATAATCAGGGAGCCACGGAGGCATCCGGCACCATCGATGTCGGGCCAGTCAATGCATCAGAGGAAAGCACCCACGCGCTGAACGCAGAAACCGGCAAAGCGGACCTCTCACAAAGCGAAAGAGCAGCCATGAGAGCAAACATCGACTATCAGACAACAACAGTCATAAAGGAGGAATAAATCAATGCTTATTTGGAATCCAAGTAAACTGACCACAAAAGGAAAAGCGCTACTGGCAAAAGCCCAGGCGGGCAGATGCACAATCAAAATCACGAAGGCGCAGACCGGATCCGGCCAGTACAGCTCCGGAGAGGCAACAGACACCAGAACGTCACTCAAGGCACCGGTGCAGACACTGCCAATCCACAGCAAAGAGATCCAGAACGGAAGTACACTCGTTCTGAAGGTAGCGATCACAAATAAGACTAGCGACACGGACGTCCTGAAATCAGGATACGAAATCCGCGAGTTCGGTATCTTTGCACAGGATCCGGACGATGGTGAAATCTTATACAGCATCGCAACCGCAAGCACCAGCGACTACATGCCAGCATACAATGGCGTGATCCCGTCCGTCATTTCCATGAGTTACTACCTGGAGGTAGCCAACGCATCAAGCGTCACAATCGTGACCGCAGGAGGCCTGGCGCTTCAGAGCGACCTGGAAGCACTGGCAGACAGAGTAACCATCATCGAGCAGGCGGCCGTGAAGAAATACGGAGCCAGAAAGAAAGTCGCCCAGCAGAGCTGCGGCGCAGAGAGCTGGGAAAGACTCGGTGGAGCTGTCGGCCTTACAGCCAAGGCAGCAGTCGGAACCGGAGACGTCCAGAACGACTTCATGAAGTCGGTATATCCATACAACGCCTGCAGACCGTGCAACCTTTCAGAAGACAGAAAAGTCACCGCATACCTGGGAGACGCCAACTTCTCCTGGACCGGAGATAACGGAGACGTCATGCTGGAAATGCCGCTCTGCTATACATCCCGCTACTTTGAGACGGATAGCGATGGAGTAGAGTGGGAATACCGCTGGGTATCATCTGCACCGGTGGATGGCCTGCACGTCAACCCTGCATTCACAGACGGAAGCAGCATCAGCGACAAGATCTACATCCCAATCTTCAACGGATCTGCAGGAAAAGATGCGGCCACAGGAGCCAAGGACGTCATCCGTTCGATTGCCGGAGCGACACCGCTCACAGAGGTAACCAGGGCAACCTTCAGAACCCGCAGCCGCAACAAAGGCGAAGGCTGGCAGCTTGACGATGTATGGAGCATGTTCCTGCTCGACCATCTGTTTATTATCATGTTTGCGGGAACCCAGGCGCAGAGAATCCTCGGATCCGGACGTACCGGATTCAGAGAGAATGGAGACGACAAGGCCCTGAAAGCTAAGACAGGAACCAAC
>OKUI01000301.1_pt1 | contig 18842 bp, 11 predicted proteins | sample 1606531 | NCBI WGS metagenome assembly OKUI01 (sample SAMEA3882506, study PRJEB24775) | human gut metagenome | biome: human-associated habitat; feature: intestine environment; material: feces | place: Netherlands | collected 2009/2010
AAAAGAAATATAGACCATAAAGATATACAAATTGTTCAAGTTATTTTTTAATGATCGCTTAGCGTCTTTCCGCAAGGAAAATGCCAAGCGGAAATAAAGTCAAAGAATAACGACATTATGACAATAGGCGACATAGATCTTGGAGTAAGGCCAGTGCTTCTGGCTCCGATGGAGGATGTGACAGACGCTTCCTTCAGAGGGATATGCAGGGAGCAGGGAGCGGACATGGTCTACACTGAGTTCATTCCGTCCGAAGGGCTGATCAGGGACGCTAAAAAGGCCTACGCCAAACTCAAGACCACCGACGCGGAGGCTCCGATAGGCATCCAGATCTACGGCAGCGACCCGGACGCGATGGTGGAGGCCGCGAGAATGGCTGACCATGCGGACGAACTTGTCGGAGGGCACGGATGCGACGTGATCGACATCAATTTCGGCTGCCCTGTCAGCAAGATCGCGGGCCGGGGAGCCGGATCGGGGATGATGAAGGACCCAGACAAGATGGTGATGATCACGAAACGGATCGTCGAGGCCGTCGGCAAGCCGGTCACGGTCAAGACCCGCCTCGGCTGGGACGAGAGCAGCAAGATCATCGTGGAACTGGCCGAAAGGCTCCAGGACACCGGCGTCAAGGCACTCACGATCCACGGGCGGACCCGCTGCCAGATGTACAAGGGAGAGGCTGACTGGACCCTCATCGGAGAGGTCAAGCGGAACCCGAGGATGCATATTCCTATAATAGGTAACGGCGACATCAACTCGCCCCGGAAGGCGAAGGAGGCATTCGAACGCTACGGGGTGGACGGTATCATGGTCGCCAGAGCCTCATTCGGCCATCCTTGGATATTCAAGGAAATCAAGCACTTCCTTGCCACGGGGGAGGAGCTTCCGCCACTTGGGGTACGGGAGCGGGTCGAGCTTGCGAAAAGACAGATGCGGCTTTCGCTGGATCTCAAAGGTGAGCCGACAGGTGTCTATGAGATGCGCCGCCACCTGTCCTGCTATTTCAAGGGACTGCCGGACTTCAAGGAGGCCAGGATGCGCCTCGTGACGGAGAACGACCCTACGGAAGTGTTCAAGATCTTGGATTATATCGCCGAAAAGTGGGGTGACACTGATATTTCAGAGGCGAACAGCGTCTATGGCTTGTGAGAAACCGCTTTGGCCTGCTTGAATTTTCAATAAAAAAGTCAAAACTGCTCCTGTTTTTTTGTATCTTTGTGTCTTATGATTGACAAGATCCTTCTTGCACCATACTTTCTGACGCTGACGCTGAGGCACGCTTGCTACGACCACGGCATCTTCAAGGTTGGCACCTGCGAGGTACCGACCATCTGTGTCGGCAACATCACAGCGGGCGGAACGGGCAAAACACCTCACACAGAGATGATTCTGCGAACCTTGCTGCGTAGCGACGACTGGGGATTCCGCAATCTCGCCGTGCTGTCAAGAGGGCACAAGCGCAACAGCAGCGGCTTCCAACTGGTCGAGAAGGACGGGAAGGTCAAGGAATATGGCGACGAGCCTCTCCAGATAAAAAGGAAATTCCCTGGCGTGACGGTTGCCGTGGACAGACAAAGGATCAAAGGCTGCGACATTCTCTGCCATCCCGAGAAGCTTAAGACCGAAAGACGGGCCCGCAAATGTGCCGACGCGTCGATTCCACCGGCGGATCTGATTGTACTGGACGACGCTTTCCAGTACAGAACCCTGAGGGCTTACTTCAACATCGTCCTCGTGGACTACAATCGTCCTACATACAAAGACAAACTGCTGCCGTTCGGAAGGTTACGTGACCTGCCTCAAAGGCTTCACCACGCCGACATCATCATCGTGTCGAAGTGTCCGGCCTATCTGGAGGACGGGCAGAAGATCCAGTGGGCGGAGTCGTTCGGTCTCAAGGACTATGACCTGAAGACCTGCACGGGCACTGACAGGGAAGGTGCCGTCAAGACGCTTCTGTTCACGACGACGTGGTACAACTCCATGCAGCCGATCTTCGAGGAGGGCGATCCGAGGTACGCCTACTCGCAGAAGCTTATCCTTTTCTCAGGAATCGCGAACGACACTCCGCTGAGGATGTACCTAAGTGATGAGCACAAGATTGTGAAGAGGTTCTGCTTCATGGATCACCACAACTACAACCGTTTCGACATCCGTAACATCATGGCCGCCGTCAAGGAGCATCCGACAGCCGTGGTGGCCACCACGGAGAAGGACTGCCAAAGAATCCTGGACTACAAGAGAATCCCGGAGCAGCTGAAGGTCAGGCTGTTTCAGGTGCCGATCGAGGTCGGATTCCTATCAGATCACGAAAAAGCGGTCTTCGAGAACACTCTGATGACCGCACTTCGCAATTTCACTCCGGAATATTGATTTCTATTTCACAGTCGCTTCGACAAGCGACTATCCTACTTAGCATTAACAATTCCAAGTTTCTCCAGCAGCGCCTCCGGCTCAGGGTCGTGTCCGCGGAATCTGCGGTAAAGCACATCCTCGTCCTCGCCGCACCCTTTCGACAGGATGTTGTCGCGGAACGAGTGCGAGACCTCGGTGCTGAATATTCCTTTCTCCTTGAACAGACTGAAAGCATCAGCCTCCAGCACCTCGGACCATTTGTAGGAATAGTAACCCGCGCTGTAACCACCAGAGAATATGTGGCTGAAGGAGGTCGAGATGCAGGCCTCGGGGATTGACGGAATCACATTCGAACTCTTCAACGCCTCTTTCTCAAAGGCGATGGTACCCAGTTCCTGCATAGTTTTCAGGTCACTGAGCCGGCTGCCGGTTACCGAGCTTGCCGAAGCATCGAAGTGAGCGGATTCAGAACCACCCTTGAGCGTATGCCAAGCCATGTCAAGGATCCCGAACTGTAGCTGACGCACCTGAGCGTAGGCCGCATGATAATTCTTGGCCGCCACAATCTTGTTTACCAGTGTGTCAGGCAGAGCCTCACCTGTCTCGAAATGACGTGCGAAAGTGTCCAGAAACTCCGGCTCGAACGCCCAGTTCTCCATGATCTGCGAAGGCAGCTCCACGAAGTCACGCGAAACATTCGTCCCGGTGAGCGATGAATATCTTCCCTCTGCGAGAATGCCATGCAGACTGTGCCCGAACTCGTGAAGCAGAGTCGTCAGCTCATCGTGGGTCAGGAGCGCCGGCTTCCCGGCAGTCGGTTTCGAGAAGTTGGTCACAAGACTGATGAACGGACGTTTCTCCACACCGTTCACGATGCTCTGGCCACGGAACTCGGTCATCCAGGCCCCTCCCCTCTTGCTTGCGCGCGGAAAGAAGTCAGCGTAGAACAACGCCTTGTGCACACCGTCAGCGTCCTTCACGTCATAGACCTTCACATCCGGGTGATATACAGGAATATCCTTCCTCTCCTCGAACGTCAGGCCATAGAGTTTCCCAGCCAGACCGAAAGCCGCGTCGATGCAGCTTTCCAGACGGAAATATGGCTTGAGCTGCTCATCGTTGATGGAATAGCGGGCGTCCTTGAGTTTCTCCGACCAGAATCCGAAGTCCCAAGGTTGGATCTCAGAGTCCTCGAAGCCGTTCGCACGGGCATATTCATAAAGTTCCTTGACCTCGGCCTTGGCGGCAGGAAGCGAAGGTTCCAGGAGTTTCTGAATGAACTCGTTGACAGTCTGAGGATTCTTCGCCATCCTTTCCTCAAGCGCATAGTCGGCATAGGTCTCGTAGCCGAGGATATTCGCTATCTTCAGGCGCAGCTCCGCGATCTGGCGGCAGAGTTCGATGTTGCTGTTCTCCCCTTCCGTGGCCCTTGTGTTGTAGGCCATCCACATCTTCTGACGAAGGTCGCGGCGGGTGCTGTACTTCATGAACGCGCCGTAACTCGGCGCCGAAAGGTCAAACGTCCAGCCCTCCATCTCCTTGGACTTGGCGGTTTCTGCCGCAGCCTCGCGCACGAAATCAGGAAGTCCTTCAAGACCAGCCTCCTCGGTAAGGTTCAGCGTGAACGCGTTGGTCGCGGCCAGCACGTTCTTTCCATACTGGAGGGTCAGCAGGGAGAGCTGCTCGCTGAGCTTGCTGTAGGTCTCCTTGTCCTCCGCACCGAGGTTGGCTCCGCTGCGCACGAACGACTTCCAGGTCTTCTCCAGAAGCCTCGCTTGATCCGGCTCCAGCCCCTCTGCGCTCTCGTGCACGGCCTTGACACGGGCGAACAGCGGCTCGTTCAGCGAGACGTACATCGAATATTCAGTCATCATCGGGGAGACTTTCTCCGCGATGTCCTGCATCTGATCGTTCGTGTCGGCCTCCATCAAATTATAGAATATGCCGGCGGCATCGTTCAGACGGCCCCCTGCCTCGTCCAAAGCGGCGACCGTGTTCTCGAACGTCGGAGCGTCCGGATTGTTCACGATGGCGTCAATCTCGGCCTTGGCCTCGGTGATCGCCTGTCCGAAGGCAGGAAGATAATGCTCAGTCTTGATCTTGTCGAACATAGGCGCGCCATACGGCAGCGTGGAATCTGTAAGCAATGGGTTCATGTTGTCGTCACAGGATGATAGCAGGCACAGGAACGCTCCCGCGGCCGCAAGGATTCTTTTGTTCATAAATATATTTCAATGTTATTCAGTGTCAAATCAACGCTTTATCTCAGTTAAGTAACCTTCAAAAAAAATAACCTGCATCATCTTAAGGAATCTTTTCGGTCTAGATCTCTTTCTCGCAGTCGCCCTGGATCTGGTAGTTTGTCCTGGCGAAGAGGGCGTCCAGACGGGTCATGAAGCCCTCTGGGTTGCCGGATTCGACATCCATCGACATGAGGGATATGAGGGTGTTGGTGGAGTCGCTCTGGATCGGGGCATAGTATCCCAGCAGGAAGTTAAGGAAGCCGTCCTTCACCTCCATGTTCGGGAATCCGAGCGTGTAGAGGTTGAAGCGCGGGTCAAAGCCCTTGATGGTGAGGTAGCCGCTCTGGTAAAGGAGCGGGACAGGGTTGAGGAACGCCGTGTTCACGTCGCTCAGCAGGGAGGAACCCACGAGGTCGCTCGACAGGCGGGTCACGTCATAGGAGGTCTTCCTCATCACCTTGACGAGGAAGGACGGCGTGCCGGTCTCGAACCAATATTCAAGAAACTCCTTGTTCTTGAATGTGTTGAGCAGGCTGAAAGGGTTATAGACACCGACTGCCTTCGGGTGGAAGTGGTAGCCGTCATACATAATAGCGAGCTTGCGGTAGCATTCTTCCTCCGTGAGGTCATTCGCCTCGGCGAGTTCCTTGACACTCTCTGTGAAATAGACTTTGAGGTCGGACTCCGAAATTCCGCAGATGTCGGGATATTCCTTGTCCATCGAGATGTCCTGAGGGTTGTTCAGGTCGCTGAACACGCTCATCTTCCCGATCTTCGTAACCCCGGTGAGGAAGCCGAAGCGAATGAACGCATCCTTGGACTTCATCACGCCGTAGAAGCCGCGGAGCGTCTCGCGCATCTTGTCCTGAAGCTCCGGACGGTCAAGGTTGTCGATGACGGGCTTGTCATATTCATCGACAAGGATCACCACCTGGCGGCCGGTCTTCCGGTAGGCGGCCTCGATTATGGTCTCGAAGCGGACGGGAAGCGTCTTGTACTTCCTGACGACCCCATATTCTGATTCAAGGTCATTCAGCTGTCTCCCTAATTTCTCCTTCAACGCGTCCATGTCGGCGTAATTGGCCCCGCCAAGGTCCAGATGCAGCACCGGGTACTCCGTCCAGTCCTTCTCCAGCGAGGCGATCGCAAGCCCGTCGAAGAGTTCCTTCCTTCCCTGGAAGTATGCCTCCATCGTCGAGAGCAGAAGACTCTTTCCGAAACGCCTGGGGCGGCTCAGGAAGTAGTATTGACCGGTCTTGGCAATCTTGTAGATGAGATCGGTCTTGTCGACATAGACATACCCGCCCTGGCGGATCTTCTCAAAACTCTGTATTCCAATCGGGTAAAGCATATGGCCTGTCCTTTTTGTTCATTACTTGCAAAGATAGGAACTTTTTTGGACACAACAGTGGTGGCTTCGGAACAATAGATCTTGCTCAGGAATATTCCAACCTTTGTCCGTCAAAATTGAAAAATGAATAGAGGAGGACCGGGTGCCGATCCTCCTCTTGATCATTCAGCTGAAGTTGTTGGTGAATATCAGTCCTCCGCCAGCCACTTGGCAAGGTCGCCTGAGCCTGGCATTCCGAGGTACATATATCCGAAATTGAACCAGCTCGTTGTGCCATCTATCAGACGTGGAACACAGAATTGAACATGCTGGGCATCCACAAACTTGTTATCCGCATCCTTTTCGGCATAGGTCGCGCTGTAAGAAGAAGGATAAGTGTACACAATCTTACCCTTTTTCTCATAATTCAGACCGCAGTAGATTTTCTGGTCGAACTTGATTGTTCCTTTTGCCTCGTCAAGAGTGTAGAACTCAATGTAATCATTGGCTCCGCCGACGAACGAGTCCTCATCCCATGCCAGAACTACCTTGTCTTTAGGGTAAGGGTTCATGATGCGCCAGCGGTTGAATCCCTCAGCTTTGAGGACATCAACCTTGACAATGTTCAGGTCTGAGTCAGAAATCTGTAGTGCGAGTCCGTCAAACCATTCACCTGTGCCGATGGAAGTCCATGTGTAGGCTTTCGCCAGGGTGAAAGTATTTGAGGTGATCGCTATCTTTCCATTGTATTCGGTCTCGTCAGCGAACGTTACGGTTCCTTTGTAGGTTTTTCCTATTTCCATCTTGGAGATGTCAAGGGACAGCATGGTCTCGCTTTTCCCCTTTTCAAATGAAATCGTGGCAGGAGCGGTGATGCCGTCAGGAAGAGTTCCTGTGATCTTTACAGTCGCTGCCTGATCGCATTTGCTACGGCCTACAGTAATGTCAAATTTGGCCGCCTTGGAATTGATCTCTGTGTCACGGGATGTGCTGCTGAGGAAAGACACGCCAGTGTCCGTTCCTTCCGGGGTGTACATTGCGCCTTTGTTTTCGGTGTCGCAAGACACTGCCAGAAAGAGCGCGAATGCTATTCCGAGATAAGTCTTGATTATTTTTTTCATATTCATAATGATCTTATGTTGTCAAATTATTCTGTCTTAGGAGCCTTTGACGGGTCATCACCTTCAAGATCCTCGTTCGTAGGATAACTTCCGGTAGGATTCTGAAGTATGAGCTTGTTGGCGTCAACTTCTTTTGAAGGGAATGTAAGCACCCAGTCGAATGTCTCGGGGTCATCTGTGTGGAGGTTGTTCAGGAGAGCCGCGACAGGGTGTCCCATGTCCGCGGTGCGCTTGAAGCCCTGACGGAGGCGCTTGATGTCATAGACACGTCCATATTCGCCCCAAAGTTCAATTCGGCGCTGAAGAATAATTTCCTCAAGGAGGGAACCTGTCTCATCGGTTGTGAGTTTTCCGAGCGCTGTACCAGTCTTGGAACTGCAATCGTAACCTTCCTGACGAGTCTTCATGAGTTCGTTAAGGGCTGCCTTTGCCTCTGACTCATTACCCAGACGGCATGCTGTCTCTGCGATGATGAGCTGCATTTCAGGAACGCGCATGAAGATGTGATCGGCACCGGTGTAGGTGTTGGCAGGATCCGCGAACAAGAACTTCCACTGCTGATAGCCCTTTGTCTCTTTATCCTGAAGTGTCTCGTAGTTCCACCATTTGGTACGGGCGTCGTTGGGTGCCATCTTGTTGTATAGCCATGCTGACGCGCACTTTCTGGCTGTTCCGCCATAACCACCACCGTTGTTGTAACGTATGTCCATGTGCACGAGGAACTGAGGGTTGGTAGTGCCCTGTGCCTGAATGATCTCCGCACCCCAAAGAACGCTCTTGTCAGTGGCGTCATTGTAGTGGAAATCTTTGTTGAATGCGAATGAACCGCCCTTGACAGCAATGGCGGCGGCATCGTGAGCCGTCTGGTAGTCACCCATGTAGAGAGCGATGCGCGCCTTCAGGCCGTTGGCCACATACTGATCAAAGTGCGAGCAGTGCTTCTGGGCCTTTGTTCCAAGGAGGGAGATTGCCTCATTGATGTCACTCATCGCCTGTGCGAACACCTCTCTGTTGGTGGAACGTGCCTTCCCTTCTGTTCCCGCAAAGGTAGGTTCTGTGTAGATAGGAATTGAAAGCCTGTCTTCGTGGCCTATGTAACTACGGGCGAATATCATCGCGCAGTAGGCGTAGGAGTAGGCGCGGAATGCGTAGGCGTTCCCTATGATGTAGTCAATGTCATCTGTGGATCCGGTCATACCCTCCTTGCCGTTGATGATGTAGTTGGCGTTTGAGATGATGGTGTAGTAGTAATTCCATGTGTCGTAGGATCTCCATACGGTGCTGTTCCATCCTGACTTGACGTTGTACAGGTAATCAAACCAGAACCAGCCGCTACCCTGATCGGACATCACCATATCCTCTCCCATGAGGTCGGCCATAAGGTTATAGGACTGCGGACCGAAGCACTGGTGGTAGTTACCGGTGGTGGTCTGTCCCCATTGCCAGAAGTAGCGGATCATTCCGTTCAAGGCCATGTAGCCACCGTCCGTGGTCTTGAGCATGGTGTCACCGGAAACCTTATCGGTGGGATTGGTGTCAAGAAGATCAGACTTGCAGGATGTGAAGGACAGAGCCGCAAGAGCCATCAAAGCGTATAGTATTTTTTTCATAATTCTTATTCCTCCTATCGTTAGAAATTGATGTCAACACCAATGGAGTAGGTTCTGGTCGGAGTGTATGACCAGTTTGTTCCTCCGGTGAGGTCGTACTGAGGGTTGAGACCCTGAAGCTTGCTGAAGAGAGCGATGTTGTCACCGACCGCGAAAAGGCGGAGGGACTTGATGCCGGCCTTCTTTGTCCACTTGGTCGGGAGAGTGTAGCCTAACTGCACAGACTTGATCGCGAAGTAAGAGGCGTCGACAAGCCATCTGTCAGCGGCAAGTCTTCCGGAATTTGAGAGAACCGCAGGAACGTCAGTCTCATCGCCCGGTTTCTGCCAGCGGCGAAGAATATGTCTGTTCCAAGTGTCACCCGTGTAGGTGGTCTCCATGGACGAAGCGTAAAGCGAGTCATAAACCTTGCCGCCTACGGAGAAAGTGGTGAGGAAGCTGAAATCAAATGATTTCCACTGGAAGTCCGATCCGAATGAACCCTGGATCTTGGCCTCGCGGCTGCCCAAGTAGTACTTGCTGGCGTTGGCAGCGGCCTTGTCACTGGTGATGTAGTCGGAGCCTTCAACCTTGTTGCCATCCTTATCTGTCTTGTAAGCATAGTAAAGGAGCTGTCCGTTGGCCGGATCAACACCGGCCGCCTTCGGCACATAATAAGTGTAGATAGGCATTCCTTCCTTGATTACGTAAGCGCCTGATGTGATGGTGTCAGACTCTCCGGTGAGATGGAGAACCTTATTCCTGTTCAGGTAGGTCATCAAAGTAGAGCTTGCGCGGAAGTCGGCCTTATTCAGCCAGTTGACCTTGATTGTGCCTTCAAATCCTTGGTTTCTCATCGAGCCGACGTTGGCATTGTAACCTGTGAAGCCCGTTGAGGCGGCCATAGGGAAGGCCAGAAGCAAGTCGCTTGTCTTTGAGTTGTAGTACTCAAGAGTAAGGTTCAAAACCTTGTGGAGGAATGAACCTTCGATACCTGCGTTCCAAGAGCCTTTCTTCTCCCATGACACATCAGGGTTTGCGAGAGATGACACGAGGGCGCCAGGGTTCGTGGCATTGGCATAAGTAAGATCGTAGAATGACTGCCATGCGTAGTAGGAACGGAGGGAGTCGTTACCAAGCTCTCCATAAGAGAGGCGGGCTGTGAGGTTGTCAATCCAGGTGATGTCCTTCATGAACGCTTCCTGTGACACACGCCATGATCCACCGAGTGACCAGAACTGTCCCCAGCGGTTGTCCTTGTAGAAACGAGAGGAACCGTCGGTACGCCATGTGGCTTCAATGTAGTACTTGTCGGCATAGTCGGCGGCAAGACGTCCGAAGAAGGATTCCATGCGATAAACATCGGAATATGAGCGGTTTCCTGTCACGTTGGTTGCCGGGTCGAGTTCCTTGATTCCAGGATAGACACCTGTGCGGTCAGCTGCGAGGTACTTGTACTGGTAGTTGTAGTACTCGTGTCCAAGCTGTCCAAGGAAGTGGAAATCATTCAGGTTGCGCTCGTATTTGAGAATCTGGTTCCATGTGTAGGAGAATGTACGTGTAGAGTACTTGTCCACAGAACCTCCTTGTGATTTTCCGTCACCGTGGTAAGGGTTGTAATAGGAAGTTCTGTTCATGTTGGTGATGTCGGCTCCAAAGTTTGTGGAGAAGGACAGACCCTTGAATATTCCCATGGCGTCGCTGTCTCCTCCGATGATGGCATAGGCGCGGACACCGGAGTTGTCGCGGAGGATCTCATTGCTGTTGTCATAGAGGTCTCCGACAACGTTGAAGTTGGCTGCCTTGGGACGGCTGTTCTCACCGTAGTCGTACTGTTTGTTGCCGAACTCGTCAAGCAGGTTGGCGCCGCTGTCATCTTTCAGATAGACAGGATAGATAGGAGCCATGAACTGAGCTGTATACCATGCGTTACCAGTCTGAGTGTTAGAGTACTGCGAGCTGTTCTGGTTAGTGTACGCATAGCTTGCGCTGGCACCGAGTTTCATCCAGTCGTTAACCGAGTGGTCAACGTTGGCGCGGAGGGAATAACGCTTGAACTTGGTTGTGATGAGGACACCCTTGTCGTCAAGATAACCGAGAGAGAACGCATACTTCGTCTTGTGTGTTCCACCGCTGACACCAAGCTGATACTCCTGACGGACAGCCTTGTCTTCCGTGAGGACATCCATCCAGTTGTCGTCCCAGGCGGAAACCGCGTCGGAGCGAACCCTTCCTGTCTCAGGATCGATGAGGTCAGCCCATTTGTAATTCTTGAAAGGATTGTAGAACTCTCCACCGAGTGCTCCGGAAAGACCAGCGGACGCAAGAGTTTTAGCTCTGGCGAGGTCGTAGCCACCGTTGATGACGTAATTGTTCTTGAGGGCTTCCCAAGTGAGTTCCACGAACTCTTCCTGGTTGACGGTGTCATAGTCCCTGATTGAGCGGGACTGAAGACCGACGGTAGCCTTGAGGTTCACCACTGAATGGCCTTCAGAGCCGCGTTTGGTGGTGATCATGATGACACCGTTGGCGGCGCGCGCTCCGTAAAGGGCGGCAGCCGAGGCGTCCTTCAGGACGGTAAGGTTCTCGATGTCGTTAGGGTTGAGAGCGGAGAGATTTCCGTCAAACGGGATTCCGTCCACAACATAAAGCGGGTCGGAGGAGGCGTTGATGGAACCGGTTCCACGGATCTGGATGGAGGCACCTTCACCTGGCTGTCCTGAGCCTGATGTCGTGGAGATACCTGCCACCATACCTTCGAGCGCCTTGGACACGTTGGCTACGGTTCTTTTCTGGAGGCTTTCGCTTTTCACTGTCCCGGCGGAACCTGTGAAGGACTCTTTCTTGGCGGTGCCGTAAGCGACAACGAGAACGTCATCCAAAAGCTGCGCCTCCGGAGTCAGTCCGATGTCAACGACTCCTCTGCCATTGACTTGAACTTCGGCAGGATTGAATCCGAGGCTGCTGACGGTAAGGATGGCGTCCGCAGGAACCGAGAGGGTGTACTTACCTGAAACATCTGTCAATGCGTAAGTGCTTGCGCTCCCTTTGAGCTGAACTGCCGCGCCCACAACGGGTTCACCGTTGGCCACGTCCGTGACCGTGCCGGACACCCTGATTGTCTGGGCCCATGCTGCACCTATGCTGATGAACAGGCACAGCGCGATTGTAAATAATTTTTTACCCATAAGCTTGAAACTTTTGTTAAACTTAGCTTTTTATTATTGAATATTGAAATAGTATTCCAATGTCTTTTATATATCAATTTTACTCATAACTTCGTTCCTTCGGGGCTGTTTGCTCCAACCTAAAACGAATCTGTCACAGAACCAAATGTTAAACCCGCTTACAAACTAAATAAAATATTTTGACAATTCCAACAGTTGTGCAAACTTGCTTTGGTGAATTAATATTTAATGTTTATCGTTTTACCCAATCGTTATATTCAATGCTCAAAAGATTGCTCTTACTAAACTGTTAACAAAATTAGGGTAAAACTAACAATTTAACACGTCATAAAAAATAACTATATCGTTTCAACGGTGCGGATGATATAAAAATACAACCCCTGAGACCACCGGAATGGCGGCAAAACTTATCTTTCATCTTGTAACAATCCGTCATATACAATCAATTTTAAACAAACTTAAACAAACCTAAACAAACTTAAACAGTGAACGCGGTCTCCTCCGTTCATTGGCACTGGCTCAGCGCTGAGATAACACGAAGACAGTCAAAGTTGACCGAGACCATGAACTTTTGACAAGATAATGACATTTTCTCGAAATAACAACAGATTCGCGATAATATTTCATAAAAACAGGAGGAATTACTTTATCGTTATAAGTTTTTAAGACATAATCGTTAGCCATCTTAAATATTTTGAACCAACATTATCATTAAATTCATTGTTTGATCTTTTTTAACTTATAAATTTATTGAGCAATGACACAGATTTCATTTCACGAAGTATGCTGGTTGTGGAAACAGGAGAAAAAAATGTATGTCAAGACATCCACAATGGCTGCATATTCGCTTATCATTCAGAATCATCTTGAACCACAATTCAAGACTCTGAACGAAGTGACGACTCATTCCGTACAGAAAATGATTGATCGCAAACTAGAAGATGGACTGAATGTGACGACCATCAAAGGAATGTTGATAGTCTTGAAGATGATTGTCAAGTACGGTGAAAAACACGGCTGGATCGAACATAGGGTCATAGAGGTCAGATTCCCCACCCCAAGGATGAAGCCAAGGTTGTATGTCCTGACGGTGAGCGAGGAGCAGCGTATGCTTGAATATCTCACCACTCATCCCGACCGCTACAATCTTGGTCTGCTGATCTGCTTGTACACCGGCATAAGAATAGGGGAAGTCTGCTCCTTGAAATGGGGAGATGTGGACTTTGATTCGGGAACAATCCGAGTGCGCAGGACGGTACATAGAATTTATAAGATCGATGGCGGGGATAAGCATTCCGAACTCACAATCGACTCGCCAAAGACAGCCGAGTCATGCCGGGACATCCCGATAACAGGTGAGCTGGCCACTGTCCTCAATGAATATGCCGGCAGCGCGCCATGCAACCGTTTCGTGATTTCAGGCCTCACTCATCCAACCGAGCCACAGACCATGAGAAACCATTTCAAACGTGTCGCCGCCACCCTCGGGTTGTCAATGCGCCGTTTCCACGGTCTTCGCCACACCTTCGCGACCCGATGCGTTGAAAGCAAATGTGACTACAAAACATTGAGTTCCATTCTTGGTCACTCAAACGTGAGCACCACGCTGAATCTCTACGTTCACCCGGGAATAGAGCAAAAGCGGAAGTGCGTCGAAGACATGATCCGGTCCATCGTGTGAAATCATGGTGTAGGATAATTTGTTGATATTTAGCAATATAGTCCATAGTCTTGCGCCGATGTGAACGTAAGACATGTGTCCATATTCAACATATTCAATGACTTATCCTCCACCACCCATGCAAACGCACGCATTGATGACTTTGAAATTAGTAGTCTATAACAATTGATAGTAAGCGAAACTGCCTGAAATTCTTGCTAAAAAGCTAAGTTTAACAAAAGTTTCAAGCTTATGGGTAAAAAATTATTTACAATCGCGCTGTGCCTGTTCATCAGCATAGGTGCAGCATGGGCCCAGACCCAGAATGTCTCTGGAGTCGTGAACGCGGATGACGGGCAGCCGGTAGCCGGCGCGTCCATCATCGTCTCCGGAACAACCATCGGAACCTACGCCGACGCAAACGGTAAGTTCTCACTTACCAACGTTCCGGCCAACGCCACACAACTTGAGGTCTCTTTCCTCGGAATGAAGGCCCAGACCGTCAAGATCGCCCCTTATGTGTCAATCACACTGCTCGCAGAGGCCAACTCGATCAATGAGACTGTCGTTGTGGCCTACGGTACACAGAAGAGGGAGTCCATCACCGGATCTGTCTCCCAGATCGACGAGAAGAAACTTGAGCTCCGCGCAACCACCTCAGCCACAGGAGCTTTGGAAGGAGCCGCGCCTGGCGTGCAGGTCAACAACACCTACGGTGAGCCTGGAGCCGCCCCGACAATCCGAATCCGCGGATTCGGTTCCGTGAACGGATCCAACGAACCTCTGTTCGTTGTCGATGGAGCTCCGTTTGAAGGGAACATCGCTGAGATCAACCCTGCTGACATCGCAAGCATTTCCGTCCTGAAAGGATGCGGCGTCTTCCGCGCTTTACGGCAACCGCGCCGCCAACGGAGTCGTTCTCGTCACCACGAAGAGCGGCCGTGGTTCGACAGACCCATCCATCACTGTGAAGATCAACCAAGGTGTCTACACCCGTGGTCTTCCGGAATATGAGACCCTCAACCCTGACGAGTGGATGGAGGTGTCCTGGACAGCTATGAGAAACTACGCTATGCACAGTTCCCTCAAGCTTGACGCTGCCGCCGCCGGAACCTACGCCACAGAGCACCTCATCGCCGACTACGCCAAGCTGAACATCTACGACGGAGCGAATACGGCACTGTTCGATGCCAACGGCAAGCTCGTCGCCAAGAGGAAGAGCGTCTATGACGACCTCAACTGGTTCGACGCCATCGAGCGCACAGGTTACCGTCAGGACTACTCCGTGTCCGGTAGTGTGGCCTCCAGCAAGTTCAATGTCTATGCCTCCCTCGGCTACACCAACGAGCAGGGATACATCGTCGCCAGCGACTACGAGAGAATGACTGGACGTATCAACACCACCTTCACGCCTAACAAATGGTTCAAGGCAGGTGTAAACGTCAACGCAACCGTCTCCGAGAGGAACTTCAACGACAAAGCATCGGGCAACGCATACGGCAACCCGTTCTACATCGCGAGATACACCGCACCTATCTACCCTTACTATCTTCACAACGCCGACGGCACATTCGCCCTCGACGCCAGCGGTAACAAGCAGTACGACACCTCATCCGACTATCTGGACAACAGAAACATCGCCTACGAGCTCAGAACCGACAAGCAGAACTCACACCGTAACGTGCTCGGCGGCCAGGCGTTCGCCACAGTCACCCTGCCTTACGGATTCTCCGCCACGGTGAAGGGAATCGTAAACCACTCCACAACCGCCACTGAGGCATACAACAACCCTGAGATCGGCGACGGAGCGACAAACAACGGACGTTACATCGACACCCACTACCGCTACCACGACTACACCCTTTCACAGATGCTGAACTGGGAGCGTGACTTCGGAATGCACCACGTCGATGTCCTCGCCGGTCACGAGAACTACTCTTACCTCCGTAAGTACCAGAGCTCGATGAACACGAATATGGCCGTTCCTGGGAACATCGTTATGGGCAACTTCCTCACCGATTCCTACACGACCGGTTTCAACGACAACTACAGGGTAGAGTCTTACCTCACCCGCATACGCTACAATTTTGCGGAGAAGTATTTCTTCGACGCATCGTTCCGTCGTGACGGCTCATCAAAATTCCACCCTGACAACCGCTGGGGAAACTTCTTCTCGGTCGGAGCGAACTGGAACATCAAGAAGGAGAACTTTATGGCGAACGTTGACAAGATCGACGCCCTCAAACTTCGCGCGGCGTTCGGAGAGGTCGGCAACGACAAGAGTGTAGGCTACTATGGCTATCAGGCTCTGTACGAGATTGACAAGAACGGCGGAAAGACATCCCTTCTGAAGAAGAGCCTCGCAGCCAACGACATCAGCTGGGAGACCACCCAGACAATCGACGTGGCCGTTGAAGGACGCGCGTTCGACAGAGTCAACTTCAGCTTAGGCTACTTCGACAAGAGATCCAAGGATCTTCTTTTCAACGTGCCGCTTCCGCTATCCGCAGGTTCTTGGTCACATCAGGAAGACAAAGGCAGTTGGAATTTGTCTGTCAGCAAAAACATTGGATCTGTCTCCAACAGAGGAGTCGAGTTCTCGACAGATGTTGATGTCATCAGAAACGGCCACTGGCTCTGGAACGTAGGTCTTGACGTCACATTCCTCAAGAACAAGATCATCACCCTCCCTGACCACGAGCCAATCACAGTCAGCAGCATCCGCAGGTACGAGGAAGGACACTCAGTCTATGAGTTCTACGCCTACAACTTCGTCGGAGTCGATCAGACCAACGGTTACTCACTCTATAAGATCGACCCTGAGATGAAAGAGAAAGCGCAGGCGGCCAACGAGCTTGTGACCATCAACGGCACAGACTACACCTACGACTACAACTACGCGCTTCGCGACTGGTGCGGATCCGCTATTCCTTGGGCTTACGGTTCGTTCAACACCTCACTCTCTTGGAAGAACTTCACCCTCAGCGCACTCTTTACCTACAGCCTCGGCGGAAAGGTTTACGACAGCTCCTACTCCAGCCTGATGTCCACCGGCAGCGCATCCAGCGCAAGCCAGAACCACAAGGACATCCTCAAGTCCTGGACAGCCCAGCCTTCCGGAATGACAGAAGCCAACAGGATCGATCCTGACGGAATTCCGATCGTTGATTTCGAGAGAAACAAGTTCAACAACGCCGCCGGCAGCCGCTGGCTTCAGGATGCTTCCTACTTTGTCGTGAAGAACATCAACCTCGGCTACCGCATCCCTAAGAGACTGACCGACAAGATCAATGTCAAAGGCATCCTCCTCAACGCCAGCGTGGAGAACCTTGTCACCATCACATCCCTCAAGGGTATGAACCCTCAGTACTCTTTCACCGGATCATCCGATGACACTTACGGAACAGCGCGTGTGTTCAACCTTGGTGTAACTCTTGATCTTTAATCTAAACCATCAAATAAAGAATTGAATATGAAATCTTTAGTTAAAATTATAGGTATATTCGCAGCCGGAGCGGCCATCGTGTCAGGATGCGGGAAGGACTATCTCGACACCGCTCCGACAGACTCCGTGAGTGCGGAACTCGCTGTCGTCAACTTCCAGAACGCCTACGCGTCACTGAACGGAATCGCAGAGACAATGTGTTGCCAGCAGTATATGGGAAGCCAGGGAGACTGCGGAGAGAACGCCGTGATCAGGCTCTTAGAGAACTACCCGAGCCAAGACTACACCTACAACGCCTACGCCTCAGGTTGGTCTACGGTCCACAATATGGGCTTCTGCAACAGCAAGACAGTCAAGTATGCGATCTATGCCTGGTACTACTACTACAACATCATCGGTCAGGCGAACACGATTCTTGCAAAGATTGACGCAAGCTCCGCCACTGACGAGGAGAAATCATTCATCAAGGGTGCAGCCTTGACTTTCAGGGCCTATGGCTATCAGAAACTTCTCCAATACTACGCCAAGCGTTGGGTGGACTCCAACAACGGATCCTCAGACGGAGTTCCGCTCAGACTTGATGAGTCAACGGGCGATCTTGCGGTCTCCAGCCAGGCTGAGGTTTACGCTCAGATCTATGCTGATTGCGAGGAGGCCATCACCAACTTCGGAAAGACAAGTGTGACCCGTGAAGAGGGCGATGTTTGGATTCCGGACGTGAATGTAGCCCATGCCGTCTATGCAAGAGCGGCTCTCACCAGACAGGACTATGCAAAAGCTCTCTCAGAGGCAAAACTTGCGGAGGAAGGCCATCCTCTTGTGAAAGGCGAGGCTTATAACGATGGGTTCTGCAGACCTAACAGCGAATGGCTTTTCGGAAGTTTCGGAGACGAGACCGAGAACCAGTGGTACTGGACCTACGGAACACAGTTCTCCTGTAACGGCTACTACGCTTCCGCAACCTCCAACGGAGCCGGTGGAATCAACACCGAACTTACTGACCAGATCACCGACAACAACGATGTCCGCAAGGCTTTGTTCCTGACAACCGACAAGTTCCCTTCCTACAAGGACGGCGATGTTGACAAGGGTCAAGGCTATCTCGGATTCACCGTGGATAACAACAAGAAAGTGGTCAAGAACGCTGACCTTTACGCAGAGGTCAAGGCATACGTCGCCAGCAAGGCCGTCACAGGGCTCACAGCTCCTTACGCACCTGGTTACTACAGGCTTGGCGACCACCTCAAGTACTACACTTTCGGAACCCCTGGTGTTGGCTACTTAGCTTTCATCAGGACTTCTGAAATGGTTCTCATCGAGGCCGAGGCGAACTACTATCTTGGCAACGAAAGCGCCGCACAGGCAGCCCTCAACAAACTGAACGTCGAGACCGGCAGGACAACCTACAACTGCGCCACCACAGGCGAGGCCCTGCTCAAGGACATCAGGAACTACCGCGAGCTCGAACTCTGGGGCGAAGGCTTCGGGTTCAGCGACTACAAGCGCTGGAAGCTTCCTATCAACAGAAAGGGACTCAGCAAGGGCGGCAACATCCACGACTCCATCGCCATCCAGATCGGTGTTGACGAGAACAACGGATGGACTTATGTCTTCCCTGAAAGAGAGACCCAATACAACAAGGCTATCGGAGGCGGAAGCGAAAAAGCCGAATAGATAGCTTGTCAATATATTAAGTGGGGGAACGACATCAGTCGCTCCCCTCTTTTTGTGTTCGAATGGATGTGTGATTCATAAATGCCCCGAAGTCACCATCTTGGTGTTGTTAATAGTTTTTTATCTGTCTAATGAAACACACCCTCCTTTTTGTTTATGCTCGAATTATACCGTGCGCCAGATAATTTCATGTCGTTACACCTTATGTGTCCATGTCCAAAAAAGTTCCTATCT
>OKUI01000308.1_pt1 | contig 18494 bp, 18 predicted proteins | sample 1606531 | NCBI WGS metagenome assembly OKUI01 (sample SAMEA3882506, study PRJEB24775) | human gut metagenome | biome: human-associated habitat; feature: intestine environment; material: feces | place: Netherlands | collected 2009/2010
AACACTTCCGAAATTAAATGTGAAACTCCTGCTTTCCCCGAAACAAGAGGATTGACCACTCTATCGTCATAAACCGACATTTGAATGTTGGTAGAAGAATTACGGTAATTTGTTGCAACAAGAATGGGGGCAATGATTCTATCTTCGCTAAACTTGTGAAAGTTTTTCAGATCAAGGGCATAGTCAAGCACCTGGTCTATGTCTGACTCCAATATTCTGGACTCCCCAACTTTGAACTCTACGCAAAAAACAATTCCTTCGAAAAGCAATACCACATCGACTCTCTTGCCAAGACGGGGGATATCGTATTCGAAGATGATTTGTCCATCTTTGTTTGCAAATCTAACAAGGATATCTTTCATAATGGAAATCTCTGATTTCCACGCTTCTCTTGTAGTTGTAAGAGCTTCGCCGTGATATCTATCGCATAATACACCAAATATCGTATTATCATCTGTATTAAGAAAATCCGTGAAACTGCTATTATATAAACAACGACTCATAAAATAATCTCCAATTACTTGTTATCCGGTACAATCTCAACTATATCGTCCATAGTACACTCAAGCGCGGTACAGATCTTTACGAGGACGTCACTCGATACTACAGCGCCGTCTTTGCCCATTTTTGTAATGGTTGCGATGCTGATGCCGGCTTTTTCGGCAAGCTCTTTCTTTTTCATGTTGCGGTCGATCAAAAGTTTGAACAGTTTTTTGTAGCTTGCGGCCATTGTAATACACCTCATAAATAGTAGATTGTGTTATCAGGATTCAGTATACCATGCTTTGCCCTAAAAATCAACTGTATTCATCAGAAATGCTGAGATTTCATAATTTTTATGATGCCTTAATTGCTTTTTCGCATTGCCTGTGGTATACTCAAGTAAGAAAAATCTAAAGTTAATACGGAGGTTAAAAATGGCAACTTATCGTTACTGGGAGATTAGAAGAGATGTTTACGAGCAATGTTCAAACAATCCTCCCAAAAAATATCGGACATTTGCAGATATGAAGAAGCTGTTTAAAGCCAGTTATTGGTTAATGTTAATTGGAATGATATTTTGTTTGTTGGCATACTTAATTTTATTTGTTGTTTTCCCTGATAAGTTTTTCTGGATAATACCAGTTTGTTGTACATTTGCTCTGGAATTTATTAGCGAGTTTTTTGGTGAAAAAATGTATAACCATTCTGAGCGCAAAAAAGAATTGAAAGAAACAAGCACTAATTTAGACAAGTATATAGAAAGCATTAAAAACTCTCTAGAAGCGCATGGTATTGTTACAAAAGAACAACGCCAAATCTTGAAGAGCGAATGTGAAAAACAACTGTCTCTGCATAGTAAAAACTATAAGTCCGTCAGCAACAAGGTTTTTGATATGCTTGTGGGTGTACCTTTGGGTGCATTCATTTCTGCCTTAATTTTCAAAAGCGAAAGTACTGATGTTATTTTTGATCAACTTTTCGCACTTATAATTATTGGTGTTATGATAATTGGGACTGCAAATATTTTCAGAAAAATCACATATTATTCTGACGGTCATTTTAAGGATCAATATCTTTTAGATATCCTGAACGAATTAGAATACCTTTCGGAATAATCTATAGTTCCACTCTCTTTTTCTTTGTCTACTGCGGTGCAAATTTTGACTTGAATCAGGGGTTGTTCAGAGTTATAACAACCGCACAAAAGCAATCGCCTCTCGCGTGATAACGAGAGGCGTGTAGTGTGTATTATTCTGCAAAAAAAATCCTGCTGACCACATAACAGACCACCTACCGTTTCGGAGCACTCGTAAACAGTGGAGATAAGAGTGCCGAAGAGCGCGGTTTTCCAGGCGGAAAGGGGCGAAAAAAGCTATTTTTAGCGGAAATTGCCCTTATAGGTCCGTTTGGGACCACCAGGCCGCAGGTTCGATCCCTGTCACTCGGACCAAAATTTTGACCGAAAGCAGAGTTTATTCTCCACTTTCGGCCATTTTTTATGCTGATTTAAGTGTTTTACCGCCACTTTTGAAAAAATCGCGTTTTTACGACCACATCATCAAATGTGGACTGAAAATTTCCTTTTCTTTGTTTACAGCGGCGCAGAATTTGAAAAGTCAAACGAGCAACCGCCACGGATTTTTCCGTGGCGGTGTTGGTATCCGCCTTACGCCGTCTGTCCAGCCTTGAGCCGTTCTTTCTCAGCCGCAATTTCCGCATTCTTTTGTTTAATCATCTCGGCAAGCCTTTCTTCGCATTCTTCTCTTGTGTCGGCGTAGATATTAAACTTTTTTCGTTTGCCGTTTGGCAATTTTGGAGAATAACTCCCTTCCCATTTCTTTTCGCTGATTCTAAATATGCACCCCGTTCCGTGGCGGCGTATTTTCGGTTGCTTCGGTTCAAATTTCGCTCTTACGGGCGTTTCAGGTGCTCTGTCGGGTGTCTGTCCGTCCCCGCCCAAAGTGCCCTCATTTCTGCCGAAACCCCGTTCGATTTTGTCGGCAGCGGAGCGCTGCATATTGTCGGTAATATGGGTATATATATATAACTTTTCAAGGTGCTGTCACGCACAGTGCCCTGCATATATTCCGTTAGCCATTAAGCTTCAGTTCTTTGCTGTACTTCTTGTTCCTTCCCCTTGACATAAATAACCCCCATAGTGTAGACTTGATCCTTTTGTTTTTTAAGGTGTCTACTCTATGGGGATTATATCACTGCGCTGCGGGATAAAATTTTATTTTTTAATTGTGATTGGCAAGCGATGCCGATATTTTTTGCGTCAATAGCCGAAATACTCGAACGGATTCACATACTGCGTCGGGGTCGTGGTGGTTTCGGCGGCCGAGCCGGTCTTGTCCTCGACGAGGGTAGCCTCGACGTCAAAGGTTTCGGTCGAGTAGTCGCTGCGTACTCTGCAGAGAGTGAGGGTCAATTTATCACCGACCTTGCCGTTGTCTATCTTCTCAAGCAGGATATCCGACTTCGTCAGCTCCTTGCCGTCGACGGCGATTATCATGTCGTACTGCTGCGCCTGCGTATTGGCGAGGGAGCTTGAGGAGGATATCTCATTGATGATTAGCGTGCCTGCGGGCAGCCCTTTGATCTGAGCTATCATATTATACTGAGCGCTTGCGCTGACGGGGTAGTAGGTGATGCCGAGCATGGGCCTGTTGGGCACATAGCTGTAGGCGATAAGATCCTCGATGATCTCTTTAGCCGAGGTGATGGGGATAGCAAAGCCCATGCCCTCATATTCGGTGCTGGCGATCTTCTGAGAGTTGATGCCTATGACCTGACCGTATTGATTGACGAGCATACCGCCGGAGTTGCCGGGGTTGATGGCTGCGGAGTGCTGAATGCACTTCATCGTGTAGCCTATCTCGCTGCTGACAGGTCTGTGGATTGCGGAGACGCTGCCCTCGGTGAAGGAGCCGAAGAATTCAACGCCGCCGGGGTTGCCTATGGCGTATACCGGGTCGCCGACGAGCAATGCGTCGGAGTCGCCGAATTCGGCAGCCTTGAGGCCCGTGACCTTTATCCTGAGCACGCCGATATCCGTCCTCTTGTCGAAGCCGACGACATCCGCGTCGTAGGTCTCGCCGTCATGGGTCTGCACCTTGACTTTAACGCCTGAGTCACTGATAACGTGGGCGCAGGTGATGATATAGGTGTAGGTGCCGCTGCTGTCCTCGCCCATGATGATGCCCGAGCCCTCGCCCGCAGCCGAATTCGACTTGCTCGAATAAACGACTATGCCGACGTTGCTCGCCTCGAGCTTTGCATAGATCTGAGTCGGGGTAAGGGCACCTTCAATATTCGTTTCGGTCGGGCTGACGGGGGAAGCGTTGATGTTGAGCTTTGCGTCCGCGTCGCTGTTGTCTTTTTCGGCCGAGATCTTGGTTTTGGAGTCCGAATCGCTGTCATAGCCGTGGCCGCGCTTCGCGATCTTGACCACCGACGCAACGCCCGCCACCATGGCGAATACGACCACGAGAGCCACGCAGGCGATGAACACCTTGATGCCCCTCTTGCCCTTAGAGGTCTGGAGAGGAGCCTTAGGCGGCTGATACTGCTGATAAGGCTGCTGATACTGTTGATAGGGCGGCTGTTGCTGCTGCTGATAGCCGTACTGATACTGCTGCTGATTGTAGCCGTAATTCGGCTGACCGGCGTTATAGCCGCCGTGCTGCTGTTGCTGCGGCTCGACTCTCTCCGCCTCCACCTGGGGGGCGTCGTCCTCGGCGGGAGTCGATGCTTCGTTTGCCTGAGCCTGCTGCTCGTTCAGTTCGCTTTTCTCATTTTCTTCATTTTGCTCGAAGTCTTTTGAATAATCGTCACTCATAATATTGCCTCCTGTTGAGCGACCGTCCGTCCGGCAGGCACATTTGCCGGCGATCGCCTGATTACGATATTAAGTTTAGCTCTCGGTTGTTAATTCAGTTTGAACGACCGGTTAATTAAATTTCAAAAAAGTTGGTTTATTTTGTTAATTGAGGGGCAAAGTGAATATAAATTCGGCGAATTCGCCGGGCACGCTCCTTGCCGTTATCTGACCGCCGTGCAGCTCGACCATTGTTTTGACGAGGTAAAGCCCCATGCCCGCGCCCTTGACGTCGTAGCTGCGGGATTTGTCGACCTTATAGAAGCGCTCGAATATCTTGTCTATCTCCTCACTCGGGATGCCGCGGCCGCTGTTGCGGATCTTGACTATGACCTTCTCGGCGTCGGATTTTGACGAGACCTCGATATAGCCGCCGTCCTGAGTGAATTTGACCGCATTGTCGATAAGGTTATACACGACCTGATTTATCATGTCGCGGTCGGCGACGACCTCGTTGCTCTGCAGGGTGTCGAGCCCTCTTATCTCGATTTGCTTGTTGTCAATGAGCTGCTCGAACCCGAGCAGGGTCTGGAATATCATCTCGGAGATATCGAATTTGACGGGCTTTAAGTCAAGCTCGCCCGCCTCCAGCTTGCTCATATTGAGCATACCCGTCACGAGCCTTGAGAGGCGCTTGACTTCGTCGGAGACTATTTGCAGATAGTGGCTCTGCTTGTCGGGGGAGATCGTGCCGTCAAGGATGCCGTCGATGAAGCCGCCTATCGTGGTCATCGGGGTCTTTAACTCATGCGACACGTTCGCAACGAAGCTGCGGCGTGACATTTCGAGCGTCGCCAGCGCCTGAGCCATTGTGTTGAAGGCGTCCGCCAGCTCGTCTATCTCGCTCTCGCCGAAGAGCTTGGAACGCTTGACGGTTATCCTCTTTGAGAAGTCGCCGTTCGCATACTGAGTTGTTGCGGCGGACATCTCGCGCAGGGGTTTTGTCAGGCGGTATGAGACGAAGTAGACGCAGATAAAGGCTATAGTGAACGCAAAGAGCGAAGCGATAAAGAACATCTTGAATATGGCGGCGATATAGGGGGTGAGTCCGTTGACTATCGGCTGAGTGGAGAACACCGCGCCGACGGTCTGACCGTCCACCTGCAGGGGGACGCCGACGATGAAGTGGATATCGCCGAGCATACCGTTCATGTTGCCCGCCGTCGAATACTTCTGACCGCTGAGCACGCTCTTTAATATATCATCGGGAATCTGATACTTATTATGCACGATGCAGTTGCCTGTGTAGAGCGCCATGTCGGATTGCAGCACGTCCTTGCAATAGGCAACGTGGCCGTCGAGACCGGTGATAAAGATATCGGCGTTGACGGCGTTGGAGGTCTGGAGCAGGGTGTTGCAGATAAGTATGACCGAGGCTCTGCCGCTCTGACCGAGGTAGTCGGATTGGAGCACGTCCCTTGCGTTGTCGGCAACATTGACGGTGTTCTCAGAGAGCAGCTCGAGCTTCTCATCCATCCAGAGCTTTGACACTAAAAGAAGCAGAGCTCCGCCGATAAAGACGAAGCTTGCAAGAATTATTGAAATCGTTATTACAAAATATTTGCGGAAAAGACCGGAATATCTTCTCTTTTTACTTGACACGGTAACACCTACTAACCGACTCAGTCCTTGGTCGCAAACTTGTAGCCGACGCTCCAAACGGTCTTGAGTTCCCATTTGTCGGAGACTCCCTCGAGCTTCGCTCTAAGGCGCTTGACATGGACGTCGACCGTCCTCGAATCGCCGTAGTAATCGAAGCCCCAAACCTCGTCAAGGAGCTGATCGCGGGTAAAGACCCTGTTGGGGTTGCTCGCAAGGTGATAGATGAGCTCCAGCTCTTTGGGCGGGGTGTCTATACGCTTGCCGTCAACTATCAGCTCGTAATTCGTCAGGTTGATGGTGAGCTTGTCATAGTGGACCTCCTTGACCGCCGTGTCCGCGCCCGCGCCGCTGCGGCGCAGGACTGCCTTGACCCTCGCCATAACTTCCTTGGCGTCAAAGGGCTTGACAACATAGTCGTCCGCGCCCAGCTCAAAGCCGAGCACCTTATCAAAGGTCTCGCCCTTGGCGGTGAGCATGATTATCGGCTTGTCGGAGAACTTCCTGACCTCGCGGCAGACCTGCCAGCCGTCGAGCACGGGAAGCATGATATCGAGCAGCATGAGGTTGGGCGATACCTCTTGGAAGAGCTTGACCGCGTCCGCTCCGTTATGAGCTATCGTTACCTCGTAGCCCTCTTTTTCAAGATAAAGGCGAAGTAATTCGCAAATGTTGTTGTCATCGTCAACGACGAGAATTTTTTCCGCTGCCATAGTGACCCTCCTCGCATTTTTGACTCCGAGGTCTCGGAATCGAGGTTACATCTTAAATTATACACTATTTTTTAACAATTCTGTGAATGAGGAAAAAATAATTTGTTACAAACTCACTTTCTGACCGAGAATTTGAACACCGTGGTGCTCCTGAAGCTCTCGCCCGCGTCGACGGTGCACTGCGGGAATTCGGGCATATTCGGAGTGTTGGGGTAGAACTGAGTCTCGAGGCAGAAGCCGGCATGCTTTATCAGCGGCTTGCCCTGCTTGCCGGGCTTTGTGCCGTCAAGGAAGTTGCCCGTGTAGAGCTGAACGCCGCAAAGGTCGGTGAACACCTCAAGCTGCCTGCCGCTCGACGGGTCGTATGCCGCCGCCGCGGGGCCGTCTCCCTCGCTCAGGCAGAAGTTGTGGTCATAGCCCCTGTCCTTGATGAGCTGCGGGTCGTCCTGAGCTATATCCCTGCCGATGAGCTTCGGCTGCCTGAAATCAAAGGCCGTGCCCTCGACGGGGCGTATCTCGCCGGTCGGGATGCTGCGCTCGTCGGTCGGGGTGAAGGCGTCGGCGTTTATCATCAGCTCGTGGCCGAGGATATCGCCCTCGCCCGCAAGGTTGAAATAAGCGTGATTTGTCATATTTATGACCGTCTTTTTATCGCTGACGGCGTAATAATCTATCTTCAGCGAGTTATCCTCAAAGAGGGTGAAGGTCACCTTGAAATCGACGTTGCCGGGGAAGCCCATAGCGCCGTCGGGGCTGTGATAGCTCATTTCGAGGCAGTTGTCGTCGGCGATGAGAGGCTTCCATACGGCGTGCGAAAGCTCGGCGCCGCCGTGGAGGCAGGTGACGCCGTTTTCATTTTTCTCGACCTCATATTTAACGCCGTCTATTGTGAAGCTGCCGTTTGCGATGCGGTTTGCGTATCTGCCGACGGTCATGCCCTCGTAATCGGAGTATTTCTCGTGCCCCTCGACCGTGTCGAAGCCGACGAGCACATCTGCGAATTTGCCGTCCCTGTCGGGCACAAGGATGCTGTTTATCGTGGCGCCGTAGGTGATGATATCCACCGACGTTTCGCTCGAATTCCTGAGAGTGAATATATCGACCTGCCTGCCGTCGGCGGTAACGCCGAAAGAATTTCTGACTATCATTATTCCGTCCCTTTTCATTGTTAATTTTTATACATTAATATATCCGTCCCACGGAGATATCATTTGTTAAAGACATTTTATCATCAGAAAAAATTTTTGTCAATAAGTAAGACGGGCAAAACGTGGCATACTATCATCGGGCAGCAGCCCAAAGCAATTCCGCCCGAGCGGTGGGAGAAAGGATACAAAACATGGAAAAGAATAATCAGCAGCAGAATCAGCAGCAGAACCAGCAGAATCAGCAGAATCAGCAGAATCAGCAGCAGAACAAGAAGCAGAATCAGCAGCAGAATAAGAAGAACAGAGAGAACTTCTGAGCATAACCGATCCTGCACAGGGGGGCGCACTTTTGTGCGCTCTTTTGCTTTTCCGGCTTATTTCTGTTACATTCGTAACCGTTTTGTTACCGTTTTTCACTTGATTTTGAAATATTAAAGTAATATAATATCGGGATAAGAAGGAAGGTGTTTTCATGGCAAAAAACAATGCCGTCGGCGCTGAATCCGACGATCTCGGCAAGGTCATCAAGAATCTGATAGACTTTGACGCAAAGCAGAGGGCCATCGTCTCCGACTCGCTCAAGAAGCGTGACGAGGAGAGGAAGGCACTCGAGAATGCCAAGGATGAGATAAACGCAAAGCATATCAAGCTGGCGCAGGATCGCCTCGACGCGCTTGAAAAAAGAGAGAATGAGAACGCCGAGCGCCTGATAAAGGCGGCGCAGGCCGCAGCTAAGAAAAACATTGCGGAGTTTGACCGCACGGCGGCGGAGAAGACCGAGCAGTGGATAGGGCAGATATATAGCCGTGTGCTGGAGGACTGACTGATATCCTCCGAGAAATCGAAGGGAGGCGGCTGAGATCAATAACAAAGCGTCAAATGCGGTCATGACGAGAGTCAGAGCGAAATACGGAAGCCGTCTGACCGTTAAGGATTATGAAGCGCTCACGGGGCTGTCGAGCCTCGGCGAGGCGGCGTCGTATCTGAGCGGCAACAGCAATTTTGCCGCCTATTTTGACGGCGCAGCGGGGCGCAGGGATATATCGAGAGCGGTCTTTGAGGGCGCGGTAAGGAGCGCTTTTTACAGCACGGCGAGGAAGCTGTGCAGCTCCGAGAGCGACGCGGGCGACCATATCTATCGCTATATCGCGCTTGGCCTTGAGAACGATTATGTGCTCGATTACATAATCAACCTGTCGCTCGGCACGCCCGAGAAGATGATATTGAAGCGTGTGCCGGAGCTCAGAACGGGCACAAAGCTCGACCTTGCGAAGCTCTTTAAGATCAAAGACCCCGCGGAGCTGGGCAGGTATCTGTCAAAGACAAAGTACGCGAAGCTCGTGCCCGCCCTGCCGAAGAATGCGGGCGAGAAATTCGACATCTCGCTTATCGAAACGGTGCTCAGCAAGATAAAATACAAGCTGGCGTTCGCGGAGATAAAGCATTCCTACGGCGCGGAGACGGCGAAGGTGCTCGAGGAGAGTATCAAGACCCGCATCGAGCTGACGGATTTCCTGACCGTATACAGGGCAAAGAAATACTACGGCATGAGTGAGATGAGCCTGCGAACCGCCCTTGTGGGCTACCGCTGCGTGATGAATTCGGCGACATGGGAGCGGATAATCACCGCCAAGACCGCCGATCAGGCGCTGACGGAATTCAGCGCCTCGGGCTATGCGCCGAGGATAGAGCGGTTCGGCACGCACGACCTTGAGCTTTTTAAGGAGAAAGCGGCGGCGGTCAAGGATATCCGCCATATGCATTTCTCGACCGACCCGATAATCGTACTCGCCTCATATCTGAGGCTGTTTCAGGATGAATGCGACAATCTGATAAAGATCGCCGAGGGCATCACCTATAAGCTGCCCCAGGACGAGATAATGGCTGACCTCATACTTTTGTGACACATAAAAGCATCATTACTATAAGGAGCGTGAACAAATGGCTGTTGAAAGGATCAGGCTTCTGACCATACTCGGCCCCTACGAGAGTCTCGACAGGGTCATACGGGTGTGTGCCCAGAGCGGCTGCTTCCAGCCCGAGAACGCCTCGGGCTTCATCGGCGATTCTGAGGGCTATTCCTACCTCAGCGAGGAGAATCCTTACTCGTTTTCGCTTATGAAGATCCGTGAGATATTCTCTCACTTCGGCAAGACCCCGAAGTACACAAAGGACTGCGACTCCGTCGACCTCGACGAGGCGAACAGAAAGATCGACGAGCTTTATGAGACGATAAAGACGATAAAGGATCACGACGGGCTCGTGGATGCCAAGATCGAGGAGACCAAGCGTTCAATTGAAATGCTCTCGCACTTTGAGCATCTTGATATCGACCTTGACGACGCCTTTAACTGCGATTACATAAGAGTCCGTTTCGGCAGGCTGCCCTTTGACGGCTTCGAGAAGCTGAAGCGATACAATAAGGATATCGGCTCGATATTCTACCCCGACTCGAGCGACGACGTTGGCTATTGGGGAATGTATGTCACCCCCGTTGCCAAGGCCGCCGAGGCGGACAGAGTCTATGCCTCTCTCTTCTTTGAGCGGCTGAGGCTGCCCACCTTCAACGGCACCCCGGCGCAGACCCTTGAGGAGCTGCGTAAGGAGCTTGCCCGCATGGAGGAGAGCAAGAAGAAGATAGACGACAGCGACGATATCTACTTTGAGGATAACATCGAGAATTTCGAGCTTTATTATTCAAAGATAAAGACCCTGAGCGACCTGTTTGATATCAGGAAATACGCCGCAAAGTATCACAGCAGCTTTTTCTTCGCCGGCTGGGTGCCGAGGAGCCGCTGCAAGGAGCTTGTGGCTCAGCTCTCGGAGATAGAGGAGGTCGAGGTCGAGGCGGCGCATCCCAAGGATGTCAAGAAGCTGACCCCGCCCACCAAGATGAAGAATTCGCCGCTCACAAGAGCGTTCAAATTCTTCACCGAGATATACGGCGTGCCGTCCTACAATGAGATCGACCCGACCCCGCTTGTGGCGGTCGTTTATACGCTGCTCTACGGCATCATGTTCGCCGATCTCGGCCAGGGATTTGTGCTTGCGATAGTGGGCTTCCTGATGTATAAGCTAAAGGGAATGGGGCTGGGCAAGATCCTTATCCCCTGCGGCATCAGCGGCATGATCTTCGGCACGATCTTCGGCAGTGAAATCACCGCCAAATTCGGCAATTCTCTGCCCGACGACACTTTCCGTGTGCAAGCCGATAGATATCATGTCCTCGGCGCTGAATTTCATCATCGGCGCGATAGTGATAGGCGTTGCGGTCATAATCATATCAATGCTCTTCAACGTCGCCTCAGGCATCAAAAAAAGGGATATCGGCTCGGCGCTCTTCAGCCACAACGGACTGAGCGGCATCGCGCTCTATTCCTCGCTGATACTGCTGCTGGTCAATATGTTTATGAAGCTCGGGCTGAATACAAAGCTGCTTGCGATCTGCGGCATACTGATACCGATAGTGCTCATCTTCTTCAAAGAGCCGCTCGGCAGCCTTGTGAACGGCAGGAAGCCGGAGCACGAGAGCGTCTCGGACTTCATTATCGAGAATTTCTTCGAGCTGTTTGAAGTCATACTGAGCTATATGTCCAATACCCTGAGCTTCCTGCGTGTCGGCGCGTTCGTGCTTATCCACGCCTGCATGATGATGACCTTCTCCTCGCTCGCCGGCATAGTCGGCAGCGGAGTCGGCTCGGTCATCATAATGACCTTCGGCAACATCTTTGTCATTGCCCTTGAGGGTCTGCTGGTCGGCATTCAGGTATTGAGACTTAACTTCTACGAAATATTCAGTCGGTTCTATGACGGAGATGGTATACCTTTCAATCCCGTTAAAATCGGCGATGATAAATAATCAAACATAAAGGAGATTTTTGAAATGTCAGCTTTAACTATTGCTCTTTGCGTTATTCTCCCTCTTCTCGCCCTTGTGCTCGCAGTCGTTGCCGCAATACGCTGCATGGATAAGACCCACAGCGGCAAAAAGGCTTTCGGCAGGCATGTGCTCGTGCTCGCCCTTTCGCTCATCATCTGCTTCTCCTGCATGGCGGTCGCCTTTGCGGATAACAACGATGCAGCGGCCTCTCCCTCCGACGCGGTGGTTACCGACATGGAAGCTGCCAAGGCGGACGACAGCGGCGATTCCGACGGCGGCATCGCCCAGGGCCTGAGCTTCATCGGCGCGGCGCTTGCTATCGGCCTTGCAGCTATCGGCGCAGGTATCGCCCTTGCCTCCGGCGCACCGGCGGCTATCGGCGCTGTCGCAGAGGATCCCAAGTCCTTCGGTAAGGCAATGATCTTCGTCGCCCTCGGCGAAGCGGTCGCGATCTACGGCTTCATCATCGCGTTCCTGATGATCCTCCCGACCCTCCAATAAGCCATGAGATTTATGCTGATAAGCGACAGCCACGACGCCCTGACGGGTATGCGCCTCGCGGGAGTTGAGGGCGTGCTTGCCGAGACGGCGGAGCAGGCTGAAGCCGAAATTAAGAAATACATCGAGGATGAGACGGTCGGGATAATCCTTATCACCGAGAGCCTTGCCTCGGCTTGCAGGCAGACTCTTGACGAGCTGAAGCTCGGCAGGAGCCGCCCGCTCGTGGTGACCGTGCCCGGCTCGAAGGACGATAAATGCTCCGACGACGTCATGCACTATGTCCACGAAGCTATAGGAATTAAGATCTAAGGCGGTGAGATAATGATCCAGCAAAGCAAGATAAACGGATTTATAAAGTCAATAACCGACGTTGCCGATGAAAAGAAGGCGAAGCTCGACGCCGAGACCCGGGATATCCTTGCCGGGGAGAGGAGGCAGTTGGAGCTTGCCGCCAAGAAATCGGCCGATGAATATTATCGGGTCAGATCCGCCCGTGTGAAGCTCGAAGCGGGTCGCCGTATCTCCGACACCTCCGCCGAGTACCGCAAGCAGGTCTTTGCCCGCAGGGGCGAGATCGAGCGGCAGGTGCTCTCGGGCGTTGCCGAGAGGCTGAAAAAATTCACCGAGAGCGGGGATTATGAAGCGTTCCTGCTCGGCAGCGCAAAGCGTATAGCCGCCGAGTTTGACGGCAGCTTCACGCTGCTCATGCGCCCGGAGGATATGAAGTATCAAGCGGCTCTGCTCGCCGAATTCCCGTCGGCAGAGGTCAAAGAGGATGCTTCGATCGCCATCGGCGGGCTTAAAGGGCGCAGCGACGGGCAGTCACTGCTCGTGGACGATACTCTCGACAGCCGCCTGAAGCAGCAGACCAAGTGGTTCGAGGAGAACTCGGGTCTGTATATCAGCATGGGGCTGTAAGGGGGAAAGGAGCGGATTATGTCCAACACGATTTTCGGTATAAACGGCCCTGTCGTCACCGTTGCCTCAAAGGATTTCTCCATGCAGGAGATGGTCTATGTCGGCAATGAGAGGCTGGTCGGCGAGGTCATCTCGATAGACGACGACCTGACCACCATCCAGGTCTATGAGGTCACGACGGGTCTGAAGCCGGGCGAGCCGGTGGTTGGCACGGGCAGCGCAATGTCCGTCACACTCGGACCCGGTATAATCAAAAATATATACGACGGCATTCAGCGCCCGCTGCGTAAGATATCGGAGCAGAGCGGCTCATTCATCGCAAGGGGCTGCACGGCTGACGGCATCGACCCGGATACGCTCTGGGATGTCACCGTCACCGCCAAGGTCGGCGACACGCTCGGCGAGGGCGAGGTCTACGCCACCTGCCCCGAAACGCCGTCGATAATCCATAAAGTAATGGTGCCGCCCGGCGTGAGCGGCAAGGTCACCTACGCCGCCGAGAGCGGTCATTACATGGTGAATTCAAAAATAATCGAGCTTACCGATGAGAGCGGTAAAGTCCACACGCTCACTCTTTGCAGCAAGTGGCCGATAAGAACTCCCCGCCCGATATCAAAGCGCCTGCCCTGCACGGTGCCGCTGATAACGGGTCAGAGGGTCATTGACACCCTGCTCCCCGTCGCCAAGGGCGGCACGGCGGCTATCCCCGGCGGCTTCGGCACGGGCAAGACCATGACTCAGCACCAGCTCGCGAAGTGGTGCGACGCGGATATAATCATCTATGTCGGCTGCGGCGAGCGCGGCAACGAGATGACTCAGGTGCTCGACGAATTCGGCGAGCTTATTGACCCGAGGACGGGCAGGAAGCTGACCGACAGGACGGTGCTCATAGCCAACACCTCCAATATGCCCGTCGCGGCAAGAGAGGCTTCGATATACACGGGCATCACCCTTGCGGAGTATTACAGAGATATGGGCTACGCCGTCGCAATGATGGCGGACTCCACCTCCCGCTGGGCGGAGGCGCTCAGAGAGATATCCGGCAGGCTTGAGGAAATGCCCGCCGAGGAGGGCTTCCCCGCCTATCTGCCCTCGCGTCTCGCCGCTTTTTATGAGAGAGCGGGCAGGGTGCAGACCTTGGGCGGCAGCGAAGGCTCCGTCACGGTCATAGGCGCGGTCTCACCGCAAGGCTCGGATTTCTCCGAACCCGTCACTCAGAATACAAAGCGCTTCACCCGTGTGTTCTGGGCGCTCGACAAGTCGCTCGCCTACGCAAGGCATTACCCCGCCATCAACTGGACTGACAGCTACAGCGAATACGACACCGACCTTGCCGACTACTACAACGACAATGTCGATATGTCGTTTATGGAATACAGGCAGCAGTTGCTTTCACTCCTCCACGAGGAGAGCAAGCTAATGGAGATAGTCAAGCTCATCGGCGCAGACGTGCTGCCCGACGATCAGAGGCTCGTTATCGACGTTGCCCGCGTGGTCAGGGTCGGCTTCCTCCAGCAGAACGCCTATCATCAGGACGACACCTATGTGCCGCTCGAGAAGCAGTTCCTGATGATGAAAACGATACTTCACCTCTATGAGAAGGGCAAGGCGCTCATAGCCGAGGGCAAGCCCGTCGGCGGCATATCCAAATCTGGGCTGCTCGAGAAGCTGATCAAGATGAAGTATGACATTCCCAACGACAGGCTTGATATGTTTGACGAATATATTGCCGAGATCGATTCGGTCATCGCCTCACTTTCGGCAAAATAAAAAGGGTTTTGATTTATGATTAAAGAATATATCGGACTTAACGAAATATCCGGCTCGCTCGTGGTGCTCGACGGCGTTAAGAACGCAGGCTACGAGGAGGTCGTTGAATTCAACGTCGCAAACGGCGAACGCCGCAGGGGCAGGATAATCAAGATCGACGGCGAGCGTGTAGTGGCGCAGGTCTTTGAGGGCACCAAGGGGCTTTCGCTGACCAACACCGCCACCGTGCCCACGGGCAGGCCGATGGAGCTGGCGCTCTCGGGCGAGATGCTCGGCAGGGTGTTCGACGGCACGGGCAGACCCATCGACGGCTTCGGCGAGATCTACCCCGAGAAGACCGCCGACATCAACGGCTCGGCGATAAACCCCGTCTCGAGGATATACCCGAGGAACTACATATGCACCGGCATATCGTCGATAGATGCCCTCTCGACCCTCATCAGGGGTCAGAAGCTGCCGATATTCTCGGGCTACGGCATGAAGCATAACGAGCTTGCGGTGCAGATAGTCCGCCAGGCAAAGATAACGGGCGCCTCCGAGAAGAATTTCGCGGTTGTTTTCGCCGCAATGGGCGTCAAGAACGATGTCGCCGATTTCTTCCGCCGCTCATTTGAGGAGTCGGGCGTGCTCTCAAGGGTCGTGATGTTTCTCAATCTCTCGGATGACCCGATAATCGAGAGGACGATAACGCCCCTCTGCGCCCTAACGGCTGCGGAATATCTGGCGTTTGAGAAGAATATGCATATCCTCGTCGTCATGACGGATATGTCGTCCTACTGCGAGGCGCTGCGTGAATTCAGCTCCTCCAAGGGCGAGATTCCGGGCAGGAAGGGCTACCCGGGCTACCTTTACTCCACCCTTGCCTCGCTCTATGAGCGGGCGGGCATGATAAAGGGCTGCGAGGGCTCGGTCACTCAGATACCTATCCTCACCATGCCCAACGACGATATTACCCACCCCGTGCCCGACCTTACGGGCTATATCACCGAGGGGCAGATAGTCCTCGACCGTGCGCTTGACGGCGAGGGCATCTATCCGCCAGTCAGTGTGCTGCCCAGCCTTTCGAGGCTGATGAAGGACGGCATCGGCGAGGGCTTCACGAGGGAGGATCACCCCGCCCTCGCAAACCAGCTTTTCGCCGCCTACGCCAAGGTGCAGGACGCCGTTTCACTCGCGTCCGTCATCGGCGAGGATGAGCTGTCCGAGACCGACAAGCTCTATCTTAAATTCGGCAGGGAATTCGAGAACCGCTTCCTGCGCCAGGGTATGAACGAGAATCGCTCGATAGACGAAACTCTCGACCTCGGCTGGGAGATGTTGAGGATACTGCCCGAGAGCGAGCTTGACAGGGTCAGCAGCGACCTCATCGAGAAGTACTATAAAAAGAAAGACTAAGGAGTCTGAGCATGGCTGCCAGGGTGTCGCCCACTAAGGGCAATTTGATGAAAATTAAAAAATCCCTTGAGCTTGCAAAGGTCGGCTACGACCTGCTTGACCGCAAGAGAAATATCCTCATCCGTGAGACGATGGGGCTTATCGACAGCGCCGCCGATATCCGCAGCAGGATAGCCGAGAGCTACCGCGTCGCTTATCAGGCGCTCGAGGAGGCCAATATGAGCATGGGTATCGTGGACGAATTCGCCGCCTTTGTGCCCGTGGAGAACGGCCTCACGATATCCTCACGCAGCGTTATGGGCGTTGAGATACCGACCGTTTCGCTCGACCCCGTGCCGACGGATAACTATTTCGGCTTCCGCAGGACTACGGCGAAGCTCGACGAGGCATACCGCCGCTTCAACGAGGTAAAGCAGCTCACGGCGGAGCTTGCCCAGACCGAGAACAGCGTCTATCGCCTCGCAACGGGCATCAAAAAGGCTCAGAAGCGGGCAAACGCGCTGAAGAATATCATCATCCCCCGCTTTGAGGAGCAGGTCAAGACGATAACCGCCGCCCTCGATGAGAAGGACAGAGAGGAATTCTCGCGCCTGAAGGTCATCAAGAGCTTTATCGACGAGGACTGAGTGCACTTATAATATTTTATTGTAACTAATTAAAGCCCTGTGCGGTCAAAGGCCGTGCGGGGCTTCGCTTTATCGTGTCGGAGGGGCGTTTTTTCGAGCGGCGAATTCTATATAAAAACGCAAAAAATCGAGCCGGTTTGTCCGACCTTATCCGCTGAACTATTGCACATTTTACCCGTCGGCGCTATAATATTTGGGTGTGAAAAAATTTTTTTGGAATTTTTTAAAATTTTTTTCAGAATTTTGTCCTCATTTTGCCGTTCTCATGTGTTGTATATAATGAGAGGATAAAATAAAGCATTACGGGACGGCAATAAATTCACCAATGCCTCAGGGCGGGCGGAGCGGTCTCACTCTTTCCCGCTTCACCGCCTGCCCCGGGTTTTATAACGTCACATTTTGCAAAACAAAATGTACGGTCTGTGCGCAGCGTGCCCGAGAGAAGCCAAACTCTCGGGCACACTCGCAACACTGAGACAAACCGGCTCAGGACGCATCGGGGCACATTTCGGTCTCTCATAACGGATCTTGGCTCGATCTGTTAGATCACTCCCGAAGAATGTGCCCCGTATGTTGTATTTTGCTTTTTATCTGCTCCGCTTGCCTCGGCGTACGTCGCCCCGCAAACGGAATGAGGAGTTTTTGAATAAAAAATCGGCAGGCTTTTTTGCCTGCCGATTTTTGTTGTATTTTCAGCCTCAGCCGAGGTCGGGTTCGTCGTCAAGGATAACGCTCGTCTCGTCGAAGCCTTCAAGCTCGAGCACTATAAGCTCGTTTTTGCCCTTTTTGAGGAACGGGGCGGGCAGATAGGCGGAGCGCTGCGGGCCGACCTCCCAATATCTCGAGAGCGCACGGCCGTTAATGAATATCATTCCTTTTTTAAAGCCGGGGAGCTTAACAAAGGTGTCGCAGCATTCGTCAATGTCGATCTCGGCTCTGAGCAGCAGCGGGGTCGAGTCAAAGACGGGCTTCTGCTCGATGAAATCGACGGCGGAGAGATCGTCCAGCGGCAGCGGATAGGTCTGCCAATGATAGATGAAGTTCCAGCCGAAGCCGATGCCCTCGGTCACACCCTTGGGATCTTTGAGATATGCGCCGTAATTGACCCTGCCCATATTCTCGACCAGCACAGAGAGTGTCGCGCCCTCGGCGGGGATATCGGTCGAAACGGCAGGCTCCCTGTCGTTGCGGTACTGAACGCCGAGCAGCTCGTCGTTCTTATAGATATAGGCTCTGTCGCGGGGCTCCTGAATGCGGACATTCTGAGTCTCCCTCGGTCCTCTTACCTCAGTGCGGTAGAGGATGAAGCCGTAGCCTTGCCCGAGCTTCTCCATCGGCAGGGGGCAGACCGTCTCAACGGGGGCGGAGAGCTTGTCAAGGCAGTCAAAGAGGCGGCGGCAGGCGGTGAATTCAAACTTGCCGTATTTCTTTTTCTTAACGGCTGCGGGCAGCTCGATATCGGGTATCGGGGCGTATTTGGATATCACTTCACGGAAGCGGAAGTATTTATCGGTCAGGTCGCCGCATTCGTTGACGGGGGCGTCGTCGTCATAGCTCGAGACGGTCGGCTCATATTTGTCA
>OKUI01000314.1_pt1 | contig 18345 bp, 15 predicted proteins | sample 1606531 | NCBI WGS metagenome assembly OKUI01 (sample SAMEA3882506, study PRJEB24775) | human gut metagenome | biome: human-associated habitat; feature: intestine environment; material: feces | place: Netherlands | collected 2009/2010
TTGTGGAAGCGCAGGGTGCTGTCCTTGATGTCCAGCTGCTCCACGATCTCCCGGGAGCGCAGCCCGGCAACATAGCCGTCAAAGATGCGGCGCTCGGTCTTTGTCAGGTTGGGGATGCCCTCCAGAAAGGTCTGGAAGGCATCGGGGACGGATTCGTTGCGGCACACGTCCGCCAGCCGGGAAAGCTCTGTCTGCATCTGCTGGCGCTCCATCTGCAGCTCGTCCATCCGCCGTCGGGACTCCCGCCGATCCTCCTCAAACTGCCGGAACGCAGGCGAGAGGATGTGCTGGTGGAAGTACATGCAGCAGAACACCACAAAAAAGAGGATGAACAGGCCGATCAGCAGCATTTGCAGGTTGCCGGAAAAGATCAGCCCGCGGTAGTCCGTCATGGGGATGCAGACGGCCAGCCGGTAGGACTGGTTCTCGCTCAGGCGGCAAAGCTCCGAGATGCCTGCATAGGCGCTGTCGGAGCCGATCAATTGGGTCAGGCTGCCGCCCATGCTGCGCAGCACCAGCATGTCCCGGGGGGCGTGGAAGTAGCCGCCGGTGGTGCCGCTGCTGAGGGCGGCGCTGGCGTTCAGCCCGCTGTCTGCCGGGGCAAGCAGGCAGATCAGGTGGTCAAAGCCGGTGGGCTGGGCAAAGTTCTGCTTGAAAAAGCTCTGGCTGATCTCAAAGCCGCACAGCCCGTACATGGTGCCGTCGCGGCCCCGCAGGGGCAGCAAAAACAGCTGCACCTCCTCCGAGGTGCCGGGGAGGCTGAACCGCTCCGTCAGCGTATAAGCCTGGTACAGCGGGGTGCTGCTGGGGGTCATCCAGCGGTCGTAGTCCGGGAACTGGTCGGTCTGGAACTCCATGCGCCATTTGCGGTGGGGCATCACGCTGTGGGCCTTGCCCACCTCCGCACTGCCCCGGTACAGCAGCAGGGGCACGGTGGGGGTGTCGGCACCGCTTTTCTGCACATACAGCCCGGCGCGGGAATGCTCTGCTCCCTCCATGCGGGTGTTGACGGTGGCATCCAGCAGCACAAAAGCGCCGGAACAGCCGGTCTGGCGCAGACGGCGGCACAGCGGCTCGATCATTTCCTCCTCCAGCGCGTTCAGCACCTCGGGGGAGTCGTTCAGCTGGTCAAAGGTCATCTCCCGGCTGGCAAGCTGCCGGTCCACCAGAGCGCCCATATCCTCAGAGAGGTTCACGCCCATGACCGCCAGCTGGTCAAAATAGCGCTCCATATCGTTCTGGAACACCGAAAACTGGATCTGCAGACTGCGGCTGATGTCCTTTTTGGTGTTGTGCAGGCTGGCAAACAGGAACAGCGCCGCACCAAAGGTCAACACCAGCAGCACCACCAGCAGCAGGCAGGCCCACAGCAGCCGGCTGCTCATGGGGCTTTGGCGGATCTTTTCACGGTGCCGGTCAACAAAGTGCATCAAAGTCCCTCCTTTCCGGCTGAGCGGCAGGCTCAGGCATTGTCACACAGCAGCTGCCATGTTTCCTCGGCAAGGGCTTCCAGCGTTTCGCCGTCCGCAAGGCGCTGGGGGTAGTCCTTCTGGAGCTGGCGCAGGCTGTCGTACAAGGTTTTGGCCTTGGCGTGGTACCCCACGATGCCCGGTTCGGACAGGGGGGTGTTCTGGATGCGCATTTCGTTGTAGACGTCGTACAGCCGCTGATAGCTCTGCTGCTCAAAGGGATAGTCCGCAATGGCGTCAAAGGCGGCGCTGGACACCGGCATGTAGCCGGTATCGGTGGCAAATTCCAGATTGCGCTGCTGTTCGGTGAGCCAGCGCAGGAACACGGCGGCGGCTTCGGCCTTCTGGTCGGTGGTCTTGAAGGTGCACAGCCCCACACCGGCCTGCGGCATCAGGGGCGTGGCGGTGCCTGCGGCGTGGGGCAGGGGAGCCAGCAGCAGGTCGGTGGGCTCGGTGGTGTTGTCCGGGTAGGTGACGAAATCATTGTAATAAAGGATGGCCGCAGAGCTGCCAAGGCCCGCCAGCGTCTCGCCGGTCATCACCTGCGTGTTGGAGTACAGGTCCGAGATCAGAATATCGCCCTGCACCAGCGCCCGGGCAAACTCCATCCACGAAGCGCGGAAGGTCTCGTTGGTCAGATCGTACCAGCTGCCCTTGTACAGCTCGCCGCTGCCCTGCTCCAGCGCGTTCAGCTCCACCAGACGCAGGGGGTAATCCAGCGCGCAGAAGGGCTTGCCCTGCGACCACTGCCGGTAGGCACCCGCCATTTCAAAAAAGCCGTCCCATGTGGCAAGGGTGGAAAGCTGCGCCCCGGTGTCCGCCGCAAACCGGGCGTACTGGGAGCCGTTCAAAAAGATGAGCTGGGTGGATTTGGACACCGGGAACACCACCTGCTTCCCGTCAATGATGCCGTCCTGCACAAAGCCGGGCACATAGGCCGCCATGTCCTCGGCGGTGAACCAGTCGTTCCAGTCCACAAGGTTCTCAATGCCCAGAGCGCTGGCGTCCGCGGAATGGGCCGAGAACAGGTCCGGCAGGTCCAGCGCGCCGGGCTTGCCGGCCTTGGCGTCCTGCAGCTGGCCGCCGATGGCGGCGCTGTTGGTCATGTTGGTCACGTTGAGCAGGATGCCCTTCTCCCTGCCCACCGTGTCGTTGAACTCGGTCAGCAGACGGTTCATAGGCGAGTCGGCCTGTTCGCCGTACACATGCCAGATGCTGAGCATGGTGGGGTCCTTGGGAGAAAGCAGGGTCTTGCTGCCGCCGCAGCCCGCAAGAGCCAGACCGGGGACAAGCGCCGCAAGCTTTAAAAATGTCCTTCGTTCCATTTTTCATGACTCCTTTCCGCACATTGCAGCCAGAGGGGGAAAACCGGCACAGGCAGGGCTGCAGCTGCCCGTTTTGAGGGGGAAAACGCCCCCAAATCCCCCCAATTTTGGGCTTTTTGGGGGGATTTTTTGAGGGGGAAGCCCAAAACCCCAAAAATTTTTTTGGAATTGCCCCCCAAAAACGGCTTTTCTGAGGGGGCAATTTTTTCCCGGGTATGATACAGTACAAACAGAAGAGGTCCCGCGCCGGTGCAGAAAGCCTGTCGCTGTGCACAAAACGTGTCAACGGGCAACTGCGGATTCTATTCATAAGGATAGCATAAGATGGAGCGGACTGCAAGTGCAGAGAATACCAAAACCAGAGCCCCCTAAAAAGCAGGGGGACAAACAGAAAGGAGCACCCCATGAAAGAGATGAACCGACGCGAATTCCTCACCCTCTCCGGCGCAGCCGTTGTAGCGCTCTCGCTGGCAGGCTGCGGCGGGCCCTCCGCACCTCCCGAACCTCCCGCACCTCCGGCCTCTGAGAGCAAAGAGCTGGCCCTGTTCAAAGCCATCAACGAGGTCTGGTATGAAGTCAACAGAGAAGTAGTCCCCAATCCCAAACTTGATATCTGCAAGTCTGTGGTCTACTGTCAGGAGGCTGCCGACCTCGCAAAGTTTACAGCCAGCCCCTTTGAAACCTATGAACCTGAAGTAGACGAAGAGGATTACCGCAAATGGAACTTGCCTGATGATGTATTCCACGAGTACCAACTCCGTGAGTCTGAAATGATACAGGAAATCAGGAACAAATATGGAAACGGAAGCTATCGGGGGACTGCGGGAGTTTCTAACAGCACCCATGACGGTATGCAATTAAAGCAACTGTATCCTCGTAGTCCGAGCGAGGTCAGGGAGTTTGTGCGGTATCTGGCCGGGCATGGACTGGCGAGTCCGCATCCCGAGCAGTGGATGATCGGGCTCTACTGCCCCACCATTAAGGGCAAGACCTATACGGTGGCGGTAATGGTAAACTTTGCACCGATCTGAAGCGGGGCAGAGATGCACGGACTTCCCGCAAATCCCGAACCGTAATCTATAATATATTGCATCGAAAGGAGCACCCCCATGAAAGAGATGAACCGACGCGAATTCCTCACCCTCTCCGGCGCAGCCGTTGTGGCGCTCTCGCTGGCAGGCTGCAGCGAACCCTCCGCACCTCCCGCTGCACCCACCGGCAAGGAAGCCGAGCTGCTGACAGCCATCAACAAGGTCTGGAAGGAAAAGTTTGATGCAGGTCTGGTTGACCATGAGCAGCTGACCCTCAATCAGGATGCGGTGGGTGCCATAAGGTGCTACGGACGTGTTTTTGAAGAGGCCAACGAGACACCGCATACGTTGAAAGACCCTGACCACAAGATCATTTTTGGGGAACTCAATGGACTTGAGGACAAGATACGGAACAAGTATGGCAAGGACAGTTTGGCAGGTATGGCCGGCATCTCCGAACCGTCTCCCGAGAATGTGGTGGCTCTGGAGGATGCGTATTCTTGCGAGGATGCTGCCGTTCGGGCTTTTGTAGCAAAACTGCTGGACAATTCTAATAGCGCCAAGGCAGAGTTCATCAGCATTTATCTCCCGGTGGTTCAGGGCAAGACCTACATGACCGCTGTTGTGTTCCGAAATAACAAGGCATAAGATAACCAGACTTCCCCCTTTTGCCCCGGGCACACTCCCCTTGTGTCCGGGGTTTTATAGAAAGGAGCACCCCCATGAAACGATATGACCGACGGACCTTCTTCAAGCTCTCCGGCGCATCGGCGGTGATGCTGGCGCTGGCAGCCTGTGACGATAGCTGCGCCTCCGGCTCTACAAGTTCCGGCTCTGCCACAGAAACGCCTCCCTCGCCGCCGATCCCTGTGATCCGGGACGGGCAGAAGATCCTGACCATTTTCAACGCAGAGCTGGCCCGGCGAAAGGTGGAGAACATCAAGTTCGAGTACAGCAAGGGTCTGGAACACGCCATTCAGGCAGATGTGCAGATGTTTGTGGATAACGGCAGCCCGGAGTTCCCAGCGGAAGAGGGGCTCAGGCTGCGGATGGAGGGCGACTATGCCGCAAAGATGTGGGAAGGTCTGAACGAAGCCGGTTACAGTGCCGGCTCCACAGCCATCTTCCGTATGCTCAATCAGTACCGGGTAGGCGTGGATTTTGACCACGAAGGAAAGCAACGTTACAGCTTGGAGCGCCTTTACCCCGCCACTGAGGCCCAGTTCCAGCAATTGGTGGATGAACTGATCAAGGACTACGGCGGTGTGCCGGGGCTTCATGAGGACGACCCGGTGGTGAATAAGGTAGGCATCACTGTGGTGGATATCAACGACAAGACCTATTGGGCCGCCTACATCATCGACAAGTGGCAAGGCATAGGAGACGGCTGAGCCATACCATAGAAAAGGAGCCTACTATGAAATACCAACGCTTTGCGGCCCTTGTGCTGGCTGCGGTCCTGCTGCTGGCCGGCTGCGGCGGCACCCAGAGCAGCCCCGGCGCCGCTGCCGACCAAAGCTCCGACAGCAGCCGAAGCACCCCCGGCGCGGTGGCGCAGGCCGCCCAGACAGACCGCATCACCGACCAGTACACGCTGGAAAAGAACGTTTCGGGCGTGTGGGGGGAGGAAGCGGTGCAGTGCATTTCCGTCCATGTGCCCAAGCTGGAATGCGACAGCCCGGATGCCGCTTACATCAACGATGAGCTGAACGCCATCTATGCGGCGGATTTCCGGGAGTTCGAGAACAGCGAGGAGGCCGGGCAGCCGGGCGGCGAGTACCCGCAGATCGGTGTGGGCTGGGATGCCTACTGGTACGGCGACTGCGTCAGTCTGGTGGTACGCAGCCGCTACGGCGGCACCGCCCCGTGGCGTTACAGCGGCTGGTGCTTCGATTTTGCCACCGGCAGGCAGATCACCACAGCCGAGATGCTGCAGCGGATGGGTCTGGACCCGGACGAAGTGCAGGCGCAGGTGCAGCGGCAGGCCATGCAGGCCTTTGACCGGGAGATGGCGCAGGGCGCGTATTACGAGGGCCTGCGTCTCGGCGGAGAGCTCTCGCAAATGCGGATGGATACGCTGGAATACAATGAGCTGGAAAACCTGTGCCTGCTTTTGCCGGAGCAGGATCAACTGGTGCTCCGGGGAAAGTACAGCTGCGAAGAAGGCTGGCAGCAGCTGGATATGGAGCTCTCGCTGCCCCCCGATGACACCCCGGTGCTGACCGACACCTACGACGGTGTGCAGGTGCAGCTGGAGGGAACGCAGGCCACCATCACCCTGAGCCCTGCGCCAAAGACCGACCAATGGGGAGACATTGGCATCCGGGTGGAACAGGAGCACAGCTACCCCATCCTTGGCGCTTATAACGAGTATGTGGACGTGTGCATCGGGGAGCAGGAGGACGGATTCTTCCGCCCGGTGGTCTATCTGCTGACCAAGGACGGTGTGGTGGAGTATGTGGACGTGCTGCGCTGCCTCATGTTCGGCAATGCCATGATCTGTCAGGATCCCATCTACATTGCCAACAACGGCGTGTCGCTGGAGCGCAGCGGCAATAGTAAAGTAAACCTGCGTCGGAAGGATGGCTCTGTGCTGGAGCTGGCTCCCCTGACGGCAGAGTGGAACGCGCAGGAGCTCCCCTACGAGGTCACAGGTGCGTTCAACGATATGGGCGACGACCAGTTTGACTGGATGGACGTGGAAAGCAATGGTTCCGTCCAGATGGGCGTGCAGGACAACAGCGTTTTCTATCATGGCTACGCTGATTATCTGGGCGTAGTGCCGGAGGGCATGGTGCTGGGTGTCTGGACCAACGAGACGGCGGACGGGGCACCCGGCATCACCTTTGTGGCGGCGATGAAGTACGACCTGTACAACGAGACCCTGACCTTGACCATGCTCGACGGGCAGAACCCCTTTGCCGAGGGAAAGACCCAGCTGCAGCTGACCCGCTGCCCGGATAACTGACCACAGCGGGAGCCGCTGAGAACACAGGAGAACCACCATGAAACACAAAGCATTCCGCTGGATACCGGCAGTTTTGCTGGCGGCGCTGCTGGCAGGCTGTGGGGCAAAGACCGCAGCCTCTGCCCGCCCGGCTGGCAGCCGGGAGCTGAAATCGACCCCGCCGGATTCCATGCACGCCACCGCGGCGATCACCGAGCAGTACACCCTTGAAAAGGTGGTGCAGGCGGAAAACGGCGGCAAGGTTCGGCTGAACATCCATCTGCCCCGGCTGGAAAGCGACAGCGCCGACGCCGCCCGCATCAACGCCGAGATCGCCCGGCTCTACGAATACGATGTGCAGGAGTACGCCGACTGCCCGGCGGCAGCCGACCCGGAATCGTGGGACATCTGCATTGAGATGAACTGGAACGCCAGCTGGTACGGCGACTGCGTCAGCCTTGTGGTCAGCAGCTGCTACGGCGGTACGGATGCGCCCTTCCACAATGGCTGGTGCTTCGACTTTGAAAGTGGAAACCAGCTTACCGTCACCCAGATGCTGCAGCGCATGGGGGCAGACCCCGTTGCGCTGGAAGAGGCGCTTTACCGCGACGTGAAGCGCCGGGATGAGCTGGACCGGCAGACCGCCTGTGAGCGGGGGCTGCTGCCCCCCGGCAGCCTGAAAGAGGGCAACACCGCATGGTGGGCTACACTGGATGAGCTGCCGCTTTCGTTTGACGAAGCAGGAAACGTTACCTTTTTTGTCCGCCGGTTCAGCGCCTCCCGGGAGGAGTATGTGAACGATATCCCGGTCATCCCGCTGGACGCGCAGCCGCTGCCGCAGGACTGGGAGCAGCAGGTGCTGGCCGAGTGGATGGCAGTCACGGCGGTGACGCAGGGTGAAAGCTATGCCCCCGCCGACCGCAACGAAAGCTGCACCCTGCGGCTGGAAAAGGCCGAGATCACCGGCACGGTGACCGTCTCCTTCATCCGGGAAACATACGTCAGCCCGCAGATCCAGTCCGCTGCCGAGACCCGCACCGGAGAGCTGAATGCCGGCGCTGTGACCGGCTGGGACGGGAAAAAAAGTCAGGGCTGGAACCTGACAAGCCTCAGCGAGGACGGCAGAAGCTGCTGGACCATCTCCATGATGGAGGACGGTTCGCTGCGGATGCAGTCCACCGGCCCCAAAAAGGGCAGTGAGGTCTGGTACGTTTTTCAACGCACCGAGGCATGGGACGATATCGGCTACACCGCCATCCCCCGTAGGCTGTGGGGCACTTACCGCGCCGGAGACGAGACCGCAAAAGGCATCCGCTGGATGACCTTCCTGCCGGACGGCAGCTGCTGCATGAGCGTGGAATGGGTCGGGTGGAACGGCATTCTGACCGGCACCGCCGAGGGAACACAGGGCCGCACCGAGGACGGCACCGAGCTGCACTTCACGCTGACCGACACGGACGGCAAGGCGTGCGAGTTCTGGGCCATTCTGCTGAACGATGACGGCAGCCCCAGCGGCTGCAGCCTGAAATACCGCGCCGGAGAAGTGCTGTTTGACCGGGACACGCGTCCCGCTTACTGGAAAAACGACTCCCCGGATCTAACCCTTGTACCGTGATCAAAACCGGAAACCGTGCGATAACAGAAAGTTATTGTTTGCACAAATAAAACATACAGGAGGAAATTACTATGGGTCTTATCAAAGCAGGTATGGGCGCACTGGGCGGAACCCTTGCAGACCAGTGGAAGGAATTTTTCTACTGCGATTCTCTGGACAAGGATGTGATGATGGTAAAGGGCCAGAAGCGCACCTCCCGCCGCAGCTCCAACAACGGCGAGGACAACATCATCACCAACGGCAGCGGCATCGCCGTGGCAGACGGACAGTGCATGCTCATTGTGGAGCAGGGCCGCGTGGTGGAGGTGTGCGCCGAGCCGGGCGAGTATACCTTCGATTCCTCCACCGAGCCCAGCGTGTTCACCGGCAACTTTGGCGATAGTCTGGCTGCTACCTTCCAGACCGTGGCCAAGCGCTTTACCTACGGCGGCGACACCGGCAAGGATCAGCGGGTGTACTACATCAACACCAAGGAGCTGGGCGAGATCCTGTACGGCACTGCCACCCCCATCCCCTTCCGGGTGGTAGTCAGCGAGGAGCGGGGCTACAAGCTCTCGGTCAATCTGCGGTGCAACGGCAGCTTCACCTGCCGCATCTGCGACCCGCTGCTGTTCTACACCAACGTGTGCAGCAACGTCTCCACCCAGTATGACGCATCCGAGATCGCACCCCGGCTGAAGAGCGAGCTGATGAACGCCCTGCAGCCTGCCCTTGCCACCCTTTCGGCAAACAAGGTGCAGTATTACGAGATCCCCGCCCACACGCTGGAGATCTCCGAGGCGCTTAACGAGCAGCTGTCCAACGTTTGGCGCAAGAAGCGCGGCATTGAAGTGTTCTCCTTCAACATCAACTCCCTGTCCATCCCGGAGGAGCAGCAGAAGAAGATCACCGAGTGGGAAGAGAACGCCATGACCACCGATCCCACCACCGCTGCCGCCCGTCTGGTGGGCGGTCAGATCGACGCCATGAAGACCGCCGCCGGCAACACCGCCGGTGCCATGACCGGCTTTATGGGCATGGGCATGGCAGCCGGTGCAGGCGGTATGGGCGGCATGAGCGCCCAGAACCTGTTCGCCATGGGCCAGCAGGCCCGTCCGGACAGCGTGGACGCGCCCCAGCAGGTCAGCCGTCCCGCACCCGCCCCGGCAGACAGCTGGAAGTGCAGCTGCGGCGCCACCGTTACCGGCAAATTCTGCCCGGAATGCGGCAGCAAAAAGCCGGAACCGAAGCCCGCTGCGGACAGCTGGACCTGCAGCTGTGGTGCTACCGTTACGGGCAAGTTCTGCCCGGAGTGCGGCAAGCCCCGCCCGGCGGCAGCAGAAGGCTGGACTTGCAGCTGCGGTGCGGTGAACAAAGGCAAGTTCTGCTCCGAGTGCGGCAAACCCAAGCCCGCCGGTACGCCCAAATATAAGTGCGACAAATGCGGCTGGGAGCCGGCAGACCCCGCTCATCCGCCCAAGTTCTGCCCGGAGTGCGGCGACCCCTTTGACGACAGCGACCAGACCTGACCTGACAAATACAGAGCAATGAAAGGAGCATACCATGATGGGATTCTTTTCCAACCTGTTCGCAAAACAGAACTGTGCGGTCTGCGGCAAGGAGTGCGGCACCCTGCACCGCTCCAAGCTCCGGGACGGACAGTTCCTCTGCGATGACTGCGGCAACAAGTGCTCCAAATATATCCGGCTCAGCGAGCTGACGCTGGACGAGGCCAAGGAGCACATGGAGTATATGGCCCGGATGAAGCGGGTGTTCGACGAGGTGTTCGACAAGACCGAGTTCCGGGTCAACGCATACCCCTCCACCCCGACGCAAATGGGGCTGGTGTTCTGCGATGAGCTTGGAATGCTGTACATCGACGACCGCACCGGCGGACGGGGCAAGATGCCGGAGCTGATCCGCTACGACCAGATCGCCAGCTATGAGGAGTATCTGGACGAGACCCCCGCCAAGGAGCCGGGCCAGGAACCCACCCTCAACGGCGGCGGCCTGAAGCTGAAGCTGGTGCAGCCCCGCAGCATCACCGAGGCCCAGACCCAGCGGGGCATGCGCCCCCACCCCTACATCAAGCAGGAGCTGGTCATCTGCTTCAGCAAGCGGGACCGGCGGGAGATCGGCTATGCCCACATCGCACGGCAGCATCTGGACCACATCTTCGGGGTCCACGATAATGAGACCAGCATGTTCGGCCGCCGGATGTCCAAGGCCGAGGAACGGGAGCTGAAGGGCCAGGTGGGCATGATCAGTGCCATGGGTGCCGTGGCATCTGCCGCCATGAAGGGCGGGCAGCTCTCTGAGCAGGAAAAGGCCCGCTTTGTGGAGAACATCAATCTGGCAAACGACGCCCAGACCGGCGGCATGGCATTGTACAGCCGCCGTGCTGACGAAGCCTTTGCAAAAGTGCAGTGACCCCAAAAGGAGGAACGGATATGAGAAAGATCCAGCGCAGAGATTTCCTCAAGGCCATGGGCCTTACCACCGCCGCCCTCGGCCTGACCGCCTGCGGCGGCTCCAGTGCTGCCAGCGCATCCAGCGTTTCCAGCGCACCGGCTTCCAGCAGCAGTGCCCCGTCCGCTTCGGCACCGCCGGAATCAGCAGAGACCAAAGCCGCCCCTGCAGGGCCCCCTGTGACCCAGTTCCAGACCGGGGAACTGACCATCGGCGAATACACCTTCAAGGCGCAGTACATCCCCTTTGACGTCCGCCGCGAGGTATGCGGTGCCTATCATTTGATCCAAGCGGACAGCTACCGGGGCAATTACTTCTTCAGCTTCTACAACGAGGACGATGAAGAGCAGTCTGCCAAGATCTTCGAGTATGCCATCAAGGACGACCGGCTGACCCCGGTGGCAGAGTACAACATTGACGGCAGCAACGCCCTCAGCATCGACCGCAATGGCATCCTGTACGCCATGGACCACTTTGATGTCTACTGCTACGATCTGAACAGCAGCGACCCGGAGGAGCCCGGCGACGCACTGGACTACATGGGCAGCTGCTATTCCTCCAAGGATCGGGATCTGACCGTGATCTACTGGACCGACTCCGCACCGGTGCTGGTGCAGGACGGCGAGTACACTGAGCTGACGTTGGAGGGCGACAACGAGATCGGCCCCTTCTGCAGCATGCCCTCCCTGAACCTCAGCGGAGACGAGCTGCTGACGGTGGGCGAGCCGGACTCCAGTGGAGACTACTACTTTGCCGCCTTTGATCTGGACGGCAATGAGCTGGCCCGCAGCTCGCAGCCGGTGGGCAGCTTTGACGCCGTGATGATGAAGCGCCCCAACGGCTATCTGCTGGACACGGGCTATATGTGGGAGCTGTACGCGCCGGACGGCACTTTTTTGGAAAAGTCCCTTCCCGTGGGTGAGCGCGAGACCCTGTGCCAGCTGTGCGGCGACTTCTGCACCTTTGATGTTTTCCTGCCGCTGGAAGAAAACGCTTTCCTGGCAGTGGGCCACCACGGCAAAGCCACCGAGCCGGACGAACCGGTGGTGTTCCGCATCACTACGGATTTCTGAGCCGACCGCTTCGGCGGGAAGACCAACGCAAAAACAGCGGGGCCGGGGAAGAGCCCCCGGCCCCCTTTGGAACAACAGGAGGAAACGCTATGGCAGGAATGCTGGAATACAAGTGCCCCTGCTGCGATGGCGCCATCCAATTTGACAGCGCCACCCAGAAGATGAAATGCCCCTACTGCGACACCGAATTCGATGTGGATACCCTCAAGGGCTACGACGAGGAGCTGAAGGACGAAAAGCCCAGCGAGATGGAGTGGACCACCCCCGGCGGCAGCTGGGCAGAAGGGGAGACCGCCGGTCTGCATACTTACAGCTGCAAGAGCTGCGGCGGTGAGATCGTGGGCGACGACACCATGGCCGCGTCGGCCTGCCCCTTCTGCGGCAACCCCATCGTCCTCACCGGACAGTTTGCCGGGGCCCTGCGGCCCGACCTCATCATCCCCTTCAAGCTGGACAAAAAGGCCGCCAAGGCAAAGCTGCAGGAGCATCTCAAGGGCAAGACTCTGCTGCCCCGGGTGTTCCGCAGCCAGAACCACATCGACGAGATCAAGGGCGTGTATGTGCCCTTCTGGCTCTTCGACAGCGACGCCGACGCTCAGCTGCGGTTCACCGCCACCCGGACCCGCTGCTGGTCGGACAGCAAATACGACTATACCGAGACCAACTACTACTCCGTCCGGCGGGACGGCACACTGGGCTTTGATGCAGTGCCGGTGGACGGCTCGTCCAAGATCGAGGACGACCTGATGGAATCCATCGAGCCCTTTGCCATGCAGGACGCCATCCCCTTCCAGACGGCCTATCTGGCCGGCTATGTGGCAGACAAATACGATGTGAGCGCCGAGGACGGCATCGAGCGGGCCAACAAGCGCATCCGCCGCTCCACTGAGGAGACGTTCCAGCAGACCGTTACCGGCTACGATTCGGTCAAGGTGGATAACAGCAGCATCCAGCTGCACGGCGGCAAGGCAAAGTATGCGCTGTTCCCGGTCTGGCTGCTGAGCACCAGCTGGCGGGGCGAAAACTATCTGTTTGCCATGAATGGTCAGACCGGCAAATTCGTGGGTGACCTGCCCGTGGACAAGGGCGCTGCCCGCAAGTGGATGCTGGGCCTTACGGCTGCCCTTTCCGCCGCGTCCTACGGCGTGATGTGGCTGCTGTGGCTGGCACGGATCCTGTAAAGGAGGGACGAACGATGAAAAAGACTTCCAACCGACTGCACTCCCTCTTTGCGGCGCTGGCAGCACTGATTCTTGCGGCGGCGCTGGCTGTTCCGGCCTTTGCGGTGGAGGGCGGCTTTGCCGACCTGTACTACCGCATGAACGACAGCGCAGGGGTCCTGACCGAGGACGAGGACAACGAGCTGGAGGACGCACTGGAAGAGCTGAGCCTGCGCCAGAGCTTCGATGTGACCATTGCCACCGTCGAGTCGCTGGAAAGCGTGGACTACGACAGCATGGAGGCCTATGCCGACGACCTGTATGACTTCTGCCAGTTCGGCTACGGCTCGGAGATGGACGGCGTGCTTCTGCTGGTGAGCGTGGGCGACCGCAAATGGCACATCTCCACCTGCGGCTACGGCATCACCGCCTTTACGGATGCCGGCATCCAGTACCTTGGCGAGCAGATGACCCCCTTCATGGCCGATGGAGATTACGCCGGTGCCTTCCGCACCTTTGTCCAGTGGTCGGATACCTATATCGACGCTGCCCGGGCGGGCCACCCCTACGATGTGAATAACCTGCCCCGGGAGCCGCTGTCTCTCATGTACCTGTTCCTTGCGCTGGGCATCGGCCTTGTGCTGGCATGGGTCGTCGTCCATGTGATGAAAAGCCAGCTGCGCAGCGTGGCGTTCCAGGAGAATGCCGCCAGCTATGTGCGGGAGGGCAGCATGAATCTGACCAACAGCCGGGAGCTGTTCCTGTACCGTGACGTGCACCGCACCGAGCGGCCGAAGGAGTCCAGCTCCAGCGATTCCGGCGGCAGCTCCACCCACACCTCTTCCAGCGGCACCACCCACGGCGGTGGAGGCGGCTCGTTCTGAAAGGAGCATGTTTATGAACCCTTATCTCTCGGAAAAAGCCCGGGGTGAGATCCCCCGTGTCCTCAAATGGCTGCGGAACGCAGGGCTTGCCTTCTGCGTGTTCTGCTCTTTTGGCGGGTTGTATACCCTCTGTCTGGACCTGCAGGCCAAGGACACCTCCCACGTTGTCGGGTATGTGTTCTGGATCGTGGTGGGCGCAGTGCCCCTTGTTCTGTTCGCACGCAACGAAAAACGCCGCTACCATGCAAGAACCATCGCCCGCAGGGTGGAGAGCTACTCCGGGCCGGAGGTGCCTCTGCGGTGGCTGTGCAACAGCGTTGGCATGGACCCCAAAGACCTTGCATGGTATTTTGAAAACGGTTATTTTGTAAACCTCAGTCTGGATCTGAACCAGAAGATCGTCCGCAGGCGGACCGTGCCCCGCCATGACCCGAACCGGAGCTGAATCCTCACAGCTGAAACAGAAAGGAGTATTTTCATGGGACTTTTTGATAAGATGAAGCAGGCCGCCGCAAATGTTTCCGGCAACCAGACCGTCACCTTTACCTTTCAGGCTCTGCCGGAAAGCCTTGCCCAGATGCAGGCACTGCCGGAGGCCAGTCTGGACACCCCCTTTAAGACCGCAGCTCTCACCGTCTGCGCGCTGTGCGCCTACGGTGCCGATAAAAACATCGGGCTGGAGATGCTCAACTGGCTGCGTGGCCCCCGCCCGCTGAACGGGCAGGAGATTTCCTTCCTGAACGACCGCTTCCGGGACGGCAAGAGCTATATCCCCTTCTCCTACTTTGTGGGTGCGTCGCCGGAAAACGGCTATACCCCCCGCCAGCCCTTCACCCTGCTGGTGGGCAGCAACCACACCTCCAACGTGGAGGAAGGCTATTGCAAGCTGTTCATCCCCTGCGGCGGTGCCGATGCCCCCCGCCCCATCAAGCTGCGCCGCAAGGGCGACGGGCAGTGGTTTTTGTGGGAGCAGTACCTGATGACCGGTATCCGCATCCCGACATCGGCCGACCCGTGGGCATAAAACAAAGGGGCTGACATGAAAGCCATGAAAACTTTTGCAGCACTGCTTGCACTGGCTTTCAGTCTGGCAGGGTGCGGTGCGGTGGACGGCGCCCCCGTCCGCCCCGCCCCCGGCAGCGCCGGGCAGGGCAGCAGCGCAGCGGCTTCCGGTGCCGATTCCGCTGAGCCGGAGCAGCTTGCCGCGCTGCGGCAGCTGGCCGGGGAAAACGGAGACCTTGCCGGGGTGCTCTATCTGGGCAGCGTCCCGGAGCGCACCACCGATGTGCACGCCGTGCTGGACAGCTTACCGGAACAGCCGTGGCAGTTTGTTGCGGACATCCCGGCAGACCGCTGGGTCGCAGCGCCGGGCGGCGGGCGCGAGCTGTACTGCATCTTTGCCGTGCGCAGGGAGGATACACTTTTTGTCTATGAAAAGCAGGATCCTCAGTACCCGAACGAGACGGGCAAGGAGCTTTACGGCAGGCAGGGTGGCCAGCCCATTCTGCTGCTGTGCAACGGCAGCGAGGGTGCCCCCGACACCATGGTAACGGTCTACTGCACCACCGGCCGCACGCTGGACTGGTCGCCCCGGCTTTCTGCCGGGACCGGCAGCCCGGAGCCGGTGGAAGGCGTAGACGATTTTTCCCAACACCCAACGCCCGGCGCTGCCCCCTGAGGTGCGCCCCGGCAGGGCATGAGAAAGGAGAACTTATGAAACGACTGAAACTTCTGGCAGCCCTGCTGGCGCTGACCATCGGCCTTGCAGGCTGCGGCGGGTCGTCCAAGGGCGGCAGCCCGGCCAGTTCTGCATCCAAAAATAAGCTGGACGGTGACGGCATGACCGCACCCAGCACCCAAGAGCAGGAATACGAAGAGCCGGAGGACGTGACCTATATGCGCCTTCTGGCAGGGGAGGACGAATACCGCGCCTGTGTGCTGTATCTGGGCGGCTCCTACGAGGTGACTACCGATGTGCAGAAGGTGCTGGACAGCCAGACCGATCTGCGGAATCTGTGGGGCTTCGTCTACGACATCCCGAAGGATCACTGGGTCGTGGCACCGGATGGCGGGTGCGACCTGTACTGCATCTTCCCGCAGGACCCGGATGCCACCCTGTTCGTCTACGAGACGAGCCTGACAGACGATGCCGAAAACCCGCTCCAGCGCGGTAAACAGCTCTATTACAGTGAGGACGGTCAGCCCATCCTGCTGCTGTGCAACATCAGCGATATCGTCCCCAACACCGAGGTGGAGCTGTACCCCAGCACCGGCGAAGAGCTGGTATTCAGCCCCTTCCTTTCCGGCGAGAACGGCCATGTGGTGGAAGCCGAGGGCGTGTGCGATTTTACCATCTACCCGGAAGGGGACGACTGGGAGACCGACACCAGCCCGTGGTCGCTGGAGGGCAACTGGCTGGAGACCGGCCGCGACACCGACGAGGGCTATTTTGACACCGACCCCGCAGACGCCGACCGGATGTGCTTTTTGCCCACCGATGCCGACACCGAGGGCAGCCAGCTGCCTTTCACCGCCAGCTACATCACCCCCTACCCGGAGCTGAACGTGGAGGAAGCCGACCTGTTCTATCAGGAGGGCACCCCGGAGGTACCCTTCCGCTCCAATCAGGAGTGGTACGCCACCTTTACCGGACCCCACGGCGACCGCTACGCCGTCACGCTGGAGGACGAGGACACCCTTGCCCTGAAGTTCTATCTGGACGGCGGGGAGAGCTACCTGAGCCTTGTCAACACGGTCTACTTTGCACGGCAGGAGGCCATGGGCTGACCAGCGCCGACCCACACCGGGAGGAATGCACCATGAAACACACCAAAACGATCACCATCCTCCACTCCAATGATCTGCACGGAGACTTTCTGGCAGAGCAGGTGGACGAAAAACTGGTGGGCGGCGTTTCCATGCTGTCCGGCTACATCGAAAAGGTGCGGGCAGAACAGCCCAACACCATCTACGCCATTGCGGGCGATATGTTCCGGGGCTCGGTCATTGATTCCGAATACAAGGGGCTTTCCACCATCGAGATCATGAACGCCCTTGCCCCGGACGTGGTCACCATAGGCAACCACGAGGTGGACTACGGCATCGCGCATCTGCTGTTCATCGAAAAATGCGCGCGCTTTCCCATCATCAACGCAAACCTCTACATCAAAAACACCTCCACCCGGCTGTTCACCCCCTACAAGATCCTGCGGATGGACGGCATGAACATCCTGTTCATCGGCATCATCACGCAGGACGTGATCAACCAGACCAAATCCGAATCTCTGGTAGGCTCCTTTGTGGACACCGCCGCCGCTGCCGCCGAGGTGGGCAAGATCTGCAACGCCCACAACAGCATCGACATCGATTTTACCGTGCTGCTGACCCACATCGGCTTTGAGGAGGACCGCCATCTGGCGCGCCAGCTGGACCCGGCGTGGGGAGTGGATCTGATCATCGGCGGGCACAGCCACACCCTGCCGGAGCACGCGGTGGAGGAAAACGGCGTGGTCATTGCGCAGGCGGGCACCGGCACCGACCAGATCGGGCGCTTTGACATCATCGTGGACACGGACAACAACTGCATCGATTCCTACACATGGCGCACCGTGCCCATCTGCGCCGAGACCTGCCCCCGCAACCCCGCCATGGAGCAGGTGCTGCACCGCTTCACCAGTCAGGTGGACGAAAAGTACAGCCACATCGTAGGGCGCTTCCGCCGGGAGCTTACCCACCCCCAGCGCACGCAGGAGACCGAGCTTGGCAACCTGTTTGCCGATATCTTTACCCGCAGCCTTGGGGTGGATGTGATGCTGATCGGCTCCGGCAGCATCCGGGCCGAAAAGCTGGGCCCCATCGTTACCTACGGCGACCTTATCGAGGGCTTCCCCTACGATGACGGCGTATTCATGTTCAAGGTGACCGGCCAGCAGCTGCGTCAGATGCTCCATTACATGCTGCGGGAGGAAGCCTACACCGGCCATACGGAGTTCTACCAGCTGCCCTCCACCCTGCGCCTGCGGTACGACCGCCGCAAGGGCGATTTTGATTACTTTACCTACTGCGGCAGAGAGGTGGGCAAGGAGATCGGCGATGACGCCCTGTTCACCGTGGGCTTGCAGAACTACCACTTTAAAAACATCGAAAGCTTTTTCAACATCTCCTACGACACCCTTTGCAAGCTCCAGAAGCCCCGCAGCGTGGCAACCTCCTGTCAGGATATCCTGATGGAGTATTTCCGGGAGCACGAGATGGTGGACGCAGTGGTGGACGGCAGAATGACCATTCTGCCCTCTACCGCGCAGACCGGCTGAAACCCCTTTACCGCACAGCAATAACAACACAAAAAACGAAAGGAGCACCCCATGAAACAGCGATTCTCAAAACGAACGCG
>OKUI01000325.1_pt1 | contig 17930 bp, 16 predicted proteins | sample 1606531 | NCBI WGS metagenome assembly OKUI01 (sample SAMEA3882506, study PRJEB24775) | human gut metagenome | biome: human-associated habitat; feature: intestine environment; material: feces | place: Netherlands | collected 2009/2010
GGGCAGACCCTTGATGACGCCGAAAAGCTTGAGGAGCTTTGTGAGATCTATGCCGGCGGGGGCCTTGAATACGGCAGCGTCAACGGTGAAGGAATAATCGTTGATGGTGGTCACCTGAGTGGTCTTGTCGGATTCGTTATAGACGCTGATGAGCTTGAGCATATCGTCCTTATAATAGAACTTGGTGGTGACGTGCTCTCTGTCGTTGAATTCCTCGACAAGATAGGTCTCGTCGCCGATCTTCTCGTCATAGCTCTTCACATAGGCAAGCAGAAGTCTGGCGGAGTCAACGGTCTTATGCACATATTCCCATATGTCCTTGTCGCCGATGATGCCGTCGATGACCTTTGAGTCGATCGAGAGGTAGGCAAAGGGGAGCAGGGGACTGTAGGCGTAGCAGGCGTCGCCGGTCTTGACGGCTCTGACGGGCAGGAAGCCCAGCTTCGTGTCAACGGCGATATCATTGCCCTTGGCGTATACAGTTATTGCCGACATGGGCAGGTCTGATGCGAACTTCTTGTCGGGGGTGAATGATACCTGAAGCTCGGTCGCGGTGTAGAGCTTGTCAAGCAGAGCCTCGGTCTTGGTCTTGGGTGCGTCAGCGGCGAATGCCGCCATTGAGAATGCGGATAATGCGATGATCAAGGCAAGTAAAATGCTGAGAACTTTTTTCATTAAAAATTCCTCCTTTTTATTTGTGTTGCCTTTATCTTAATTATAGTATTTCGGCTGCCGCATGTCAACTGTTAATTAATCATTATCGTCCAGCTTGAGGACCGCCATGAAGGCCTCCTGCGGCACCTCGACCGTGCCGAAGTGGCGCATACGCTTCTTGCCCTCCTTCTGCTTCTCAAGCAGCTTCTTCTTGCGGGTTATGTCGCCGCCGTAGCACTTGGCGAGCACGTCCTTACGCATCGCCTTAACGGTCTCGCGGGCGATTATCTTGCCGCCGATGCCTATCTGAATGGGTATCTCAAACATCTGACGGGGGATGTTGTCCTTGAGCCTCTCGGCTATCTTGCGGGCCTTTGAATACGCCTTGTCCGAGTGGATGATGAATGAGAGAGCGTCCACGATATCGCCGTTGAGCAGCACGTCGAGCTTGACAAGGTTTGATTTGCGGTAGTCGCAGATCTCGTAGTCAAACGAAGCGTAGCCCCTTGTGCGGGATTTGAGCGAATCAAAGAAGTCGTAGATTATCTCGTTCAGCGGCAGCTCATAGTGGATATCGACCCTGTCGGGGGTGATGTAATCCATATTCTTAAACACGCCGCGCCTGTCCTGACAGAGGTCCATGATGGCGCCGACATATTCGGCGGGGGAGTAGATGTGAGCGTCGGTGAACGGCTCCTCGCAGGAGGCTATCGTCGCGGGGTCGGGGTAATGGGTCGGGTTATCTATCTCGACGGTGGTGCCGTCCGTAAGATTGATTTTGTATATAACGCTGGGCACAGTTGTAACAAGGTCGAGATCGTATTCCCTCTCAAGGCGCTCCTGGATTATCTCAAGGTGGAGCAGGCCGAGGAAGCCGCAGCGGAAGCCGAAGCCCAGAGCGCCGGAGGTCTCCGGCTCATAGCTGAGGGCGGCGTCGTTGAGCTGCAATTTCTCGAGCGCGTCACGCAGATTCTCATAATCCGCGCCGTCGGCGGGGTAAATGCCGCAGAATACCATCGGATTCACCTTGCGGTAGCCGGGCAGCGGCTCTGAGGCGGGGTTCTCGACCGTCGTTACCGTGTCGCCCACGCGTGCGTCGCCGACCGTCTTTATTGAGGCGGTGATGTAGCCGACCTCGCCCGCGGTCAGCTCGGCGCAGGGCTCAGGCTCGGTCGCTCTCATATAGCCCGTCTCGACAACGGTGAATTCCGCGCCCGTCGCCATCATTCTGAGGGTGTCGCCGGGCTTTATCTTGCCCTCCTTGACCCTGACATAGACGATAACGCCCTTGTAGCTGTCATAGACCGAGTCGAATATAAGCGCGCGGCAGGGGAGAGAGTCGTCCGCCTTGGGGGCGGGGATATCTTTAACTATCCGCTCAAGCACCTGCTCGACATTCTGACCCGTTTTTGCCGATATCCTCGGCGCCTCGGAGCAGTCGAGGCCTATAACGTCCTCCACCTCGGCGGCGACTCTGTCGGGGTCGGCCGAGGGAAGGTCTATTTTATTGATAACGGGCACTATCTCAAGGTCGTGGTCGAGGGCGAGGTAGGTGTTCGCAAGGGTCTGAGCCTCAACGCCCTGAGAGGCGTCGATTATCAGCACCGCGCCCTCGCAGGCGGCAAGCGAGCGGGAGACCTCGTAGTTGAAGTCAACGTGACCCGGGGTGTCGATGAGGTTGAGCACATATTCTTCGCCGTCATCGGCGGTGTAGTTGAGCTTCACGGCGTGCGCCTTGATGGTGATGCCTCTTTCACGCTCAAGATCCATTTTATCGAGCAGCTGCGCCGTCATATCACGCAGAGCGACGGATTTCGTCTTCTCCAGCAGGCGGTCGGCGAGGGTCGACTTGCCGTGATCGATATGAGCGATTATGCAAAAATTCCTTATCTTATCTTTTGAAACTGCCAATGTCAATTCTCCTTTGAGACTCAGTTTGCGAATTCCTCGATCTTGCGCTCAACGGCGCTCTTGCCTATCCACATATCTTCCCAATTGTGGCCTGCGATGCGTTCGATCCGCTTCTTGTCGCTGTCGGATATCGTGCAGGTGCCGCTCTCGTGCTTCTGCTCGATGACCTGCCTTATCACCTCGTGATCGTGCTTGTTCATCTTATAGAGGACTATGAGCAGCATGGATATCAGCGAGCAGACGGCGGGGACCCAGCTGACGAACAGGCGTATGCCGAATATCGTCTTGGCGCTCTGGTCGATGAAATCGGGCTTCTGCGGGTCGTAGCCGAAGGCGCTGAAGATGAAGCCGAGGAAGCCGGTGATGAAGCTGTTTATCGTCTTGTTGACGAAGGAACTGAAGGTGGAGATGACGCCCTCACGGCGGCGGCCGGTTATCAGCTCGTCAACGTCGGTCACGTCGGGCTGGATATTGGTGATAACGAAGCCGGGGCCCGAGAAGCCGAAGTTATAGAGCATCGACGCAAGATAAATGAATATCGTCGGGGTGGAGGGCGTGACGAAGCCGTTTATCAGCAGACCCGCTATCATGAACGGGCAGAGGAAAAGGCCGCACACGCGCTTGTCGATATAGCGAACGAGCAGATAGTTTACGGGCGAGCCGGAGAATTCCGAGATACCCGCAACGACATTCAGCACGTTGAAGCGGTTGTATCTGTCCGCTATGCTCCTGATATAGAACTGATCGGCGTATGAATAAAAGTTCTTGGCGAAGCCGTTGAAAAGGTTGATGAAGAAATACTGACGGAAAGCCTTGTTGCGGAAGACCTGAACGTATTCGTCAAAGAGATATCTCCAGTCCATCGGCTTATTCTTCATGTTAAGAGAGCTTGGCTCCTTGGTGGAGAAGAAGCAGACAATCGGCGACCAGAGGAACCAGACCGCGAGCACGAGGCCGCAGAACATATATTTGCTCCTGTCGGCGGGGGAGGGGTTATTCATGTCGAGGCCGCCGAGCATCAGGCCCATGAATACGAACGAAAGTGATTGGCCGATGGAGTTGAATGCGTACTCGACTATCTTAAACTGGGTGCGCTCAAAGTATTTCGGCGCGACGGTCGGCAGCATGGCGGTGTGAGGGATGCTCATCATCGTGAAGCCGGTGCTGTAGAGGAAGGCGGTGAGCAGATAATAGGCAAAGAGGGCGCTTGTGTTGCCCGTGCCCGATATGCCGAAGGACGACCACTTCATTATGTAAGCGATGAAGAATATCGGGGCGCCCATGATAAAATACCTGCGGTGGCGGCCGAATCTGGATTTGGTTCTGTCGGTTATAACGCCCATTGCAACGTCGCTGAAGGCGTCGATAATGCCGTTTATCATGCTTATCGTGCCTGTCACCTTGGTGCTCATGCCCTCAACGAAATTCAGGAACTGCTGGTGATAGAGGTTTATCGGGTATCCGGCGCCGCCGAGAGTTATGTTGGCGCAGTTGAAGCCGACCATCGGGCGGATATATTCCCATGTATTGCCCTCAATGCCGACTATGTCCTTGATCTTATTTCCTACTTTACCTTCACGGCTCAAGAAACACACCACTTTTCATTTATTATAATATCTTATAATACCAAAGAATAGCGGCGAGGTCAAGAATTTTATTAAAAAGCGCCGAGCTTTGACAGGCTCGGCGCGGCTCTCAGCCGAAAAGTTTCGCTGCGGCGTTGACCGCCGTGCAGAGTATTGCCCCCGCGGCCGTCGGCAGAGCGGCGGCGATGAGGGTGTATTTAAGGCTGTGAGTTTCTTTTTTAATTGTCAGCAGCGTTGTCGAGCACGGCCAGTGCATGAGGGCGAAAAGCATTACGCACACCGCCGTCGTTGCCGTCCAGCCGTTTGCGGTCAGCAGCCCGTGCAGCGCCTGCGCCCCGCCGACCTCGGGCAGCGAGCCGAGGGCGGAGTAAGCCATTATCATTATCGGCAGCACTATTTCGTTGGCGGGGAAGCCAAGAATAAAGGCGGTGAGTATCACGCCGTCAAGCCCCATTACCCGCCCTATAGGGTCGAGAAATTCGGCAAAGTGCGCCAGCAGCGAAGCCCCGCCGACATTGATGTTTGCCGCCGCCCAGATGACCAGCCCTGCGGGTGCGGCGACGGCGGCTGCCCTGCCGAGCACAAAGAGGGTGCGGTCGAGCACGGAGCGGATTATCACCTTGCCGACCTGCGGCGCACGATACGGCGGCAGCTCGAGCGTGAATGCCGAGGCCGCACCCCGAAGCAGGGTCGCCGAGAGCAGCTTTGTGGCGGCGAAGGTCATCAACACACCGATCACCACGGAGGCGGTCACGGCGAGTGAGCCGAGCAGCGTTGAAGCCGTTCCCGTGCCGATGAAGAATGCGCCCGCGAGGGCTATAAGCGTCGGGAATCTGCCGTTGCAGGGAACGAAATTGTTTGTCAGCACGGCGAGGATGCGTTCGCGCGGAGAGTCGATTATCCTGCCGCCCGTCACGCCTACGGCGTTGCAGCCGAAGCCCATGCACATTGTCAGCGCCTGTTTGCCGCAAGCGTTGCAGGCGGCAAAGGGGCGGTCAAGGTTATAGGCTATCCTCGGCAGCACGCCCAGATCCTCAAGCAGGGTAAAAAGCGGGAAGAATATCGCCATCGGCGGCAGCATCACCGACACCACCCACGCCAGCACTCGGTATGCCCCGAGCACGAGGCAGCCGTGCAGCCATTCGGGAGCGTTCAGGCGAATAAACAGCGCCGTCAGTTTATCCTGAAAGCCGAAAAGCAGCTCGGAGAGCAGGGCGGAGGGGTAGTTTGCGGCGCTGACGGTGAGCCAGAGCACGAGAGCGAGCATCAGCAGCATGGCGGGGTAGGCGGTCAGCCTGCTGGTGAGGAGCTTATCGAGGCGGCGGTCAAATTCCGAATGGCTTTTCGACCTTTTAACCGCTCCCATACAGATATCGTGCGCCGTAGCAACCGTGCCCTCGGCTATCATGTCGCCGAGCTCGTCGCCCGTGAGGTCGCGCAGCCCGGGCAGAGCCTTTGCCCTCGCCAGAGCGAGCCGCAGCTCGGGGTCGTCAAAAAATTCGTTGCCGAGCGACTTGCTAAGCCCGTCTTTCAGCGCGGTGTCGCAGTCAAGCAGGCGCACTGCGAGCCACCTTGCGTTGAACCTGCTCTGCTTTGCCGTGACGATAGGCTCTATGATCGAAATTGCCTGCTCGACAGGCTCGGGATATCTTATGTTTACGGGTGAGAATTCATATTTATCGAGATTTGCCAATACTTTTTTCAGCGGCTCTGCTCCTCGGTGCTTTCGGGCGGTAACGCCGACGACGGGCAGCCCCAGCCGACGGGAAATAATATCCAAATCGAGCGAAACTCCGTTGCGCCGCGCTTCGTCCATGAGGTTCACGCATACTACGGTTTTGGGGCATATTTCAGCCGCCTGCATCACAAGAGCCATGCTTCTTTCAATTCGTTCCGCGTCGCAAACGACCGTCACGGCGTACGGAGAAGAAAAGCAGAGCATATCACGCGCGGCCTCCTCCTCGGCGGAGTGCGGGGTCAGCGAATATGTTCCAGGCAGGTCGGCGACGGTGTATTCAGCGCCGCCGAGCTTAACGCCGCCGTAAGCGTTTTCGACGGTCTTGCCCGACCAGTTGCCCGTGTGCTGTCTCAGCCCCGTCAGGCTGTTGAATACCGTGCTCTTGCCCACATTCGGGTTGCCCGCAAGAGCAATAACGGGGCGGGTGTTATCCGTTTTCACCGTTATCACCCTGCCGAATAACGCTAATCGCCGAGCAGTCACGGCGGCGCAGGGCTATGACCGCACCGTCGATGAGATAAGCCCTCGGGTCGCCGAGCGGGCTTTCGCCTATGCAGACCGTCTCCGCACCGCGCACCAGCCCGATATCCGTCAGCCTGCGGCGTATGCCGCTCTCACCGAGGTAGGCGACCGTGACCGCTTCACCGACGGTGATTCTATCTAAAGTCAGATCTGATTTCATACCATTCCTCCTTGGAATTCTCCATTTACAGCTTATTCTCAGAAGAAGAAACGGTGAAAAAAAAGAGGCAGCTTTGCGCTGTCTCTCTTTTTATCCCATGCCGCTTTGAGGCGGCCAAGGGAATTATTCGATTTCAAGGTGATGAGATTCGGGGAGCTCCTCGCCCTTCTTGGGCAGGGTCAGCTTCAGCACGCCGTTGTCGTACTTCGCCTTTATCTCGTCGGTCTTGACGCCCGATACATTGAAGCGGCGGCTGTAGGAGCCGTAGGAACGCTCGCAGCAGATGTACTTATCTTTCTTATCCTTTTCCTCATGCTCCGAGTGACGCTCGGCGTTGATGGTGAGCCAATCGCCGTTGATGTCGAGCTTGATATCCTTCTTGTCGAATCCGGGCAGGTCGGCCTCCAGCAGGTAGCTGTCGCCGTTATCGGTAATATCGGTCTTGAACTCCGCAATGGCACCGGTGTCAAACATTGAGAACGGGTCTGCGAAGAAATTCTTTTCAAATTCGTCCATCTCACGGAACGGATTGTAGTTAGCCATGTGATTCCTGCGGGTATAAGGTCTGAGTTCAAACATAATAAAAATCCTCCGAAAATTATATTTCCCGATTCATTTTATTTTGTTTTCGGCCGAATCGGAGGCCGAAACGCTTTGAGAATTCTTTATCCGATTCATTGGTATCGCTTCCTTTGTCATTGCCTTTCTTCATTTGACGACCATATTATATCCCCCGTTATTGCATATTTTGTTATCTGTTTGTTAACTGTTTGTAAATATTAGCACTCTCAGGCAGAGAGTGCTAATATTTATTAAAAAGCTGCGGGCAGCCCGTATTGAGCCGCCCGCGTTGAGCCGAATATTCGGTTTATCAGCCTATATTTTTCTTTGCCTTGCGCTTTTTGATGACCTTGCACAGAACGATGATCGCGACCGCTATCAGCACGGCGACGGGTATGATTATCGGCAGCCCGCCGACCACACGATGAAATCGCGGATACCCTGTTTCAAGTTACTCCAATTCTCCGCAAGGGCGTTTTTGATCTCGCCGCTGAGCGAGGTCTCGTCCTCGGTCACACGCTCGACTTCATAGAGGTCAAGGCTCACGGTGCTGTAGCTTACCCTGTTCTCAAGCACCCTGAGCTGAGAGGTGTAATTCTCTATCTGATAATTGACGTCTGAGAGGCGCTCCTGAACGGAGATTACGTCCTTGAGGTCATCGGCTTTCTTGAGCAATTCAAGAAGAGTGTCGCGCTCGGTGGTGTAGGCCTTGATGCGGCTTTGGATATCCACATATTCGAGCGTTACGTTTAGCTGGTCTTCCTTCTGGAATGTGATCTTGCCGTTCTCGCCGGCCTTTTGCAGGAATTCGTCGAGCTTATCGGCGGGAATTCTGAAAACGAAGCTCGCATAGCGGGAGTTTCTGCCCGAGTAGCTGTCGTTGAGCGAGGAGGTCTCGACATATCCGCCCGCCGCAGCCACGTCCGAACGGATGGCTGAGATATACTGCTCGTATTCCTTGGTCTCCACAGTCAGATTAACGGTCTTGACTATCTTCTCCTCGATAGCGCCGTCGGCCGAAGTGACCTGAGAGACCTCTTCGCTCATGCCGTCGCCTTTTATCGAGCCGTAGGATATGCCGTCCTGAGCTGCAGCCTGATCGGCGTAAAGCTCGTTGCCGGGTGCCGCCTTGCTTCCCGCCGCGCAGGCTGCGAACGAGCAGAGGATGAGTAGGCAGGCAAGAATTGCGAGTAGCTTTTTCATAATTGTCACCTTTCCTTATTCAGTTTGAAATTCGACCGCATCGGAGCCTTTGTCCGAGGCAGCGAATTCCGCTTCGCTTTGATAGGGGTATTCTTTTTTTAAATAGTATTCGCTGATTCGTTCGTCATCGCCGGAATAGATGATATCGGAGTTGAATACTTCATACTCCTCCTGCTCGGGGTAGTCGGCGGGCATCAGCAGGGGAGAGACACCGTATTCCTCGGCGAGCGAGGCGGCGTACAGCCCGTTTGCCTTGTCGAAATCTTCCTTTGATATGTCGAAATGCCTGATAAATCCGACTATCGCCATGCCGTCGTATGTGTTTTGGCTTCCGCACCAGCGTTCGTATTCGTCCTCGTCCGCGAGGTCGATGAATTGCTGAGGGATCAAGTAGTATATCGTCCTGTAAGACTGATGCAAAATGTCTGTTGCCACATCGGCGGCTTGCTCTTGATTATTGCTGCCGACATACCCGTCAAAGCTCTCCTCCGAAGCATAGAAGAAATCTCCCTTTTCCTGAGAGGCCGAGTCGGAGCCTTTGCTGCCTGCGAGGAGCATATTCGGCACGGCGAAAAGCGCCGTTATCGCAATTGCCGCGGCGGCTGCGGAGAGCGCTATGACGCGCTTGCGGGCCGATCTCTTTTGCTTTGCGGGCTCGGTGCGGCAGGCAGAGATGAGCCGCGCTTTTTCGTCGTTTGAGAGCTTTATCCCGTCCTGCGATCTTTGCAGTTTTTCAAAAATATCGTCCATCATTCCGCCTCCTTTTCCATCATCGAGCGCAGAGCCTCACGGCCGCGCTGGAGCCGCTTCTTGACGGCGGCCTGCGTGATGCCGAGTATCTCTGCAATCTCATTAATTTTGTAGCCCTCAACGTAATGCAGCTGGATCACCGCCCGATATTTCTCGTCGAGCGAGCAGAACAGGGCGAGGACCTGCGCATCGTCCTCACTTTCGGCTCCCAACTCCCTGATATCGTCAAGGCTCAGGAGGCTGCTGTGCCTGCGCATTCTGAGCATATCCTTGCATTCGTTTGAGGCGACTCTGAGCAGCCATGCCTTCTCGTGCTCCGAGTCGTTAAAGGCGGGGGACTTGGTCATGTACTTGAGGAAGGTCTCCTGCACGGCGTCGAGAGCGTCCTCCCTGTTGCCCAGCATTACCGAGCACAGGCGTAGCAGGGAGTCGCCGTAGGCATTGACCGCGTTTTCCGCTCTCTGCGGGTCGAGTCTGATAACCTCCAAGGGCATCACCGCTTTCCTTTTGTCGCTTTCATTATATACACGATGCGGGAGGGCAAAAGGTGACAGAAAAAACGAATTTTTTCAAAGCCCGCCCGTCATATATACATTGTATCATATATGCGGCGGCTTTGGAATACTTTTTCTCTGTAAGAGGAACATTTTTGTTTGAACGAAAATATATTGTTGATAGCAAACTAAACAGGAGGTCGTGCTATGGATAATCGAGAGTTGGAGAGGCTCATGGACAGATACAGACGGGAGCTTATCGAATTCAGCAGGATGAATAGCGGAAAGAATTCCGTGGGCGAGGAGCCTGACGAGCGGGAGAAACGGCAGATGGACGCCGAGAGCGGCGGCACAAGCTATGAGCGTGACAGGAGCGACCCTCTGCCCGCCCCGACGCCCGAGCCGGAGCCGCAGCCAGAACCCGAGCCTGAGCCGGAGGCCGAAGCCGAGCCGGCGCAGGTGCAGATAACGCCCGCAAGGAATCTTGCCTCAATGTCGGGCAGCAACACGCCCGACACGATGAATAATCAGTCGGCGTCGGCGGATATCCCGAGGCTGCTGCGGCAGAGCTGCGAGATAATCGCAAACGAGCCGACCGCCACGGAGGAGCAGCGGCGCAGGTGCAGAGAGATAAACGAATTCCTCACCGCAAACGACGAAACGGGCACCATGCGAGTTGAGGCCACCGCCGCCAACAGAGCCTTCGGCATTTGCAGCGCAAGAGTGATGATATTCCTGCCCCTGCCGAGCGGCAACGTGACGGTGTTCGACGGGCTTACAAATGTAAACGGCAGCAGCGCCTCTGTCACTTTGCCCGCCCCGCCGAAGTCCATCTCGCAGCAGGAGGATAACGGAGGCAAGGCGCCGTTCGCCGTCTACTCGGTCTATGTCGAGCACCCCTCATATGTCAGAGCGATATTCACCAATGTGCCGGTATTCTCGGGCACGGAGTCCATTCAGCCGGTCGCTATGCTGGCTAAGACGGCGGGCGCTCAGGAGCCCGATCCGATAGTGGTGGATCAGTCCGAGCGGAATTCACTTTGAGGAGGGCGAGAGCATGGCAACACCCGTTATACCTGATTTCATCACCGTTCACCTCGGCAGGCCGGATTCCTCGGCAAAGAATGTGCGGGTCCCGTTCACGGGCTACATAAAGAATGTGGCTTCAAGCGAGGTCTACCCCACCTGGCCCGAGAATTCGCTCAGGGCGAACATATACGCCCAGATTTCCCTTGCGCTCAATCGAATTTACACGGAGTATTACCGCAGCAGAGGTTATAACTTCGATATCACAAACTCCACCGCCTACGATCAGGCGTATATCGACGGCAGGGATATCTTCGGCAATATCAGCAGGATAGTCGACGAGATATTCAACAGCTACATCACAAAGGGCAATCAGATACAGCCGTATTTCGCCGAGTATTGCGACGGCAAAAACGTCACCTGCAAGGGAATGTCGCAGTGGGGGACCGTCACCCTGGCAAACCAGGGCAGAACTCCGATACAGATACTCCGCAATTATTACGGCTCGGATATCAACCTTGTGAGCAATGTGCCCGTCAAGAATATCAGGGAATCCTACCCCGGCACTCTGCTGCGCCTCGGCACGGTGGGCGAGGATGTCCGAACGATCCAGCGCCAGCTCAACAGGATCAGGCGCAACTACCCGTCGATACCCAATATTCCTCAGACCAACGGAGTGTTTGAGGCGACCACGAGGGCGGCGGTGCGGCAGTTCCAGAGCATATTCAACCTCGCCGTGGACGGCATTGTCGGCAGGGCGACGTGGTATAAAATAAAAAGGATATATAACGCCGTCATAAAGGTGTCGGAGCTTTATTCCGAGGGAATAACCATATCGGATATCGACAGGATATACAGCACCTCGCTGCGCCGCGGCAGCAGGGGCAACGAAGTGAAGCTGATACAATATTATCTTAATTTTCTTTCATTCTTTAATAACCGCCTGCCCTCGATCGACGCCGACGGCATATTCGGCCCGGCGACCGAGAATGCGGTCAAGGCGTTCCAAAGCGAATACGGCCTGACGGCGGACGGAATAGTCGGCAGAGACACATGGAACAGGCTTCAGGACGCTTATTTCAGCACGCTCAATTCGCTGCCCGACGAATACCGCTCATATTCCTCGCTGCTCTACCCCGGATATGTTATAACTACCGGTGCGAGCGGCAATGTGGTCACTCAGCTCCAGACGTTCCTTAACGTGATAGCGGCGAATAACTCCGCCGTGCCGAGCGTCGCGGTGGACGGAGTATACGGCAATGAGACGAAGAATGCCGTTATCGCCGTGCAGAAGCTCAGCGGGCTTGAGCAGACGGGAGCCGTCGGCGCCCTGACATGGAACGCTATTGTCAATCTCTATAATGAATATCGCTGAAATGCGGTGAAATAATATAAAGGATATTTTTATAATGTGCGGGGATGAGAAAAAGTGGAGAATGTGTTTGTGCCGAATTACGACAAGACCGTTGCCGAGCTTGACGCGGCGTTCAGGCTCAAGGCGAGCTTTGACCTGCTGGGCAGAGAAGTGAAGGTCGGCAGCAGGCGTGCGAGGCTCTATCTGGTCGACGGCTTCTGTAAGGATGACCTTATGGAGAAAATAATGGCTTATTTTATGAAGGCCACGGACGACGTGATACAGGGGCTTGCCGACACCAGAGCCTTTGCAGACACCTATGTGCCATATGTGGAGACGGATGTGGTCGCCAAGAGAGTGGAGTTCATCACGGCGGTGCTCTCGGGCGCGGTCGGTATGATAGTCGAGGGCTTCACCGAGGCGATAGTGATAGATGCAAGAACCTATCCCTCCCGCTCGGTCGATGAGCCGGAGAACGACAGAGTTCTGCGCGGCGCACACGACGGCTTTGTGGAGACGATAGTTTTCAATACCGCCCTCATTCGCCGCAGGATAAGGGACACCGCCCTCACAATGGAGGCGCATTCGGCGGGCGAGAAGGCAAAGACGGATATCGTTATCTGCTACATGGACGGCAAGGCGAAGCCCGAGCTGCTCGACGTTGTGAGAAAAAAGATAGACGGCATACGCATAAATTCGCTCTCGATGAGCCAGCAGAGCCTGATAGAGTGCCTTGTACCGAAGCAGAGGTATAACCCGTTCCCAAAGGTCAGGTATACCGAGCGCCCGGATGCCGCCGCAGCAAGTGTGCTCGAGGGGAGCATAGTGATACTCACCGATAATTCGCCCGCCGCAATGATAATCCCGACAGGTATATTCGATTTTTTGCAGGATACCAACGATTACTATATGTCCCCGTTCGTCGGGTCGTATATGCGTATAGTCCGCATGATAATCTTTGCCCTCACTCTGCTGCTTATTCCCGTGTGGTATCTGCTTACCAAGAATCCCGATCATATCCCGCAATGGCTCGATTTTATAAGGATAGAGGAGCCGAATTCCGTGCCCGTGCTGGTGCAGCTGCTGATAGTGGAGCTTGTCATCGACGCAATGCGCCTCGCCTCCATCAATACACCGAATGCCCTGAGCAGCTCCTTCGGCGTGATAGGTGCGCTGGTGCTCGGCGAATTCGCCGTGTCGGCGGGCTGGTTTGTGCCCGAGGTCGTGCTCTATATGGCGTTTGTCGCCCTGTCGAATTTCGCTCAGCCGAGCTTCGAGCTGGGCTATGCCTTCAAGATATTGCGCGTGGTGCTGATAATCCTTGTGGCGTTCTTTGACCTCTGGGGTCTGATAGGCGGGGTCGTGCTCATAGCGCTGCTGCTCGCAACGACAAAGACGGTCACGGGGCAGTGCTACCTCTATCCGCTGATACCGTTCAACGGCCCCGCCCTGCTCGGGCTGCTTATAAGGCGGCCGATAAGCAACAAGAATTGCTGACGCAGCGGTTACTATAGTATTTTTAACCAAAAAGGCTGCATAAAGCAGCCTTTTTTTCTACCTTATCCGAGCCGTAAAATATTGACTTTGACGGATATTTAATGTATGATATAACACAATAACATTATAATGGCGGGAGTTTTGGATATGATGAAAAATCAGGAAAAAACCATGGATAAAATCGTCGCTCTTTGTAAGGGCAGAGGCTTCATTTTCGCCGGCAGCGAGATCTACGGCGGCCTTGCCAACACTTGGGACTACGGCCCCCTCGGCGCAAGGCTGAAGAATAACGTCAAAGACACGTGGAGAAAGAGATTTATCCAGGAGAGAAAAAACAGCTATGAGGTCGACGCGGATATCCTCATGCACCCCAGAGTATGGGAGGCAAGCGGCCATGTTGCCAGCTTCTCCGACCCTCTGCTTGACTGCAAGGAGTGCAAAATGCGTCACAGAGCGGATAACCTCATCGACGACTTTGACCCCAACGCTCATGCCGACGGCATGACCAAGGACGAGATGTTTGAGTTTATCAAGGCTCATTCAATTCCTTGCCCCCACTGCGGCAAGCATAACTTCACCCCTATCAGGGAATTCAACCTGATGTTCCAGACCTACAGGGGCGTTACCAATGACGCTAAGAGCGTTATCTATCTCAGACCCGAGAACGCTCAGGGCGAATATGTCAACTTCCTCAACGTGCAGCGCTCGATGAGAGCCAAGCTGCCGTTCAGCATCGGCCAGATAGGCAAGGCCTTCAGAAACGAGATAACCCCCGGTAACTTCACCTTCCGCACCATTGAGTTTGAGCAGATGGAGTTCCAGACCTTCTGCAAAGAGGGCACCGACACCGAGCTTTACGAATACTTCAAGCAGTACGGCAGACAGTATTACGAGGATCTCGGCATCAATCCCGAGAATCTCCGCTTCCACGACCACGAGAAGCTCGCCCACTACGCCAAGGCGGCGTGCGATATCGAGTTCCTCTTCCCGTTCGGCTGGGGCGAGATAAACGGCACCCACAACAGAACCAATTTCGACCTTACGAGGCATCAGGAATACAGCGGTCAGAAGATGGATTATCTTGACCCCGAGACCAATGAAAAATTCATCCCGTTCATCATCGAGTCCACCTACGGCCTTGACAGAACGGTGCTCGCCCTGCTTTGCGAAGCATATGACGAGGAGGTCATCGACGCCGAGAAGAACGACACCAGAGTCGTGCTCCACCTCAACCCCGCCGTCGCTCCCTATAAAGCGGCAGTCCTGCCCCTCTCCAAGAAGCTCTCGCCCGACGCTCTCAAGGTCTATGAGAAGCTGCAGAAGAAGTTCATGGTGGACTTCGACGAGACCGGCTCCATCGGCAAGCGTTACCGCCGCGAGGATGAGATAGGCACGCCTATCTGCATCACATTCGATTTCGACTCCCTTGAGGATAACTGCGTCACCGTCAGAGACAGAGACACCATGCAGCAGGAGAGGATCCCCGTTGACGCGCTTGAGGATTACATTGCCGAGCGCATCGAATTTTGACCCATGTAAATCGTTCTCGGGGCTTCTTTGCCCCGGTTCCAGAAAGGATAAAAAGCCATGAAAGTTAATTTCACAGAGACAGTGCTCAGAGACGCCAACCAGTCTCTGATAGCCACGAGAATGCCGTTCAGCGATTTTGAGCCGATTCTCAGCACGATGGACAAAGCGGGCTATTACTCACTCGAGTGCTGGGGCGGAGCCACCTTCGACTCCTGCCTGCGTTACCTTAATGAGGATCCGTGGGAGAGGCTGCGCAAGATCAGAGCGGCCTGCCCGAATACCAAGCTCCAGATGCTTCTCAGAGGTCAGAATCTCCTCGGCTACAAGCATTACCCCGACGATGTCGTGCGCCTTTTCGTCAAGAAGAGCGTTGAGAACGGCATCGACATAATCCGTATCTTCGACGCGCTTAACGATGTACGCAATATCGAAGTGGCGGTCGATGAGACGCTCAAGAACGGCGCCATCGCCTCCGGCACGATTTGCTACACCCTCAGCCCCATTCATAACCTTGAGAGCTATGTCAAGCTTGCAAAGCAGATCGAATCCCTCGGCGTAGGCTCAATATGCGTTAAGGATATGGCGGGCATTATGAGCCCCAAGGAGGGCTATGACCTTGTCAAGGCTCTCAAAGAGACCGTCAAGGTTCCCGTCGTTGTCCACACCCACTCCACCACCGGCCTCGGTTTCATGACCCTGCTCAAGTGCGTTGAGGCGGGCGCGGATGTTATCGACACCGCTATCTCCAGCTTCTCGGGCGGCACCTCACAGCCCGCCACCGAGACCCTTGTATACGCTCTCAGACAGCTCGGCTACGAGGTCGGCGTCGATGAGAAGGTCTGCAAGGAGATAAACGATTTCTTCAAGCCCATCCGTGATAAGGCGCTCAAGAGCGGCCTGCTGAATCCCGTCGTTATGGGCACTCAGACCGACGCCCTTATCTATCAGATCCCCGGCGGTATGCTCTCAAACCTTGTCGCCCAGCTTACGGCTCAGAAGAAGCTCGATAAGCTCGACGAAGTGCTTGAGGAGACTCCCAGAGTCCGTAAGGATCTCGGCTATCCTCCGCTTGTCACCCCGATGAGCCAGATGGTCGGCGTCCAGGCGACCGCCAATGTCCTCGCAGGCGAGAGATACAAGAATATCTCCAAGGAAGTCAAGAGCTATATCAAGGGCGAATACGGCAAGGCTCCCGGCGAAGTCAGCCCCGAGCTCCAGAAGCTCGTCCTCGGCGATGAGAAGCCCTACACCGGCAGATTTGCCGATACTCTTGAGCCGGGCGTTGAGGCTGCGAGAGCTTATCTCGGCAGCAGAGCGACCTGCGATGAGGACGTGCTCTCCTATATCGCATTCCCCGCTCAGGCAGAGGCTTTCTTTGACAAGAGGGACGCTAAGAAAAAGAACACCTTCTCCTATACCATAAGAAAGGTCGATTGAGGTGAAAGAGTATGAGTGACAACATCAACATTATCGAGATAATCAAGAATATTCCGAATAATCTGGAGCTGACGGGCAGTATGCTCATCGTTGCGCTCGTAGGCATTCTGATCGTCCTCGTTGAGCTCGGCATCCTCGCCGTGCTCATCCAGGGCATTTCAAAGATAGTCAGAGCGCTTGAGGGCGCAGTCTCCAAGAAGTCGGCTGTCCCCGCCGCCGCGGCACCCGCTCCTGCAGCCGCACCCGTCGCTGCTCCCGCAGCACCGAGCGCAGGCGTTCAGCTTGTCGGCGTTGACGAGCCCACCGCAGCGGTCATAATGGCAATAGTCAGCAATGAGAGCGGCATTCCGCTCAACAGACTGAGCTTCAAATCCATCAAGATAACGGAGGATAAATAATCATGAAATATATAGTAAACCTTAACGGTAAAAGCTATGAGGTCGAGGTCGAGGAGACCGAGGCAGTAATCACTTCTGTCACCGACGCCGCACCTGCGGCAGCCCCGACACCCGCCGCTGCTCCCGCTCCGGCAGCTGCCCCCGCAGCTCCCGCCGCCCCTGCTGCACCCGCAGCAGCCCCCGCCGACGGCACCAAGGTCATCGCACCGATGCCCGGCACAATTCTTGCCGTCAATAAGGCTGTCGGCGACGCAGTCAACGCGGGCGATATCATCGTTATCCTCGAGGCTATGAAGATGGAGAATGAGATCGTCGCTCCCGCATCGGGCACTATCAAGCAGATCCTTGTCCAGAAGGGCTCAAACGTCGATACCGACGCCGTCATTGCCGTTATCGGCTGAGGGAGGCTCACATGAACGTACTTGATGTTCTTAAAGGAATATGGGAGGCCTCCGGCTTTGCTGCTCTGACATGGAAGCAGGCCGTTATGATCGGCTTTTCTTTCCTTTTTATCTATCTTGCCATAGGCAAGAAATTCGAGCCCCTGCTCCTTCTCCCCATCGCGTTCGGTATGCTTCTTGCAAACCTCCCCGACGCAGGCCTTATGGCTGACCCGGCGGGCCTGATGACAGAGCTGCCCGAGGGAGTCGCTGCGGCGCATTGGTATGAGGACGGCGTGCTGCGCCTTATCTATGCAGGCGTCAAGAGCTCGATTTTCCCGTGTCTTATCTTCCTTTGCATCGGCGCAATGACCGACTTCGGCCCGCTGATCGCAAACCCGAAGAGCTTCCTGCTCGGCGCTGCCGCACAGGGCGGTATCTTCTTCACCTTCCTCGGCGCATGCGCTATCAACGCGCTCGGTCTCGGCGACGGGTTCTCGCTGAAGCAGGCTGCCTCTATCGCCATCATCGGCGGTGCGGACGGGCCGACCGCGTTTGTGGCCGGTTCCGGGCCGGAGGGCAGCCGCGGTGTCTGCTCCGCCCTGCACTTTGAACCGGTGCAGGATGACGTGGAATGGTGTGTAGAGTTTTTGACCCAGCCGTTTGCGGACGCGGTGATCCCTCTGCTATAACGAGCCCCTGCCCGGTGAGCGCACCGGGCAGGGGTTT
>OKUI01000352.1_pt1 | contig 16956 bp, 17 predicted proteins | sample 1606531 | NCBI WGS metagenome assembly OKUI01 (sample SAMEA3882506, study PRJEB24775) | human gut metagenome | biome: human-associated habitat; feature: intestine environment; material: feces | place: Netherlands | collected 2009/2010
AGAGTTGCAAGCGTCAGGAGATGTTGGTTGAAGAAAGCCGGTGATTGGGCCGGGGTGCCTGACGGCACACCCCTACCATTAAAACAGACCTTCCGGCAGAATAATGTCGTTTTGCGGCACGCGCTGCCAGCTGAAGCCGTCGGCCAGCTCGGCAGGGGTGCGGGGGTCCGGGGCGTTTTGCAGCCCGCAGGCATAGGCCAAACGGCCAATGATCTGCTCCGGCGTATAGCGCGCCTGTAAATGCTCCAGGCTTTCGTCCCCATCCCGTTTGGAAAGCCGCCGCCCATCCACGGCCAGCAGCAGCGGCATGTGATAAAATTCCGGCGCGGGCAGGCCCAGTTCCCGGTAGAGCCACAGCTGGCGCGGCGTGCTGGACAAAAGGTCTGCCCCGCGCACCACCTGGGTAACGCCCATCAGGGCATCATCCACCACCACGGCCAGCTGGTAGGCAAACACACCGTCGGCCCGGCGCAGGTAAAAGTCGCCGCAGTCCCGCAGCAGATTCTCCGTGTGGGTGCCCATGCAGCCGTCCGTAAAGGTGATGGCCTCATCCGGCACCATCAGGCGGTAGGCAGGGGCTTTCTTTTTGCGCTTTTCCGCAATCTCTTCCGGCGTCAGTCCCCGGCAGGTGCCCGGGTAGATGACGTTGCCGTCCGAGGTGTGGGGTGCGCTGGCGGCGTGCAGCTGGGAGCGGGAGCAAAAGCAGGGGTACACCAGCCCCCTCTGCTCCAGCTTGCGGTAGCTTTGGGTATAGATGTCCCCGCATTCGCTCTGGTAATAGGGCGCGTGTGCGCCGCCGGTGCTGCCGCCCTCGTCCCATGTAAGCCCCAGCCATGCAAGGTCCTGCTCCAGCAGGTCGGCGTAGACGCGGGGGCAGCGCTCGGCGTCCAGATCCTCAATACGCAGCACGATGCGCCCGCCCTGACTTTTTGCGCTGAGCCACGCCAGCAGGCTGCAGGCCAGATTGCCCAGATGCAGCCGTCCGCTGGGGCTGGGCGCAAAGCGCCCGGTGACCGGGCGGTTTTGGGATACAGGGACTTGGTTTTGCATGGGTGTGCTTCCTTTCGCTTTTACTGGTTTTTTCTCATTATAAGCCCTTGCTCTGCAAAGGTCAATGCGCATAAAAAACCGCCGCAGGCGGCAATGCCTGCGGCGGCTGTAAGGTCGGCTGCTCAGTGCAGCTCCGGCCAGTAGCCCTTGTTGGCTTCGATCATATCGTCCAGAATGGCCTTTGCAACGCTCATGCTGGGCACAGTCTTGTTCAGGGTGAAGGCCTGCAATACCTTCTCGTAGCTGCCTTCCACGCAGCCCTCCACCAGCAGCTTTTCGCTGTTGAGCTGCTGCATCATCAAGCCCTGCTGGAACAGTGGGATGTTGTCCCGGGCAATGACCTCCGGGCCGTTTTTGCCGATGTAGGCGGGCAGCTCCACCATTGCGTCATAGGGCATATTGGGGATCGCGCCGCGGTTCTCGGTGATGATGAGGAAGCGTGCCTTGGTGTCGTTCTTCAGCGCAGCGGAAAGATCTGCGATCCAGTCGCCGTGGCTGCCGGCATAGAAGGTGTTGGCGTCCACCTCGCCGGTCTTGAGGTAGTGGTCGATGCCATCGAACAGGTTCTTTTCGCGGGTCTCCTCCACCTCGTTGGCGCGGGTGTGGTTCGGGTCCGAGTGCTCCACGAACTCCTTGGCCTGCAGATAGTAGTTCAGGTAGGTGTTGGGCAGGTACTCCGGGAAGTTTTCCATGATCTCGTACTCGCCCTTCCACACATAGTACCAGCTGCCCTTGGTGTGGCGGTTCTGGCTGCTGGAGGAGGTCAGGGCGCCCATGCCCTTGAGGTAGCTTTCCGGCAGAAGGATCTTGTTCTCCTTGATGTAGGCGCGCAGCTTGGGCATCAGATCCTCGCCGTGGTACTGGATGGAGGTGAACCAGCCGAAGTGGTTCAGGCCAAAGTAATCGTAAACGATCTCCTTCTTGTTCTGGATGCCCATGGCAGCTGCCACCACGTCAATGATGGCGATGGGCATATCGCAGATGTTGATGATCCGTGCCTTCGGGCGCAGCTTGCGGCAGGCTTCGGATACGATGGCGGCGGGGTTGGAGTAGTTCAGGATCCAGTAGTCCTTCTTGGCATACTTTTCCACGTCGTCGATCAGCTTGATCATGGGGAAGATGGTGCGCATTCCGTAGGCCATGCCGCCGCAGCCGCAGGTCTCCTGTCCCACGCAGCCGTGGCGCAGGGGGATCTTTTCGTCCTGCTCCCGCATGGCGTAGCCGCCCACGCGCATCTGGGCAAACACAAAAGAGGCATCCGTGTAAGCCTGCTGCACATCGGTGGTGACCACCAGCTTGATGTCGGTATTCAGTTCCTTGTGCAGGACCCAGTCCACCACAACGGCCACCTTGTCCTGCCGCTCCTTGTTGATATCGAACAGACGGATCTCGTCTACCTCCAGTTCTTCCCGGCGCAGGGCGATGGATTTGACGATACCGGCGGTAAAAGTACTACCGCCGCCAGCAATGGTAATGACCATAGTATAAACGCTCCTTTTTTGTATTTTTCAGGTTAGCCCGGCGCAGTCCGCCGGGACACGGTAAAGCGGTTTACTGGTTTTCCAGCTGTGCTTCCACGGCACGCTTGATATCGGCTACCTGCAGACCGTAAACGATCTGGATATCGGTTCCCTTTTTCACGATGCCGCTGTTCGGCAGCTGGTTGATGCTTTCCTCGTTGAGCTTTGCGGGGTCCTTGATGTTTACCCGCAGACGGGTGAAGCAGTTGTCCACCGACAGGATGTTCTCCTTGCCGCCCAGACCGTCGATGACGCACTGCACCTCGGCAGCGTTCTTCACGCTTGCCTTCTTGGCGGGTGCATCGCTCCCCGCGGTCTCGGTGCTCACCTCTTCCCGGCCGGGGGTGTGCAGGTTGAAGGCCTTGATCAGCAGGGTGAACACCACAAAGTACACTGCGATCTGGCACAGCGCCAGCAGGTACAGGGTGGGATAGTTGGTCTTATCTGCGCCGGCAGAAAGGTTCATCAGCACCGAGCCGAGGAGGTTGGTGGTAAAGCCGGTGACATGGAAGATGTGCAGCAGCACGATGAACAGGCCGGAGATGCAGGCGTGTGCCACCCACAGGATGGGCGCAGAGAAGCAGAACATGAAGTCCAGCGGCTCGGTGATGGAGGCCAGAGAGGCGGTAAAGGCCAGCGGCACCAGAACGGCAGCGGTCTTTTTGCGGTTCTCCTTGCGGGCGCAGAAGATGAAGGCCGCCACGATGCCAAAGTAGCCGAAGGTCTTGGTGAAGCCGGTGTACATCCACACGATGCCGTCCGAGAAGGGCAGACCCATGCTGTACTCCATCATCATGACGATGTAGGAGCCGGTGTAGGTGGCATCGCCCACGGTCAGGCTGTTGCCCAGTGCAGAGAACTGGAAGGGGGTGTAGATGAGGTGGTGCAGGCCGGTGGGGATGAGGAAGCGCTCCAAGAAGCCGTACAGGAACAGGCCGAAGTTGCCGGAGGTGGCGATCAGGTCGGTCAGTGCGCTGATCACGTTCTGCACCGGCGGCCAGAAGAAGCAGGAACCAAAGCCGAACAGGATGGAAAAGACCACCATGCAGGTAAAGGACCAGCGGTTGCCGGAGTAGATCTGGGTGATGATGCCCTTGAACTGCTTTTCACAGGTGCGGTTGTACACCCAGCCGCAGACCAGACCCAGCAGGATGCCGCCGAACACGCCCATATCCACCGTCTGGATGCCGAACACGGTGGACTGACCGGTGCCGTACAGACCCACCATCGGGTCAGCCTCGGCCAGCATACCCAGCTGGGTCAGGGTGACGTTGCCGGCGGTCAGGTACATAAAGTAGCTCATCAGGCCGATGATGGCAGCCTGCTGCTTGTTCTTTTTGGCCAGCGCCGCTGCGATGCCTACGCAGAACATCAGGCTGAGGTTGTTGATGATGACCATGATGCAGTTGTAGATCAGCTGTCCCAGCAGCTTGATGGGGGTCCACTGCAGAACGGGGATCATCGCGCTAAGGCTTGTGCTGGTAAGCAATGCGCCCAGCACAAGGATCAGGCCTGCTGCCGAGATATACGACAGCGGTGAGAGCATGGCTTTGGAGAACTTTTCCAAGCCATTCATGACTTTTTCTTTCATCGTGTAATACTCCTCACTTTTTGACTTGACTGTTTTGGGGGATGATTTCTATTCCGCAGGGCTTCCGGACGCCCTGTTGAAGCATTTTATCCTACGATCTTGGTCAGGTGGATGAGCAGATAGACCTGCTCCTGATGATCCAGCTCGTAATCAAATTCCTGCCGCAGATAGGCATTGATGCGCTGCAAGCACACCTCGTTGCGGCTGTCGCGCTGCAAAAGCACCGTGTACATGGATTCCAGCCCGGCGTCTTGCCAAGGAGTGTGGCGCAGGATGCGCGCCGCCAGAAACTTGAGGTGTACGGTCAGGCGGGTGGTCTCAAGGCTTTCTTCCTCAAAGGTGCAGTGATAGGTATCGCAGATGATCTCCTTGACCGCCTTGACGAACTTTACGGTATCATAGGCCAGCGCGCCGTCCGCCGCACCGGCTACCAGATGCAGGGCAATGTAGCCCGCTTCGTCCTCCGGCAGCTGTACGCCGCAGAACTGCCGGACAAGTTCCAGCGCCCTTTGCCCCACTGCGTACTCCTTCGGGTACAGCATCCGGGTCTCCGAGAGCATGAGGTTGGGCAGAAAGGTGCCCTTTTCCACACGTTCCAGCGCAAAACTGATGTGGTCCACCAGCGAGATGGTGCTTTTGCTGCTGAGCAGGATGCCCTGCTCCTCTGCCGCCAGCGAGATGCGCTCGGCGGCCTGCATCACCTGCGGGGTGACGTTATCCAGCATCTTGAGGAACTTGGTCTGCAGCTCGTTCTGCACATAGTACACCTTGGAAACGCGGCTTTTGTCGATCACGTCCCCCGGGCGGCGGCCAAACCCAAGCCCGTTGCCCACGAGAATGGCTTCCCTGCCGTCCGGCATGACCACCGACACCGCATTGTTATTGAATACCTTTACAGCCTGCATCGCCGCACTCCTCCGCTTCCATGCCGCAGCTCTTGTGAAAAAGAAAAGGGCACAAGAACCAAAGGGATGCCGTTGCCGCCTTCCCTCTGATGCTCATGCCTGATCGAACAGTTACACGCACTGATAAATTCACTTGTCTGCTTTTGATTATACGAGCCAGCGCGGAGAATGTCAATGCGTTGAACTGCCCGAAATTCAAGCTGCATTTTTGTATATCCTGCACAGGTCTGCTTGAAATTCGTCCTGCGCAGAACGATTGACAACGCCGTGCGCAGAACGTATACTTAGGGTGTAGATCCCGCTTTGCTCCGGCGGCTTGCCGGAGTACCAGTTACGGAGGTTTTTCTTATGACATCGAAATATATCCGTCCCCTTGCGCTGCTGCTGTGCGCCGCTTTGCTGGGCTGTCTGCTGGCAGCCTGCAACGGCTCTGCAAGCAGCCCCGCATCCAGCGCTGCACCCGCCTCGGACAGCGCATCCGCTTCCGGCAGCAGTGAGCTGCCCTCCTCCACCACAGAGGCCAACACCGGAGAGCTGAACCCCGGCAACTTTGATGAGAACTCGGTGTTCTCCATCACCGGCACAGAAAACGCCTTTGCGCCCTGTCTGGGCTGGGGGCCCGGGGTATCCGGCTGCTCCTTGAAATCGGTCATCGCGGCGGCATCGCTGCTGCACTGGGCCGAGGACGCACGGATGTCCAGCCGCTCCCCGGAGGCCATTCAGGAGGCCTTTTACAGCTGGTACGACGGCCTGACCGACAACCAGCAGGAGGGCTTTGCCGAGGCTTGGCCGCTGGTCAAGGACGCCGCGCTGGACCTGCTCAGCGATAAGGACAGCATGACCGGCCGCATCGCGGACGCAGGACTGGACGCTGATACCCTGCCCGGCTGCACCCTGAAAAACTGGCAGGCGCTGCAAAGCGTGCTGGACGATATCGTGCCGGAGACGAACGGCGAGGCCTAAACGCAACCTGAAACTTTAAAGCGCAATGGGGCGCTGACCGTGTGGTCAGCGCCCCATTTTGTCTTTATACCTTTTTCAGCACATACTGGCGGGTGCCCATGCCCACCTTCTCGGCCTGTTCAAGGGTGGCCTTCCACTCGATGTTGGGGTTGGAGTCCTTGAAGTTGTCGTGGTAGCAGTTCCAGCCCGGCTTTGCAAGGTTCGTGCCCAGCTGGCTGTTGGGCAGCGGGGCGGCGTTCAGGCAGGCGTCCACGCAGGCCTGATCCAGCGCCACAGGGTCGAAGGACGCAAAGATGCCGATATCCGGCAGGATGGGTGCATCGTTCTCGCCGTGGCAGTCGCAGTTGGGGCTGATGTCCTGCACCAGAGAAATGTGGAAGCAGGGGCGGCCGTGGCAGACTGCGGCGGCGTACTCCGCCATCTTGCGGTCCAGCAGCTCATTGGCGCAGTCGTTGGGAGAATAGATGGCGTCAAAGCTGCAGGCACCGATGCAGCGGCCGCAGCCCTTGCACTTGTCGTAGTCGATGACCGCCTTGTTTTCGGCATTGTAAGTAATGGCGTCCGAGCCGCACTCCTTGGCGCAGCGGTGGCAGCCGCGGCACAGCCCCTCCTGTACGGCGGGCTTGCCGGCAGCGTGCTGCTCCATCTTGCCCGCGCGGGAGCCGCAGCCCATGCCGATATTCTTGAGCGCACCGCCGAAGCCGGTGGACTCGTGGCCCTTGAAGTGGGTCAGGCTGATGAACACGTCCGCATCCATGATGGCGCGGCCGATCTTAGCGGTCTTGCAGTATTCGCCGTTCGGCACCGGCACTTCCACCTCATCCGTGCCGCGCAGACCGTCACCGATAATCACCTGACAGCCGGTGGTCATGGGCCAGAAGCCGTTCAACTGGGCGCAGCTCAGGTGCTCCAGCGCATTCTTGCGGCTGCCCGGGTACAGGGTGTTGCAGTCGGTCAGGAAGGGCATACCGCCCTGCTCCTTGCACAGGTCTGCCACCACCTTGGCGTAGTTGGGACGCAGAAAAGCCAGATTGCCCAGCTCGCCGAAGTGCATCTTGATGGCCACGAACCGGCCGTCCATGTCGATGTCCTTGATGCCGGCGGCAATGCACACCCGGCGCAGCTTTTCCAGCAGGCTGGTGCCCACCGGACAGCGGAAATCCGTATAGTAAACTTTGGATGCTTCCATGGTGTTTCTTCTCCCTGATAACCTTTTTCTGTGTGCGGCACACGGCCGCAAAATACTCTCTGCTCCCAGTATAGCACACTTCCGGGCATGAGAAAAGGGACGGCGCCGACCGTCCCTTCTGCATTTTTACCTTCAGGCAATGGCGGTGATGGCCGCGACTGCCAGTACGATGAGGCCCAGCACAATGCGGTACACGCCAAAGAACTTGAAGTTGTGCCGCTTGACGTAGTCCATCAGGAAGCGGATGGCCCCCATGCTCACCGCAAAGGCCACCACGCAGCCCACTACCAGCACGGCGATCTCGGTGCCGGTCATGGCAGCGCCCGACAGCGCGAACTTGAGCACCTTGAGCAGAGAAGCACCTGCCATGACCGGGATGGCCAGATAGAAGGTGAACTCCGCCACGCAGGCGCGGGAGAGACCCAGCAGCAGACCGCCCACGATGGTAGCGCCGGAGCGGGAGGTGCCGGGGATAATAGCAAGGCACTGCCACACGCCGATGAGCAGCGCGTCCCGGTAGCTGATCTGTTCCAGCTTTGTGACCCGGGGTGTGGTGCGGCGGTTCTCCACCACAAGGAAGAGCACGCCGTACAGGATCAGCATGGCGGCTACGGTGATGTAGTTATAGAAGTGCTCCTCCATCCAGTCGTCCAGCGGGCTGATGACCAGCACCGGCAGGGTGGCGGCTACCACCTTGAACCACAGGTTCCACACGCTGGGCTTGGAGATAACCTTGCCCTGCCGCAGCCCGAAGGGCCACAGCTTATTCCAGAACAGCACCACCACGGCCAGAATGGCACCCAGCTGGATGACCACCCGGAACATGGACATGAATTCTTCACTGGCATTGAACTTGACGACCTGCTCCACAAGGATCATGTGACCGGTGGAGGAGATGGGCAGCCACTCGGTAATGCCCTCCACGATACCCATCAGGATCGCCTTGATGATCTCGAAAAACGTAATAAATCCCTCCTGCAGCACCCGTTGGATGCGTAGTTTTTTCAAAAGCAGTTCCAGTATACCATACTATGAGCCGCTGTGCATACAGATTATAGAAATTTTCCCCCGGGCGCTGTATTTATCTGCCCCGGGAAATGTGCTATACTATAAAAATAAGAAGTCTGTCCGCTTTCTGCGCCCGGCGCTGAAAGCTCTGAGAACAACGAGGTGAACCTTCATGAACATACTGGTGATCGGCTGCGATCAGGTGGGTGCGGCGCTGATCCGCGATCTGGAGCGCATCGGCCATGATATCTCGGTGGTGGAAAAGGACCCTGAGCAGCTCAAGCGTCTGGATGCCTTTGACGATTATACCTTTCACGGCACCGCCCTTGTGGGCGACCCCACCGACCCGGACACCCTGCGCCGGGGCGGCGTAGAGAACTGCGACGCCGTGGCGGCGGTGACCGAGGAGGACTCGGTGAACCTGATGGCGGCGCAGCTGGCAAAGAACATCTTCCGCCGGGATAAAGTCATCTGCCGGGTGTCCGACCCGCATCTGCAGATCTTGTACCACAAGGCCTACGAGCTGGAGACCATCTGCCCCACCGTGCTGACCGAGCAGGCGGTGTTCCGGGCTCTTTCCAAGTAAAACAGCCTGTTTTTGCTTTACAGACCGTAGAATGAGGTAACGATATGAAAGTTTGTATTGCCGGCGGCGGCCGGGTGGGCATGTATCTTGCCCAAAGCCTGCTGTCCCACCACCATAAGGTGACCATCATCGAGCCGCAGGAGGCGCTGTGCCGCACCCTTGCGGATACGCTGGATATCCCGGTCATCTGCGGCGACTCTCTGAGCTTTGACACCCTGCGCACCGCCGACGTGGCCAGCTGCGACGCCTTTGTGGCGGTGACCAACACCGACGAGACCAATCTGGTGGCCTGCCAGATCGCCAAGCGGGAGTTTGGTGTGAACCGCACCGTGGCGCGCGCCTCCAACCCCAAAAACCGGGACATTCTGCACACGCTGGGCGTGGACACCGTGGTGTGCGGCACCGACAACCTGAGCCATATCCTGGAGCGGGAGATCGAGACCGACACCATCCGGCAGCTGCTGTCTCTGGGCGGCGGCACTGCCAGCCTGAATGAAATTTTGCTGCCGGAGGACTTTCAGTTCGCGGGCAAGGAGATCAAGGAGATCCCCATTCCCGGCGATGCCATTCTGGTCAGCATCACCCGGGATACCGAGTTCATCATCCCTCACGGCAGCACGGTGCTGCTGCCGTGGGATAGGCTGCTGTGCCTGACACAGGACGACACCCTGCATCTGCTGATGGATGCGTGGGGTCTTTCCTCCCACAAATGAGCGAGCAGGAGCTGCTGCGCACCGCTCTGGTGCTGCCGCCCCGCGCCCGCCGGGTGCTCTGCGTCTGGGCAGCTGTGCCCGGGCTGGTCTGCGCGCCCTTTGCCTTCTGGCAGAGTGTGTGGGCGGGCGCAGTCTTTTGCGTTATTTGGGCGGCGCTGGTGGCGCTTGTCCGGGCGCGCTGCTGCAGCTTTGTCGCCGCCCTGACGGCAGACAGCGTCACGGTGCAGTCCGGGGTGGCTGTCCCTGTGCTGCACCGCATCCCGCGCCGGGCGGTCACCGGGGTGCAGCTGCTGCGCACCCCGCTGCTGTGGGCGGCAGGGTGCACCGTGCTCCTTGTGCGCAGCCCGGGGCTGCAATTGGTGCTGCCCGGCATCCCCGCCGCACAGGCCACTGCGCTGGCGGCTGTGCTGATGGAGGGCAACGTATGAACCGGGAAAAGCACTTCCACCCGCTGGCGGCGCTGCATCTGCTGCGCAAGACCCTGCTGGTGTACCTTCTGCCGCTGGTACAGGTGCTTTTTGACCGCAACTGGGACGCCCTGCGTGCGGCGCTGCGGCAGGAGCTTGTATTGCTCTTCTTTATCAGCGCCGTGTGCTGGGCAGTGTACTATGGTGGCCGCTGGCAGGTGGATGCCGAGGGCACAGTGCACGTCAGCTGGCGGCTGGGCGTGCGGCTGGACCGCGCCCTGCGCGCCGAGGGGCTGGCGGCGCTGGTGCTGGAGCAGCCCCTGCTCTACCGTCTGACCGGTGCCTGCCGGGTGGTGCTGTACCCTGTGGGGCAGACCAAGACCATCACTTTGTATCTTACCCGGCAGCAGGCCGCGGAGCTTGCCGATGTGCTGCTGCCGGTGACAGACCCGCTGTGGCACGCGCCCAAGGGCGGCGAAAAGCTGGCCTTTACGGTGCTGGGTGCCAACGGCCTGTCTACCCTGATTTTATGGTGGCTGGCCATCCACCAGACCCAAAGCTACGCCCCGGACGCCCAGACCGCTGCCCTTGCGCAGCTGGGCCAGCTGGCGGCGCTTGCCGCCCGCTGGCTGCCGCTGGGTATGGCGTGGCTGCTGGTGCTGGCGGGCACCCTGTTCTGCATCAGTCTGGTGCGCAGCGCTTTGCAGGCGGTGCATTACACCGTCTGGCGCACCGACACCCAGCTGGGCAGCCGGGGCGGGCTTGTACGCCGGTACGAGATGCGGCTGCGGCTCAGCCAGCTGAACTATGCCGACCTGCGCCGCTCCCCCGCCACATGGGCGCTGCATTATTGCCCGGTATTCGTCTCGGCAGGGGCGTGCCGCCCGGAGCTGCCCTTGTTCGTCTGGCGGGAGGGCACCCCGCTGCTGCGGGAACTGCTGCCGGAGATGGCGCAGCTGCCTCCGGATACCCGCACCGACACCACTGACCGCAGCATGGTATTTTTTCTGCCGGCGGGCATCCCGCTGGGGCTCTGTCTGCTGCTGACGGCGGTGTCCCGCACCACCCTGCCTGCCCTTACCCTGCCGCTGCTCATCCCCACCGGGGTGTTTGCCGCCCTGCTGGGCGCTGCCGCCGTGGGCTGGCACCGGGAGGGCGTATGGCAGCAGCAGGGACAGCTGCTGCTCTGTCGGCAGCACCGGTTTCATCTGCACCAGCTGTGCGTGTTCCACCCGGACACCTGCTTTACCGCATTGCAATCTCCTTGGGCGGTGACGGTGCAGCGTGCCAACCTGACCCTTGTATTTCCCGGCAAAGAAAAGGTCACGGTGCGCAGCGTGCCGCTTGCGGCTCTTGATTTTCTGGAGATATAGAAGTATACTTGCGATGCCCCGCTGAACCTACGGTCGGCGGGGCATTTTCTGTATCACAGACCAACGGAGACTATTTTATGATAAAGACTGTATTATTTGATCTGGACGGCACCCTGCTGAACACCATCGACGACCTTGCCGATGCCGGCAACTGGGTGTGCGCACAAAACGGCTGGCCCACCTTTACGGTGGCACAGTTCAAGCTGATGGTGGGCAACGGCATCCCCAAGCTGGTGGAGCGATTCTCCCCCGCTGACGCCCGCACCCCGGCACATCTGGCGGCGACACTGGCGCAGTTCACCGCCCGGTACGATGCCCACAAGGAGGACAAGACCGCGCCCTACCCCGGCATTCCGGCGCTGCTGGACGCACTGAAGGCCGAGGGCATCCAGTGCGCGGTGTTCTCCAACAAGGCTGATGCCCTGTGCGGCGGCATCATTGCCCACTACTTTGGCACCGGCCGCTTTGACGCCGTGCGGGGCAACCGCCCGGGCGTACCTACCAAGCCCGACCCCACCGGGCTGTTCGCCCTGATGACCGAGCTGGGCGCAGACCCCGCCGCTACCCTTTTTGTGGGCGACAGCGACGTGGACATCCTCACCGGACACAACGCGCAGCTGCCCGCCATGGGCGCGCTGTGGGGCTTCCGCGGTCGCGCCGAGCTGACTGCCGCCGGTGCCGATGCGCTGGCAGAGGTGCCGGAGGACATTCTGCGGTATGTGCAGGAGCAGAATAAATAAATAAAAACACGGGAAGGTCTGCGGATCTTCCCGTGTTTTTGCGTATTTTTGCGGATCAAGATGCCGATTCCAGCGGGTCTACCACCACAGGGCAGGTCTCGTACAACTCGATGGGGTCCAAGTCCACACAGCTGCCGGGGTCCCGGTCACCGTTCACATCCCATGCTGCGGTATCGTTCAGGACGGTCAGGCGGCTTTTGAAAAAAGCTTCATCCTGCAAGGGCGCAAAGACCCCGCCCAGTGCAAGCAGCGGCTTTGCGTCATACAGACGCACAGAGCCATCGTTGAAATAGAGGTACACCGTAAAGTCCTTGCCCGCAACAGCCTGCAAGACCTTGGGGAACAACGTATCCATAGAGATGCCTCCTTTTTTAGATCAGCGGTGCAATGTGATTGAGCGGTGCAGCAGTTCTGGCCAGTTCCCAGTTCTGCATCAGCTCATCCTTATGCAGCTCGCACCATGCAAGGATCAGCTTCAGCTGCCGCCCCGGCAATGCACCACGGATCACACAGGAATTTTGAATATCGATCAATGCCTTGAATCCGCCGTATTCGGCGTGAAAATGCGGCGGATTATGGTCACTGTAAAACATTGTGACCCGTATCCCGCAAAACAAACTGATCTCCGGCATAACACATCCCACCTTTTCAACGTAAGTATATCTTATTTTTTGAAAAAAGTCTATCCTGTATTATGTAGCTAGGCTTCCCATCCGGGACAAAGCAAAAACGCCCTTGCGCATTGCGCAAAGGCGTTTTTATGACCCGTACGGGAATCGAACCCATGTTACAGCCGTGAAAGGGCCGTGTCTTAACCGCTTGACCAACGGGCCTTACAAATACAGAGCTTCGCTAAAACCTCCGACTTTCATCGTCCACTACTGCGGACGACCGTCCCCCTTATCTTAGCGAAACTCTGTAACGTGGTAGCGGTAACTGGATTTGAACCGGTGACACTTCGGGTATGAACCGAATGCTCTAGCCAACTGAGCTATACCGCCACATATTTAACTTGCACTCGAACGGTGCTTTATTATTATATCCATAGATGCCCCTTTTGTCAACACATATTTTCAAAAAATTTTGCAGTTTTTTGAGATTCTCGATTTATTTACATAGGTGCGTTATAATATTACATTTCTTGTCATTTTTGTAAAGGTTTTGCTGCAAAAAGAGACGAACCCTCTCAGTCATCGCTGCGCGATGCCAGATTCCCCCTTTTGTCGCTGCGCGACATCTTCCCCCGGCCGGGGGAAGTCTTTCCTCTCAGGGGGAGCTTATAGCGCTACCGCAAGCTTTGCGTTTGAGCCGGAAACTTTACCGCTATGCCAGAGGCTCCCTCTGGGAGGGAGCTGGCAAAGCCGTAAGGCTTTGCCTGAGGGAATTAAGCTCCCGCTTCCCACGCAAAAAGCACCGCTTCCCTGTGCGGAAAGCGGTGCTTTTTTCAACCTTTTTCTGCCCGGATGTGGAAAACCCGGTGCAGTTTTAGTTCTTCTTATTGGTGGGGACCATAACCTTCAGCCCGCCCATATACGGCTGCAGCACTTCGGGGATGGTCACGCTGCCGTCGGCCTGCAGATGGTTCTCCAGGAAGGCGATCAGCATACGCGGGGGTGCCACGCAGGTGTTGTTCAGGGTGTGGGCCAGATAGGTCTTGCCGTCCTTGCCCTTGACGCGGATGTGCAGGCGGCGGGCCTGTGCATCGCCCAGGTTGGAGCAGGAGCAGACCTCGAAGTACTTCTGCTGGCGGGGGCTCCAGGCCTCGATGTCGCAGCTCTTGACCTTCAGGTCTGCCAGGTCGCCGGAGCAGCAGTTCAGCTGACGGACGGGGATCTCCATGTTGCGGAACAGCTCCACAGAGTTCTTCCACAGCTTCTCATACCAGTCGGCGCTCTCTTCGGGGCGGCAGACGACGATCATCTCCTGCTTCTCGAACTGGTGGATGCGGTAGATGCCGCGCTCCTCGATGCCGTGTGCGCCCTTCTCCTTGCGGAAGCAGGGGCTGTAGGAGGTCAGGGTCAGGGGCAGAGTAGCCTCGTCCAGGGTCTGGTCGATGAAGCGGCCGATCATGGTGTGCTCACTGGTACCGATCAGGTACAGATCCTCGCCCTCGATCTTGTACATCATGGCATCCATCTCGGGGAAGGACATCACGCCCTGCACCACGTTGCCGTGCATCATAAAGGGAGGAATGACATAGGTGAAGCCCTTGTCGATCATAAAGTCGCGGGCATAAGCCAGCACAGCCTCGTGCAGGCGGGCAATGTTGCCCAGCAGGTAGTAGAAGCCATTGCCGGCAACGCGGCCAGCAGCGTCCATATCGATGCCGTCAAAGCTCTCCATGATCTCGGTGTGGTACGGGATGGGGAAATCCGGCACAACGGGCTCGCCGAAGCGCTGTGCTTCCACGTTGTAGGTATCGTCCGGGCCGATGGGCACGCTTGGGTCGATCATCTGGGGAATGGAGTACATGATTTCCTGAATGCGGGCAGACAGTGCCTCCTCTTCCTTCTCCAGCTCTGCCATCTTGTCGGCGTCCGCCTTGACGGCGGCGTTGTTGGCGTCGATCTGTGCCTGCAGCTCAGCCTTCTGTGCCTCGTCGGTGCACTTCTTCAGCTGACCGAACAGCGGGCCGTTGGCCTTGCTCAGCTTGTTGCGGGCGGCCTTCAGGGCCTCCACTTCCTTCAGGGCTGCACGGTACTTGGCATCCTTTTCGATGACCTCGTCCACCAGCGGCAGCTTTGCATCCTGAAACTTCTTTTTGATGTTTTCCTTAACGGCGTCCGGGTTCTCGCGGACAAATTTGATATCCAGCATGATTGACTCTCCTTAACTCTATTGGGCTTGCAGCGGCGCACTTGCGGCTTTCCGCTGCCGTTCAAAGGCGGCAGTTCCCGCCTTGGATCGCATGATTATTCGGTTTCCATCTGGTACTGTCCCAGCAGGTTTGCAAAGGCGCGCAGCTGTTCGTCGGAGTAAAAATGCACTGTCAGCTTGCCCTTGCCGCCGTGGTAGGCCACGTTCACCTCGCTGCCCAGCACCTGTTTCAGGCTCTCTTCCACCTCCACCGGCAAAGTGCCGCGGGGTGCGGGTTCGCGGGGCTCCTTGGCGGGCTTTGCCATCTTTTTGCAAAGCGCCTCGGCCTGACGGACGTTCAGCTGGTTGTCCGCGATGATCTGCGCGGCTTCGGCTTGCAATTCCGGTGTGGGCAGCCCCAGCACCACCTTGGCGTGGCCGGTATTGATAAAACCGCTTTTCAGCAGCTCCAGCACCGTTTCCGGCAGATTGAGCAGGCGCAGACTGTTTGCCAGTGCGCTGCGGCTCTTGCCCAGCTTGCGGGCGGCCTGCTCCTGTGTCAGGTCGCAGCGGGTCATCAGCTCCCGGATGCCGGCAGCTTCTTCCACCGGGTCCAGATCCTCGCGCTGTAAATTTTCCACCAGCGCCAGCTCCATGGCCTGCTCATCGGACACATCCTTGATGACCACCGGCACCTCGGTAAGACCCGCCATGCGGGAGGCGCGCCAGCGGCGCTCGCCTGCCACGATGCTGTAACCGCCCATGGGTCTCGGACGCACCGCGATGGGCTGCAACAAGCCGTGCTCGGCGATGCTGGCAGCCAGCTCACTGAGGGTCTCCTGTTCAAAGGTCTTGCGGGGCTGGTCGGGGTCCGGCTCGATCTCGCGCAGCGGCAGGGTTTCTACCGCTGCGTGCTCTGACTCAAAGACCGGTGCTGCGTCCTCAAACAGACTGTCCAGCCCGCGCCCGAGCCCTCCTTTTCCTCTTGCCATTGTTTACCTTGTTCCCCCTGTTTTAATCTTCCAGAGCATTTTTCGCCGGCTCTGCGGCGGGTGCAGCTTTTGCACGGGACTTCTTAGGTTCCTGCGGGCGGTTGTGCTTGACGAATTCGATGGCCAAGTCCATGTAGGCCTCGCTGCCCTTGCCCTTTGGCTCGTAGAAATTGATGGGCTGGCCGTAGCTGGGCGCTTCCGAAATGCGGATGGAGCGCGGGATGGTGGTCTTGTACACCTTGGAGCCGAAGTACTTCTGCACCTGCTCCACCACCTGCACGGTCAGGTTGTACCGCAGCGAGAACATGGTGAACACCACGCCCTCGATATCCAGATACGGATTATACTTTTTGCGGATGGTCTTGAGGGTGCTGATGAGCTCCGACAATCCTTCCAGCGCATAGTATTCGCACTGAATCGGAATCATTACCGAGCTGGCAGCTGTCAGGCCGTTGATTGTCAGCAGGCCTAAAGACGGCGGACAATCAATAATAACGTAATCATAATTATGCTTTACTCTTTCAAGAGAGTTCTTTAAACGTCCTTCACGGTTCATCAGCGAAACAAGCTCTATTTCCGCACCGGCAAGCTGGATAGTAGCAGGCACCAGGTCCAGTCCTTTATAGGCTGTGTGCTTAATTACATCCTGCATGGGTACTTCACTGATAATCGCATCATAAATACATTGCTTAATATCACGTTTATCAAAGCCAAAGCCGCTGGTAGCATTTCCCTGCGGATCACTGTCAATCAAAAGTACCTTGCGTTCCAGCGCCGCCAGGCACGCAGCCAGATTTACCGCCGTAGTAGTCTTGCCAACACCACCCTTCTGGTTGGCAATAGCAATTACCTTTACCAATTCGCTTCACCTCGTAGTCATAGTATATCTATTCTATTTTATCACACTTTACGTGCTCATGGGAAAAGAATTTTTGTTTATTTAATTTTGTACGCTGCTCCAGCGCTTCCCAACAGCAAAAAGCGCAGCACGCTTTCGCTTGCTGCGCTCAGATTGCATATTACACTGTTATAAATTATACGTTGAAGCGGAACTCAACAACGTCGCCATCCTGCATAACGTAATCCTTGCCCTCCAGACGAACCAAGCCTTTTTCACGTGCTG
>OKUI01000354.1_pt1 | contig 16941 bp, 10 predicted proteins | sample 1606531 | NCBI WGS metagenome assembly OKUI01 (sample SAMEA3882506, study PRJEB24775) | human gut metagenome | biome: human-associated habitat; feature: intestine environment; material: feces | place: Netherlands | collected 2009/2010
ATAAGGTTGAAGTCCTCCAGTTCCCGGAACAGCTTGACCGCCTTATGCTCGGCGCAGCAAAGGGATTCCTGCACCTCTCGAACGGTGTAGATGATATACACCCGCCCTTGCTCGTCCAGCCAGCCGTTCTTTACAGACAGGCTCATGCGGTCAAGCAGGATGCCGTATAGCGTCCGGGCATCCGTGGAGAGCTGCCGGAAGCGGCAGTCATGGAACAGTGCTTTCGGGATGCGGAAGTAGGAGAACAACTCGCCCGACTGACCATAGAAGTAGTCCAGCGTCATTTGGTGTGACCTCGGATTTTCAACTGTATGGGTGTGTTCATGTGGAAAAATACCTCCTTTTTGTGATATGGAAAATTTTTTGAAGTTCCATTTTTGAGAAAAAATGGATGGAAAAATGGGTGAAAAAAGATGAAAAAACGCGTTGTAGTTTGTCCCGAAAACTGCAAAAGCAAAAATGTGTTATTTTCTGATAATATTACGAAAAGGATAAAAAATCGAATGTTTGAAAAAATAAATAACGTAAATGTGCGTTTTCTTGTACTCTCTGTTTATAAAGTGCAGAACAGGCTGCCATCAAGAACCCCCGCAAGTAATTGCGTGAGCGCTTGAAAAAGCACAAATAAAGCAAACGAACCGCCCCGGTTTCCGTAACAGGAAGCCGGGGCGGTTTTTGTGTTGCAATGTACAGGAAAAGCAGAAAATATCTTTTACAGAAAGGACAAGCAAACTGTCCAACAGGATCGTTATAATAGACAGACAAAAGGGCATAAACGCCATCGAAGGAGAGTGCACAATGAAAAAAATATGGATGTTTCTGCTGGGCGCGGCATTTGCCGCCGAACTGTTTCTGCTTGTCTGCATGGCAAGCAGAAGTGCATCACCGCGTCAGGTAATGTACACTTTTAAGGATGATGTATGGGATGTGATCTACCGGCTGAACCGCAGATGGAATTTGTGAGAAAAGCACTTGGCTTTTTGGAGGATGGACAGACAAGCTGTCCATCTTTTTTTGTATACTAGGATTGTGCAAAAGAGACAAAAATTTTGTGGCTGTTTCACAAAACAACAAAATTTCACACAAAGAATTGCGGCTGTTGTTGCACTGTGTTACAATGAACAGAGAAGGAGAATGAACTGTGCGTAATAGTAGATTAGACCGTATACTCTATATTCAGCAGATTCTGGTACAGGGCGGTGTGCTGAACAAACAGCAGACGGCTGACCGCTTCGGTGTCAGCGAAAAAACCATCCAGCGCGACCTTGATACCCTGCGTAGCTATTTTGCAGACAGCGAGCCGCGCCGGGAGATCTTATACAACTCCGCAAAGGGCGGCTATCTGCTGGATGACACGCTTTCCCGCTTCCTCACCAGCAGCGAGATTCTGGCGGTATGCAAGATTTTGCTGGAAAGCCGCTCCATGGTCAAGGAGGAGATGTTCCCCATTCTGGACAAGCTGGTGCAGGTGTGCACCCCGCTGGACCGGTTGAATCAGGTCAAAGATCTCATCAGCAACGAACGCTTTCACTATGTCGAGCCGCAGCATGGTCGGAAATTTATTGAAAGCCTGTGGGAGATCGGTACGGCAGTAGAAAATCACAATGTTATGGAAATTACCTACTGCCGCACCCATGATGGCGAGACCCGCGTGCGCACCATTGAGCCGGTGGGCATCCTGTTCAGCGAGTATTATTTCTATCTGGCGGCGTTTATTGAGGGCATCGACAAGGATAAGCACTTCAAGAATCCGCAGGACAACTCCCCGACGATTTACCGCATCGACCGTATCCAGAACTATAAGACCCTCGACCGGCACTTTGCCCAGCGGTATACCGACCGCTTTCAGGAGGGCGAGATGCGCAAGCGCATCCAGTTCATGTATGGCGGCGAGTTGCAGACCATCCGGTTCGAGTATACCGGGCCAAGTCTGGAATCGGTGCTTGACCGACTGCCCACTGCAAAGGTTTTGCAGGTAACGGAAAAGGGCTGGATCGTGGAAGCCGAGGTGTTTGGCACGGGCATCCAGATGTGGGTGAGAAGTCAAGGAGACTATATAAAAATTATAAATACATAGGGAGACTATCATCATGAGCAAAATTCAGGTGGAAGTACGTTTTACGGATAAACTGGAGTCTATCCGTGTGGGTGGGCAGGACATGGAAATCCCGAATGCCATCAAGACAAAATCTGTTGAAGAATGGTTTGAACCGGCGGCTGGCCGTGTGAATTGGGACGGTCTGGGGGCTGAGATCAAGGCTATGGGTTTCAGCGGTGAGAAAGATGCCGTGTACAGCTTTCAGTTCAATGGGCCGGAGGACAAAAAGCGAGAATTTATGAATTGCGTGGAGTGCTTTTGTCTGGGTGAGGAAGCGCAGCAGGAAACGCAGGAGGAAACCGAGCAGGACTATCTGCAGGATGCCAGTGATTTTCAGCAGGTCGGCAATGCCGAGATGGCGTTTCAGAAGTACATGGTTGCGGCCAGTGATTACGGAAGCCCCGAGGCACAGTTTGAAGTGGCCCGGTGCTATCAGAACGGCACTGGTGTGGAAAAAAATGAAGAAAATGCGGTCGTGTGGTACAAAAAGGCCGCAGAGCAGGGATATGCGGAAGCGCAGAAAAAACTGGGCGACTGCTATAACTATGGAACAGGTGTTGCAAAAGATTTGGAACAGGCATTTGAATGCTACCGCAAGGCGGCAAAACAGGGCAATGTGAAAGCGCAGTACAATCTGGGCGTTTGTTATGCGATTGGCGGTGGCGTAACGAAAGACCCTGTGCAGGCCGCTGAATGGTCTGCGAGAGCCGCAGAGCAGGGATTTGCGGCGGCACAGTATAATCTTGGCTATTTCTACAGGAACGGAGAAGGCGTAGAAAAAGACCCGAAAAAGGCTGCGATGTGGTACGAGAAAGCCGCAGAGCAGGGATTTGCGGAAGCACAATATGAATTGGGCGAGTGCTATTATTATGGAAATGGCATAGATGAAAATGAAACGGAAGCGGTAAAGTGGTATCAAAAGGCCGCAGAACAAGGCGATACAGATGCACAGTTTGCGCTGGGTAAGTGTTATTATTATGGAAATGGCATAGAAGAGAATAATGAAGAAGCCGTAAAGTGGTATCGCAAAGCGGCAGAGAAGGACGTCGCAAATGCACAGTGTATGCTGGGAGAGTGCTATTATTATGGTTATGGTGTAGAAGTGAATAATGAAGAGGCCGTGAAATGGTTTCGGAAAGCGGCAGAGCAAGACGTTGCAAAGGCGCAGAATCTGCTTGGTGATTGCTATTGTTATGGCTATGGCGTAGAGCCAAACAATGAGGAGTCCGCAAAATGGTATGAGAAAGCAGCGAATCAGGGCAATACGAAGGCACAGTACAGTCTGGGACGCTGTTATAGAAATGGTACAGGCAAAAGAAAAGACCTTGCTGAAGCAGTAAAATGGTACGAGAAAGCAGCAGAAGGGGGCAACGCGGACGCTCAGAACAGTCTTGGCTATTGCTATGAAGTGGGAGAAGGTGTAACAGAAGACCTGGCCAAAGCAGCAAAGTGGTATCGAGAATCAGCAGAAAATGGCAATGAAGTTGCACAGTGTAATTTTGGCCTTTGCTATGAGTATGGAAAAGGAATAAAAAAAGACCTGGCCGAAGCAGCAGTATGGTACGACGAATCTGCAGAGCATGGATACGCAAGAGCTCAATTTAAGATTGGTCTGTTCTATGACAAGGGATATGGCGTGGCACAGAACAAAGAAGAAGCGGCGAAATGGTATCGGAAAGCCGCAGAGCAGGGGAATGCAGATGCGCAGAACAGTTTGGGCTGTTGCTATTATTGTGGAGAAGGCGTTAAAAAAGACTTTGGAAAGGCGGCTGAGTGGTATCGCAAATCTGCGGAGCAAGGAAATGAAACAGCTCAACGTAACCTTGCAATATTCTATAAAAATGGATATGGTGTGACACAAAACAAAGAAGAGGCGGTGAAGTGGTACAAGAAAGCGGCAGAACAAGGCGATACAGATGCACAGAACAGTTTGGGCTATTGCTATGACAATGGAGAAGGCGTGGAAAAGAACAGCGCGAAAGCAGTTGAATGGTATCGTAAATCTGCGGAGAATGGTAATGCATCTGCACAGTACAATCTTGGCATTTGTTATGAGTATGGCCAGAGTGTGACGCAATCGAAAGTGATTGCGGCAGAGTGGTATCGTAAGGCTGCAGATCAGGGAATTGCAAGTGCCCAATATAAGATTGGCTTGTTCTATGAAAATGGATACGGAGTGACGCAGAATAAAGAACAGGCCATGCAATGGTACAAAAAAGCGGCAGATCAGGGCAACGAAAATGCAAAGAAAGCCCTTGACATAATGCAGAGCAGCGGTATGGGTGCGGCAGTGGCAGCCGGCGCCGCGGCGGCCACTGTAGGTCTGTTGTGGAAAATTTTGAGGGGTTAACAGCAGAAAGGAAATAAATATGGAAAACGAGCTTGAAGTGCTTGAAAAACAACAGCTTTCCGCGCAGCGGTCGCTGAATGACCTGACGGACCAGCTGACCCTTGCAGACCATCTGGTGTATAAAAAATATCTGACGGAACTGCAGAACTATGGCATGGTGGAGCTTTCTCAGAAGATGCTGGAGGTGCAGGATCCCGCTCAGTGTATCCGAATGTTCCAGCTGAAGAAACTGACCCTGAAAAAGGGCGAGGATATGTTCCAGAAGCTTTCCACGGTGTATTATTCCAGTATGGCACAAGGCTGTAGTCTGGCGGTGATGATCGATGTGCCGGAAGAAAATGCCGGTGCCAATATCTATCTGGGCGTTCGCGAGGATCCCCTGAAACAGAGCATGAAGAGCCGCAAGCTGGAAATTTCCAGCAAGGCGTTGCAGAAAGTGCTGCTCTCCAACTTCCCCGGTTCCGATATAAAAGGCATTCCTCCGGAGGCGGGAAAAAAACTGTTGGAAGAAGCCTTTGGCGAAGAGCAGGAGGCGGTGGCCTCAGTGTCCTGTGTGGCAGCTCTGCGCGATAAGTCTAAAACGGAAGACAAAGCTTTTGTGCAGGGCATCGAGCGCTTTATGGACGCGATGGAAGGAGAAAAGTATACTGCGCTGTTTTTGGCAGAACCTGTTTCCAATGAAACACAGGCGGCTATCCGCAGCGGGTATGAAAATCTGTACAGCACTCTTTCGCCCTTCCGCAAGAGTACATGGTCTTATACCGAGAACCAGAGTACTGCTGTGATGGAGAGCCTGTGCAGTGGAACTTCCCATACCATCAGCGATACTGTCAGCACGACTACAACGGACGGTACGAACCAGTCCTCTTCGGTGACGGACGGCACACAGAAAACGAAAGGGGTCAGCGGCGGTATCAACGGCGGTGTCGGCAGCAGCTTCGGCACCTCGGTCACAAAAATCTCGCCGGTGGCTGGCGGCATTGCAGGCATTCTGGGTCTGGGCGGCTTGGCAGCTTCGGCCCTGATTCCGGGCGCGGGGGCCGTCATCGGCCCGCTGCTTGGCACGGCGGGCAGGGCCATAGGAGGCATGACGCCAGCCAGAACGGCTTTCAACAGCATCGCCCGGAACATCGGAGGCTCACTGGGCGTAAACGCCTCGCGTGGTACCAGCCACTCTACCACCGAGCAGACCGGTACTTCGCACAGCACCTCCGATGGAACGTCCCATGGCATTTCAGACAGCACCAGCCAGCAGGAGAGCCACGGCACAACGGATACCCGCGGTACGGGCCGTACTCAGCAGGTGGAACTGTGCAATAAATCGGTGGAGGAACTGCTGGAACGCATTGAAAACCAGCTCAAGCGTGTAAAGGAAAGTGAAGATTATGGCTGCTATAACTGTGCAGCATATTTCCTTTCGTCTACTCAATCCACAGCACTTTTGGCGGCCAACACTTACCGCGCATTGATGGTAGGCGAGGGCTCCTCGGTGGAGAGCGGTGCCGTCAATGTGTGGAAGAACAATGAAGCAGAAGTGGCACAGCTGCGGGAATATCTCAAGCGGTTCATGCAACCGGTCTTTGCTCGCCCACTATGGGAGAATGCGCCGGATAGTCTGCTTTATACACCTGCAACGCTGGTCAGCGGGCGGGAACTGCCGATGCACCTTGGTTTGCCCACCCGCTCAGTGCATGGTTTGCCGATTATTGAGCACGCGGAGTTTGGCCGCAATGTGCCGGATGAGGCGATGCCGGATGAGGACAAGATGAATCTGGGCAAGATTTACCACATGGGCAAAGAGGAAGCGGCAGAACTGCTCTTGAATCGGCAGGCAATGGCTTCCCACACGTTCATCACTGGCTCGACCGGCACAGGCAAATCCAATGCGGTCTACCATCTGCTGGATGAGATCACAAAGAACGGACAAACGACGTTTCTTGTGGTGGAACCGGCCAAGGGCGAATACAAGAACGTGTTCGGCAATTGTACAGATGTGCAGGTGTTTGGTACAAACCCCAGAGAAACGCCGCTGCTGCGCATGAACCCCTTTGCATTCCCTGAGAATATCCATATTCTGGAACATATTGACCGTCTGGTGGAGATATTCAACGCCTGCTGGCCGATGTATGCAGCCATGCCAGCGGTGCTGAAGGATGCTATTGAGCGCAGCTATCAGAAAGTAGGCTGGGATCTGCGCAATTCTGAGAGCGAGAAGGGAGTTTTCCCAACCTTCTTTGACCTGCTGGATATTCTGCCGGGCGTCATTGAAGAGTCGCATTATTCCAAGGATACCCAAAGCGATTATGTGGGCGCATTGTGCACCCGCGTAAAGTCGCTGACAAACGGTATTTATGGAAGTGTGCTTTGCGCAGAAGATGCGCTGACGGACGAAGCGCTGTTTGACCGCAATGTTATTGTGGATTTGAGCCGAGTGGGTTCTATGGAAACGAAATCGCTGCTGATGGGCATCTTGGTGATGAAGTTACAGGAATACCGGATGTGCAGCAGCGGGATGAACAGCAGGCTGCGCCATGTCACAGTGCTGGAAGAAGCACACAACCTGTTGCGCAAGACCTCGGCAGAGCAATCACAGGAAGGTGCAAACCTGCAGGGCAAGTCGGTGGAAATGCTGGCAAATGCCATTGCGGAAATGCGTACTTATGGTGAGGGCTTCATTATTGCGGATCAGGCACCCGGACTGCTGGATATGTCGGTCATCCGCAACACGAACACCAAAATTATTCTGCGCCTGCCGGACGAAGAGGATCGCAAGCTGGTAGGTAAGTCTGCCGCCCTGAAGGAGGCACAGATCGATGAATTGTCCAAGCTGCCGCTGGGTGTGGCTGCCGTTTACCAGAATGAGTGGCCGGAGGCGGTGCTCTGCAAGATTGAGGCGTATCCCATGCCGGAAAATGCTGTTTACCACAAGCCTTCAAAAATGCCGCATGAAATCAACGCAGAGTTTGTATTCGGACAACTGGCAGTGGGCAAAGAGCTGGAACCGCTGAGCAGTTCGGAGATGGAGCAGCTGAAGCTCTGGCTGAAACGCCATGAGACTGTGCTGAAGCCGGAGGACGACCGCTACCTGGAACGGGTCTTTGCAGGCGGAGAACTGGATGTGGCTAAGACTCGGAAAGCTGTGTTCGATTTCTTTGGTGGGATCGGTACAGTCGTTGATTACTGTGTCGCAGCTAAAAAGTCGCTCACACCCCGTAAAGAATTTCTGGAACAGCTGCAGGGACAGTACGGCCTGAAAGCTGCTGCTGCAGACTGGGTGCTAAATAGCGTGATAAGCATGGGCATGAGCCTGAACCCGGATGCAAAGGCTGTAGATAATCTAAGGACGAATTTTGAACAGCAGGGAGGTCGTGTGCTGTGAGGCGAGAAATCTCAGAAGCGAAACCGATGGAAGCAAAAACGCACATTGGGTTGGATGATGTCGTCAAACGGTCATTTGAGCGTCTACAGAAAGGCGTGATAGAAAAGGCAGAAGAAAAACTGGATGCTGCTACGGAAAAGTCATTTGCAGAGCTAGAAAAAGAGCTGGAATACAAAAATAACGATGATGGAATGCCGTACCGTATGGAGCAGGATCTTTTGTCGGATGCAGAGTATAAAAGAAACGGATATGAGTACACTACCGATCACCTTGGAAGGCTGTTTACAGCCGAAGGAGACCTGCATCTGAAAGAGCATGATGGTCGTCTGCAAATTAAAGACAGCATCCATGATATTGGAAAAGGATATGAAAAAAGTACCGATGATCGAGGTCATGCAATTGCAGATCGCTTTGATGGGGCAAACGATTTGGAAAATCTCATTCCGCAGGATTCTGGACTAAATCGGAACGAATTCAAAAATTTTGAGAATAAACTGGCACAGGAAGTGGAAGCTGGGAAAAAAGTCAATCTGAAATTGGAGATGCATTATCCGGGAGACTCCTTCCGCCCGGATGCCATTACTGCTGTGACAACGATTGACGGAAAGCAGGAAGTTAAAGTATTTCTGAACGATTAGTATTTATAAGTCCACTGCACTTTCAGGTTATTACAATCCCGGTCGATTGCACATACAATACAAGTATCACTTCACAAAACGGAGGGTACTTGTACTATGGTGGACTACGCCGACATCGGAAAACGCATCCGTGCCTGCCGCCTTGCAAAGGGCATGACGCAGGAGCAGCTGGCCAATGAGGTCGGCGTGGTGGTCACGCACATCAGCCATATCGAAACAGGCAACTCCGTGCCCAGCCTGAAAACGCTGATCGACATCATCAACGCACTGGACTGCTCCGCAGACGAGCTGCTGTGTATCGAGATCAAAAAAGCAAAGCCGGTGTTCGACAGCTGGATGACCGAACAGCTTGCAGATTGCTCTGCCGATGAGGCAAAGATCATCAAAGAAACGGTGGTCAGCCTGAAAAAATCGCTCCGGAAGGTGTATGGAAAGTCCTCTAAATACAGATATGACTAAAACTTCAAAAACTGAATGCCAGTTGGTAGGCATTGAGTGTCTGAAAGAACACCAATAAACAGAATGAACCGCCTCGGTTTCCATAGTAGGAAGCCGGGGCGGCTTTTTATACAAAAAAGAAATCGTTTTTTTGTAGCTTTGATGAATTGGCGCGGAGCCGTTGACAGCAGAAGGGCAGAAGCGTATCTTTGGAACAGAAGGCGGAACAGGGCCATAAATAGCAGTTTTCTTTACCTTGCAAGGACACTTTCGTTTTGATGAGGCACGCCCCGGTGTGCCGCTTTTTTCATTTGCGGAGATAAAATGCAAAAAGTACGGATTATAGTACACATTATCTGCTATGCTCGGTACACGGAAAGCACACACCGGAAAAGGAGCAAAAATGCGCTGGACGTTGAATAAAACAAGGCTTTTGGCTGGTAAAACGGACCCGGAGAATACCAGCCTGTGGCTGCCGCTCTGGATGCACCTGTGGGATACGGCGGGCATCATGGAGCGGCTGGTCCGGCAGTGGCTCCCGGAAAGTGCAAAACGGGCCATGGGCTTTGAGCGCGAGGAAGCGTTGCTCGCGCATGCCCGGTTTCTGGGCGGGATCCATGATATAGGCAAGGCTACGGTAGCCTTTCAGGCAAATATCCTGCGCACTCTGCCGGAGGCGCGGCAGCGGCTGGAAATGCTGACGCCGCTGGACTGTCCTGAACAGAACCGCCGGGAGTCGCCGCATGCCCGGGCGGGAGAGGCAATCCTGCTGTGGGATGATTGTCCCGGCGGGCTAGCCTCCATTGTGGGAGCGCATCACGGCAGGCCACAGAGCTGCGCGGCGGTCGATGACCAGTTGGAGTGCTGGGAGAGCAACTACTACCCCAAGGGACAGGAAAAGGTCTGGCAGGGCTTCTGGACAGAACTGCTCATGACTGTTTTGCAGGACTGCGGCTTTGATGATACGGCGGAACTGTACGACCTGGACCCGCAGGAGGAAGTGCTTCTGACCGGACTTCTGATCATGGCAGACTGGATCGCCAGCAATACGGAATACTTCCCCCTGATCCCGGTAGAGGAGCTGGGCAGCATGGAGGATTACCCGGCGCGGGTGGACAGGGCTTGGGAAAAGCTGGCGCTGCCCTTTCCGTGGGAGGCACAGCCGGGCATCGCAGACCAGCAGGAGTTTGCGGTGCGGTTCGGCTTTGCGCCCAATGCGGTGCAGAGGGCTGTTCTGGAAGCTGCAGATACCGCAGCGGAACCGGGCATTCTGATTTTGGAAGCACAGATGGGCGTGGGCAAAACCGAGGCGGCGCTGGCCGCTGCGGAGATCATGGCCAGCCGGTTCGGGCTGGGCGGTGTCTTTTTCGGGCTGCCCACACAGGCCACGGCAAACGGCATCTTTCCCCGGCTGCTTGGCTGGGCAGACACGCAGTCTGAGGAGACGCTGCCGCAGGCTATAAAGCTGGCGCACGGCATGGCAGGACTGAACGAGAACTATTTGCGGTTACAGGGGCGCGGGGTGCAGCTGGAGGAAGATGCGCAGGAAGAGCATCGGGTACAGGTACACCAGTGGTTTCGAGGAAACAAACAGGTACTGCTGGCAAACTTCGTGATTGGCACAGTGGATCAGCTGCTGCTGGCGGCACTTGCCCAGAAGCACGTTATGCTGCGGCATCTGGGGCTTGCGGGCAAGGTGGTCATTATTGATGAGTGCCACGCCTACGATACCTACATGAACTGCTATCTGGACCGGACACTGGAATGGCTGGGCTGGTATAAGGTGCCGGTCATTCTGCTTTCGGCCACCCTGCCCGCCCGGCGGCGCACAGAGCTGGTCGAGGCCTACCAGCAGAAAAAGGCTGCCCCGGACGCCCCATGGGAAACCAGCTGCGGCTATCCGCTGCTGACATGGACGGATGGCGCAGAGGTAAAGCAAACGGCCATCCCATCGGATGCACCCGGTCAAACGGTGCAGCTGACCACGCTCACAGAACCGGAGTTGCCCGCGCTGCTGCGCCGGAAGCTGGCAGAGGGCGGCTGTGCAGGGGTGATCGTAAACACGGTCAAAAAAGCACAGAAGATTGCACAGCTGCTGCGGGAAAGCCTGCCGGACAAAGAGGTGCAGCTGTTCCATGCGCAGTTCCTGATGCCGGACCGCGCGGCGCGGGAAAACCAGCTGATGGCACGCATCGGCAAGGAATCCACGCCGAAGGAACGGAATGACCTGATCGTGGTGGGTACGCAGGTGATGGAGCAGTCGCTGGACATTGATCTGGACGTTCTTGTTACAGAGCTTTGCCCCATGGATCTGCTGCTGCAGCGCATTGGACGGCTGCACCGCCACTACCGCAGCCGCCCCGCTCCGTTGCAGCAGGCCTGCTGCGCGGTGCTGGACACCGGGGAAGATGCCTTTGATGCGGGCAGCGAGGCGGTATATGGACAGTGGCTGCTCTGGCGCACCCGGAAGTTTCTGCCCCGGAGCATCCGGCTGCCAGAGGAGATCTCTCCGCTGGTGCAGCGGGTCTACGGCTGGGAGCGGGAAGTTCGCGGCGGGGCGCAGGGCGAGGAAATGCGCTGCGTATATGAGCAGACACAGGAGAAAAAGAAAGCACGCGCCGAGGCGTACCTTGTGCCGCAGCCGGAAACGCACCGGCTGGCGCAGCTGAACACGCTGGACGACTGGATGCAGAACGAGGGCGCCCGCTCCGACCCGGCAGCCCGGGCGGCAGTGCGGGACGGCGACCCCTCGGTAGAGGTGCTTGTAATGCAGTGCCGGGCAGACGGCAGCATCCACTTTCTGCCGTGGCAGGAGGGTGGCAGTGCCGTAGCTGCCGACAGCCCGCCCCCGCCGGAAACGGCACTGAAGATCGCCCGGCAGAAGCTGCGGCTCCCGGCGGTGTTCGGCAAGGCGTGGAAGGTGGATAGGGTCATCCGGGAGTTGGAAGCGGAGAACCGCAGCCGCCTTGCGGCGTGGCAGCTGTCGCCGCTGCTGCACGGAGAACTGGTTCTGCTGCTGGATGAAAATCTGACTGCCCGGCTTGCGGGCATGGAACTTTGTTATGACCGTGAAAACGGCCTGTATTACCAAAAGGAGGAGACGGATGAAGGAAATTGAATTCAACCTGCTGACTGAACCGTGGATACGGGTGCGGCTGCGGGACAACACGGTGCGGGAGGTGTCCCTGACCGAGGCGCTGGTGTCGGCGCAGGATTATGCGGACCTTGCGGGCGAGATGCCCACCCAGAACGCCGCCGTGCTGCGGCTGCTGCTGGCGGTGCTGTTCACCGTGTTTTCCCGGGTGGATGTAAAGGGAGAGCCCCGCCCGCTGATGCAGAGCGATGATGCACTGGAGCGTTGGAGTGCGCTGTGGCAGCTGGGGCATTTCCCGGCAGAGCCTGTCCGGGACTATCTGGAGCAGTGGAAGGACCGCTTCTGGCTGTTCCACCCGACACATCCATTCTGGCAGGTGCCGCAGGCAAAGATCGGCACGGAATACGGTGCGGCCAAACTCAACGGTGAAATGTCGGAAAGCAGCAATAAACTCCGGCTCTTTCCGCTGTATGCGGGGCAGAGCAAGGAGCAGCTGAGCTATCCGCAGGCGGCGCGGTGGCTGCTGTGTGTGAACGGCTATGATGACACCTCTGCAAAGCCAAAAGGAAAGGGACTTCCGTCCGTAGGAGCCGGGTGGCTGGGCAAGATCGGTTTTATTCAGGCACAGGGTGATAATCTGTACGAGACCCTGATGCTGAACCTGACGCTGCTGCGCGACGGCCGGGAATGCTGGGGCGAAAGCAAGCCCTGTTGGGAACTGGAAGCACCAAAGAGCGCGGAACGGACAGAAATTTGCTGCCCGGATAACCCGGCACAGCTGCTCACCCTGCAATCCAGAAGGCTGTTGCTGCACAGGACAGGGGAGAATGTGGATGGGTTCTGTCTGCTGGGAGGAGATTTCTTCCCTTTGGACTTCTTACAGCCGGTGTTCAGCTTCCAGCGGTAGGAGTAATCGGCAATGGGGTGATCACTTCAACGAACTGGTCAATCAATTCGGGAGCAAGACGGGTTCCGTGTACATCGAACTTCTGAAAAAGAGTATATCTCAACAGCCCTGTATTTGATTTCGATACCAAATACAGGGCTGTTTCTTTGATTTTAATACTATATTTTGTGCTTTCTTCGAATATCTTGACACCGTACCTTGTGGCTTGTCGCTTATTTGTCGCTTAAATCTGCAATAAGACACTGAAAAATAGCAGAAGAAATTAGAAAACCCGTTCATTTTGAACGGTACATTTACCCTTATACCGGGCAAACAAATGTCAAATTTAATTATTTGATGGATAAGCTAAATGACACGCTTCAGAAAAAGAACTTGGGGGCATTTTACACGCACAAGCTGTATGCCGAAAAGTCCCTTGAATTGGTGCGGGCTGCAATCGCCTGTGTTCCCACCGGAAATGACTATATCATTCTTGACAGGTGCGCCGGAACAGGAAACCTTGAAGCAGGTTTGACAGACGAGGAACTTTCACATTGTGTTGTTTCAACAGTAGAATATTATGAGTACAAGGTACTTCAAGAATTGTTAGGGGCAAAGGTTCGGCACATTATCCCGCCTATTGAAATGACAGACACATTTAACGCCGGGCTAGTTTCGGGCGCAGACGCTTTAAGCAAAGAATATATAGAAAATCCGGTCATAAAGCAATACATTGCCAACCCACAATGCACGATTATATTGTTTGAAAATCCACCGTATGCAGAAACAACTTCTGCCGAACACCAACGACAGGGACAAAGCAAAAAATCATCTACTTGGAAACAAAGCTATGTAGTAACTGAAATGAAAAAAGAAGTCAAAGGAACAGCGTCCAACGATTTAGGAAACGTTTTCATTTGGTCTGGTTTTAAATATTATTTGCGGCAACCAACAGATAGCTATATAGTGTATTCTCCTGTCAAGTATTGGAAAGCGCAACATTTAATTGACAGGAAATTTGTCAAAGGATTTGCATACAATCGCCGCCATTTTCACACTAATATTGACGCTTGCATTATGTGCGCATATTGGCAAAATATAGCTGACAGCAGAAAGGAAATTGAAATAGCGGCTTATGATATAGACGATAACACAGGCACGTTGGTTTCGTGTGGACTGCTCCCTGTAAAACAGGTCTTTACAACATACAGCAAAATATATTATGACAAACGCCCTATACCAGATGAGCAGCGGACGGGTATTCTTGCAGGGTTAAATGGTCTTGAAAAGGTAGGCGGCAAACAACGAAACAAGCCCGCAACCGCACCCGATATAATGGGATATATGGTCGCACACAGTTCGGGATTTGATAACCCAGACTTGGATTCTAGCCTTTTGATAGCGGCTCGCTATGATGGAAACGGCTTTTTCCTGCGTAAAGATAACTATCTTGAAAAACTTCCTATGTTTTGCGCTTCACGCTATATTACATATAACAGAGCATGGACGGAACGTGCCCGCATTATGAAGTCGGCGGACGGCGCGGACAGATACAATGCGGACGTTGCAAGTGGTAAACTTGCGCAATTCCTCTTGAAATGCCTGCTTTTCACCTGTACAGAAATGCAGAACCATATGCGCACATTCACGGGGAGCGATGGGCGGTTTTATCGCGATGAACTTTGCCTTGACGGTACGAACGGAAAAACAATCGCCCTGCGCGATATAAAGGGGCTTATCCCCGGTGATAGGGAAAAGGCTATTTTGAATCAATGGGAAACGGTTCTGCAATGGGCAAAGAAAGCAGAAAACTATAGCCCTTCTTTGACATATGGTGTATATCAGATTTACGCTGAACTGGATACATCGCACGTTGACGAAACGACGGGCAATACAATTTGGGATAACGTGGAATTGCATACTGCTCTTGCGGGCTTGAAAACGCTTGTCAAAGACTATTACAATTCTGAAATCGTCCCAGTGCTTTTTGAATATGAGTTTATAAAATAACAAAAACGGCGGCAGGCTTTTGGAGTTTGCCGCCATTTCATTTGTTTTTTCGCTTGCAATACAGCTTCAAGTCTGCCTTGTAGCCCTCGAACGGGTCGATGTGGACAATATCGTACTGCACGCCCCGGAACAGTATCATGTGGCTTGTGGTAAGGTTAGCCCGGTAGCCGATTTGAAACAGCGCAAACAAAAAGCAGGCAGTGTCGTGGAAAGGAGGAGGAAAGCGACACTGCCTGCTGTATAGGAACCCCTGAACATTGCGGCTTGATCAGGAGGGATTTGGTAGTCTGTCCGCCGTTCTGGCTATTGCCTCGCATAGAAACGGGAGACAGTTTTTTATGGGCCTGCTGTGCGCCGCTGCTGCGGCCGCACCCGCAGGAAAATGTGCCTGCATGGGCTTTTGCGGGGAGAACCTTTCGGAGGTTATGGGGGATGTCCGTTCCATTCTCCCTGAGTGCACCCTTATTATGCCAGACAATCGTGGCAATTCTTTGTGGTAAATTTGAACAGTTTGCAAATATTGCAGTTTGCGTTTGTAATGTCCGAGCAACATCCGCAAACTGCATATCGCAAATATGCCGTTTTGACAGGCACTGTTTTTGAAAATTGCGATAAACGCCCTGCCCATGAAAAAAGACTGCTGAAAAGTCCGCGCTTCTCAGCAGTCTGAATCTGAAATATTCCGCGTTACACTCCAAAGAACTCCTTGGCGATGTCGGCGCTGCGCTTGGCGTCCTTGGCGTACCAGTCCGCGCCGATCTTTTCGGCATATTCCGGGGTCAGCACGGCACCGCCCACCATGATCTTGCAGTCGAGCTTAGCGGCGTGCAGGGCGGCGATGGTCTCTTCCATGCTTTTCAGGGTGGTGGTCATCAGCGCCGAAAGGCCTACCAGATGCACGTCCTTTTCCCGCACGGTGTCCACCACCGTCTCCACCGGTACGTCCCGGCCAAGGTCCAGCACCTCAAAGCCGTAGTTTTCCAGAATGACCCGGACGATGTTCTTGCCAATGTCGTGCACATCGCCCTTGACGGTGGCAAGGACGATACGCCCCTTGCTGGCGCTGCCCTCGCCCTTTTGGGCAATGGCAGTTTTGATCTCCTCAAAGGCGCTCTGGGCGGCGCTGGCAGCCTGCAGCAGCTGCGGAAGGAACAGAGTGCCTTTTTCGTACTTGGCACCCACGATGTCCAAAGCGGGGATCAAGGCTTCGTCCACCACTTCCAGCGGCTGCTTTTCTGTCAGCAGGGCGCGGGTATGGGCGGCGGCGTCACCCTTCAAGCCCTTTTCCACCGCTTTCATCAGGGCGGCGTAGGGGCCGGTAAGTTCTGCTTCGGCGGCACTGGCGGCAGGCACGGCTTTTGCAGCCTGCGCCAGCGCAGTGCTGGCGGGCACGCGGTCGGCAAAACGCTCGATGTACTTTGTGCTCTGCTTGTCCCGGTTGGTCAGCACGTTGTAGGCGTACACCGCCGCCATCATCTCCTCGCTGGAGGGGTTCATGATGGCAAGGTCCAGCCCGGCGTACATGGCCATGGTCAGGAAGGTGGTGTTCAGGTAGGTGCGGCAGGGCAGACCAAAGCTGATGTTGGACACGCCCAGCACGGTGCGCACTCCCAGCTCCTTTTTGCAGGCTTCCAGTGCCTGCACCGTGGCCAGCACATCCTCCTGCTGGGCGCTGGCAGTCAGGGTAAGGCAGTCAATGTAGATATCCTCCCGGGGAATGCCCGCTGCCAGCGCCGCCTCGGTGATGCGGCGGGCAATGGCTACGCGGTCTGCAGCTTTGGGCTGGATGCCTTTTTCGTCGATGGCAAGTCCCACGATGGCGGCACCGTACTTCTTGCACAGCGGCAGGATGGCGGCAAGCTTTTCCGGCTCACCGTTGGTGGAGTTGACGATGGGCTTGCCGTTGTACACCCGCAGGCCGTTTTCCAGTGCCTGCACGTTGGAGGAATCCAGCTGCAGCGGCAGGCTGACCACGCTCTGCAGGGCCTTGACCACCTGCGGCATCAGGGCCGGTTCATCCACGCCGGGGGCACCCACGTTCACGTCCA
>OKUI01000373.1_pt1 | contig 16397 bp, 9 predicted proteins | sample 1606531 | NCBI WGS metagenome assembly OKUI01 (sample SAMEA3882506, study PRJEB24775) | human gut metagenome | biome: human-associated habitat; feature: intestine environment; material: feces | place: Netherlands | collected 2009/2010
TTAGAGAAGACGAAAGTAGAAAGGTGAAAAATGCAGCAAGGAACTTCTCTACTATAACTAAGATTGCTTTGTCCATCCTTAAAAAGGATAAAACGGTCAAGGGAAGTATCAACTTAAAAAGGATGAAAGCTGGCTGGGATGAAAACTACCTGTCAGAACTTTTGGAGGCGAACGCATTTTGATGCGTCCGCCCTGACTTTAGAACATAGATTATACAAAGGCAAAGATACAATTTATTAAGGAATAAAACAAATTTTATCCTAAGTTTGTTACTTTTTCTCCGCAAATATGACATTCGCTCCTCATCATTCGATAAAATGCCGCCCATGGGTACATTTTGCACAACTTTCTTGCTGCTTTGGAAAATTATCATTATTTTTGCACTATGATTACCATATATGGGATAAATCAAACAACAACATAAAAAAGACATGATTAAAACAATGATCTTAGCCGCTGCCGCTCTTACGATGAGTGGCACTATGGCTAATGCACAAACAATGATTGAGAAGAACAACATCAAGGTGGAGAACCACCTGATGACGCCTGAGGCTCTATGGGCCATGGGGCGAATTGGTGGTGCCGAGGCTTCGCCCAACGGCAAGCAAATCGTGTACCAAGTAGGTTACTACAGCGTCAAGGAGAACAAGGGTCACCAGATGCTCTTCATCATGGACGCCAATGGAAAGAACCAGAAGGCCCTCACCACTGATGCCAAGAGCGAGAGTGATGCCACATGGATTGCTGACGGAAAGAAAATCGCCTTTATCCGCAACGGACAGCTCTGGAGCATGAACCCTGACGGAACTGACCGCAAACAGCTCACCCATGACAAGGCCGGTATCGAGGGATTCCGTTTCTCACCAGACGGCAAGAAGGTTATCCTCATCAAGGAACTGCCCTACCACGGCACCATCAAGGAAAATCCATCCGACCTTCCCCTGGCTACAGGCCGACTCGTTACCGATATGAACTATCGCCACTGGGACCACTACGTGGAAAGCATCCTTCATCCTTTTGTAGCTGAGGTGGCTGAAGACGGAACCGTCAATGAGGGAGAAGACATCCTGAAGGGCGAACCTTACGAGTGCCCTATGGCACCATTTGGTGGTATCGAGCAACTGGCTTGGAGCCCAGACTCTAAGACCATTGCCTATACTTGTCGCAAGAAGGAGGGATTGCAGTATGCCATCTCTACCGACTCTGATATCTATCTATATAATATAGGTACGCGCGAGACGAAGAACCTTTGCAAGGAAGCCGGCTACGTGGAGCCTAAGGTAGATGCTACCAAGAGCATGAAGCACCAGGCTGTCAATGCTCCGGAAAACTTGAAGAACAATCCTGGCTACGACACAAATCCTCAGTTCTCTGCCGACGGCAAGTATATAGCATGGCAAAGCATGGCACGAGACGGATACGAGAGCGACCGCAACCGACTCTGCATATACGATCTCGCCACTGGCAAGAAGAATTATGTAACAGAGAAGTTCGACTCAAATGTAGAGGGATTCACATGGAACAAGGACAACAAGAGTCTTACCTTTATAGGCGTATGGCACGGAACATTGAACCTTTACCAGACCAACTTCAAGGGTGAGGTAAAACAAATCACCAACGACTGGGCTGACTATGGAAGCGTTTCGCTTGCCAATAACGGCAACAAGATTCTCGCCACACGTGCAAGCATGAGCCATCCTACCGACATCTATATGGTGACACCTGGCAAGAACGCAAAGACCACCAAGGTGGAACAGATAACCCGTGAGAACGACCACATCCTGAATCAGTTGAACTTAGGCAAGTGCGAACAGCGCTGGGTGAAGACCACCGATGGCAAACAGATGTTGGTATGGATCATGTTGCCTGCCAACTTTGATGCCAGCAAAAAGTATCCTACCCTCCTCTTCTGCGAAGGCGGACCTCAGAGTCCAGTCAGCCAGTTCTGGAGCTATCGTTGGAACATCCAGATCATGGCAGCCAATGGCTATGTCGTAGTATTACCTAACCGTCGCGGTCTGCCAGGTTTCGGAAGCGAATGGAACGAGGAAGTATCAGGCAACTGGACAGGCCAGTGTATGAACGACTATCTTTCTGCCATCGACGATGCTACAGCCAACCTGCCTTATGTAGACAAAGACCGCCTGGGTTGCGTAGGCGCCAGCTTCGGAGGTTTCTCTGTATATTATCTGGCTGGTCATCACGACAAGCGCTTCAAGGCTTTTCTTGCTCACGATGGAGCTTTCAACCTCGAAAGCATGTATACTGACACTGAGGAGGTTTGGTTCTCCAACTGGGAGTACGATGATGCTTACTGGAACAAAGACCGGACTGTCAACGCCAAGAAGACATACGAGAACAGCCCTCACAAGTTTGTAGACAAGTGGGACACTCCTATCCTCTGCATTCATGGCGAGAAAGACTATCGCATCAATGCAAACCAAGGCATGGGAGCCTTCAATGCGGCTCGCCTGCGTGGCATTCCTGCCGAGTTGCTCATCTTCCCAGACGAGAATCATTGGGTATTGAAACCACAGAACGGAATTCTATGGCAGCGTACCTTCTTCGGCTGGTTGGACAAATGGCTGAAGAAATAAGAACCAGACATTGATAGCGTAAAAAAATAGTGCTATGGTATAAAAATGGCTTGCTCCGAAATGAAGCAAGCCATTTTTTTATATTCTATTTTCTACGTAATTCCAAGAATTAGCTCACGCGATTCAACTTCTTGATGATTGAGAAGATGAAGAGAGCTGCGAGCAAGCAGATAACCATCAAGGTTCCCCAAACTACAGGCAATGGCATATCCCACATATGACCAGGGATAGAAACCAACTTGTTACCAAGAGCTGTGGCCACGAACCAGCCACCCATAATCATACCCTTGTACTTTGGAGGCGCAACCTTGGAAACAAAAGAAATTCCGATAGGTGAAAGCAACAACTCGGCGAAAGTCAGGATGAGATATGTGCTGACAAGCAAGTTAGGTGTTACATTTGCCACATGGTTAGGATGATCGGTAGCAGGAAGACCTATGCTCGACATTGTCATCAACAGATAAGCACCAGCTGCAACAAGCATACCCAAACCTATTTTAACAGGAGCCTTAGGTTCCTTGCCTATGCGACCCAACCAACCGAAGAGTGCAATACTTACAGGAGTAAGAGCCACAACAAAACATGGGTTGAACTGCTGGAAGATAGGAGCATCAATAGCCACAGTCTCGTCACCGCTTGTAAAATAGGTATAAACCAAAATGACTGCAGGAACAACTATCAAGGCAAGATTCACCAGTTTGCTCTTGCCTGTTGCATCTTTAGGAGCAGTCAGTAAACCACAGATACCGAATACCATAAGAATGCACCATACCAAATTCAGCACATTAAACATCATACCAGTAGCACCAGTAGCCTCACGCGCAGTAAACTCGTCGGCAAACCATGTCAAGGTAAGACCATTCTGATGGAAAGCCATCCAGAAGAAAATAACCACTGCAAACACAAGGCAGAGGCAGATGATGCGCTCCTTGGTCTCGGCAGGGCTCATCTCCTCAACAGCCTCATCCTTGTTACCATCCTTCTTCTTGTCGGCTGACAATACTTGCTGATAAGTCTTCTTACCCAAGAAATAAATCAGGATAGAAACGATAACAGACACGCAAGCCACAGCAAAGGCAAAGTGATAAGAGTCGGCCTTAGAATAACCCAAGTTGTTCTGAGCCCATGACATAATGGTTGTAGCCGCTGTTGGAGCAAACAAAGCGCCAATATTGATAGCCATATAGAAGAGCGAGAAACCTGAATCACGCTGGTTGGCATACTTAGGATCATTATAGAGGTCGCCCACCATTACCTGCAGGTTACCCTTGAAGAAGCCTGTACCCAAACTGACAAGCAACAGGGCTGCACCCATTGCAGCAACAGCTACTGCTCCTCCACCCAATGGGATAGAGAGGAAGAAATAACCCAAGAACATGATAAGGATACCTACGATCACCATCTTGTTGTAACCCCACTTGTCGGCAGCCATACCACCAAAAAGAGGCAAGAAATAAACTGCAGTGAGGAACCAGGTATAAATCTCAGATGCAGTACCTGCATCGAAACCGAAGTTCTCACCCAAGAACAAAGCGAAGACAGCAAGCATGGTATAGTAACCGAATCGCTCGCCTGTATTCGCCAAAGCTAAAGTCCACAGACCTTTGGGTTGATTCTCAAACATAATTATTTTTTAGTTTTATTTATAATGATTCTTTCGATTCAAGTTTTTTAAATAATATGTTTGCAAAGTTACACATTTTCTTTGAATATACAAACAATATGCATTAAAAAGCGCCATCATAATATCGTTCTTCAACCTTTTGAGCATACAAAAAGCAGGAAAACAGAACCTACATCTTTCTTAAAGGAGCTAAAAAACACATGGTTATGCAAACTTTTTCTCTTTAAAAGCTAATTATATTGTATTTTTTTTGTAACTTTGCAACCCGAATTCAAGGAATAGCGATTTTCCTACGTATCATTAGAACAAAAACATCAAGGTAAAAAGAAGATTTATGAGACAACTTAAGATCAGTAAAAGTATTACCAACCGCTCCAGTGAAGCACTCGACAAATATCTGGTAGAGATTGGTCGTGAACCTATGGTCTCTATCGATGAAGAGATAGAACTTGCCCAGAAAATACGCAAGGGAGGCCGTGAGGGAGAGCGTGCCAAGGAGAAATTGGTAAAAGCCAATCTTCGATTTGTTGTATCTGTTGCCAAGCAATACCAACATCAGGGTCTGGGTCTTACCGACTTGATTGATGAGGGTAATATCGGTTTGGTGAAGGCTGCAGAGAAGTTTGATGAGACTCGTGGTTTTAAGTTTATCTCCTACGCAGTATGGTGGATTCGTCAAAGCATTCTGCAGGCTATCGCTGAGCAGAGCCGTATTGTTCGCCTTCCCCTCAACCAAGTTGGAGCTCTGAGTAAGATCCAGGCAGAAATCAGCAAGTTCGAACAGGAGAACCAGCGCAAGCCATCGGTAACAGAGTTGAGCCAGATTACCAAGATGGAGGAAACCAAAATCGACCAGACCATCAAGGCCGACAACCATCACATGAGTATTGATGCTCCTTTTGGTAGCGACGACGATGACAACGCAATGGTTGACGTAATGGCATCGGGCGATGACAGCCGAACAGACAAGCACGTTGATTTCGAGTCTATGAGCCAGGAGTTGCAGCGCGTTCTCAGCACCGTTCTCAAGGAGCGTGAACGAAAGATCCTCTGCTACTGCTATGGTATTGGATGCCACGAAAAGGGTCTGGAGGAAATAGGAAGCGAATTCAATCTTACTCGTGAGCGTGTACGCCAGATACGCGAGAAAAGTATCATCAAATTGCGCGATAGTGGCAAGATCAAAATCTTGATGAAATACCTTGGGTAATTTAAGTGAAGAGTGTAGAATTCAATTTCAGTTTGTAATATTGAATGAGAAAGGGCAATCAGATTGGTGGACCAACTGATTGCCCTTTTTTACTTCGTTGCTATGACAACTTTGTTTTATCTAATTTTTCTCTCGTCTTCAAACCCTATTGAAGAAAAGCAAGAGAATTTTTCACTCTTCATTCTTTACTCTTCACTTTGTCAAGAAGTTTCCATCCTTGTCAATCAATCCAGAAACACCATCCTTCACAGCCTCGAAGTATGGATATTCGTCACGAAGGCAAATCTCATCATATAGGAAGTCAGCTACTACCGTATCCTTGCCATCAGGCATCACGAGTCCCATCTTTCCATTCTTTTCTGCAATGACAGGCATGATGGTCAGGTCGTCGTTATAGATATAACAGGTACGCAAGAAATCGTAAACGGGCGAAAGCAGCATATTGCCCTCGTGGTCTTTCATTCCGAACTTTCCATCTTGCTCTATCACCTCGTGATACTGTATGTACTTCGCCTTGATGCGATGGTAATAGAACACCATCTTGCGTTTGTCATTGACAAAATCAAGCATGTACTGAAATGTATCACAATAGTTGGCCACCGATCGCACAAGAATCATCTTGAGATCCAGACCGTCCAACGCCTTGCGATTCAAATCTATATACTTGGCAATAGCCTTTTCTTTCTCGGGAACTGAAAGACTTGCCAGTTTTTCCTCGAACTTGATCATAGCCTGTTTGGTGCCCGACATACCTTTGATATAGCGGTAAATCTGGCGTCCCATCTCGGCACAGATAAACTTGTCTATCTCCTGCTGCTCTATAGGATCAGCATACTCTTTAATTAAAGATTCTGGTGTAGCGTTCATGGTTGTTTCCTTTCTTTTTTAGAATTATACTTTCAAAGATTCGGAAGAACAAAGAGCAAACGAATTCTTCACTCTTCGTTCTTCACTCTTCACTTCATTTATTTCTTCACATTAGGCTGCTGCAGGCCATAGCCCTTGCGCTTGTCTTCCAACAAGAGGAGGAAGGAGATGACGATGGCAATCACGCCAAAGGCAGCAAAGATGGTCATCGTCTCAGTATAGTCGATAACACCATTTGCACCCGTGTTTGCCTGGTTCACCTTACCAATCCATACTGGAATAAGAGCCAGTCCGATATTCTGAATATAGAAGATAAGTGCGTATGCAGTTCCTAAGAGTTTCATAGGGATGATCTTTGGCACGGATGGCCACATGGCTGAAGGCACCAATCCGAAGGCGATGCCAAGGATGAGCATCATCACGATGGCAAGCACCCATGAATTGAGCGGCAGGGCAAAGACTACGTGTACCAGCGTAAGGAGGCAACTGCCGATAATCATCAGCGTGGCTCCCTTGCCATACTTGTCGTATATACTACCGAAGAACGGTGTAAGGAAGATGGTACCGAATGGCAACATCGCAGGAATCAGACCTGCCACATTAGCATCAACACCATATTTGAAAATCATCAACTTGGTGGCAAACTTCAGGAATGGGAATACACCTGCATAGAACATCAGGCAAAGGAATGCCACATACCAGAAACCTGTAGTCTTGAAAAGACGCCCCAAGTCTGAAAACTTGAAACCTTCTTCTGGCTCAGTAGCTACAGCAGCAGCTGAAGCATCCTCCTTCTTGTCCATCACGCAATAAACCAAATAGACCAAGACTCCGGCACAAAGCAAAGCTGCACCCAAAGCAACAGAAGCAGACACACCGCCCATTGCCTTGGCAAAAGGAAGGGAGAAGCCTAAAGCAGCAGCTGTTCCCAAACGAGCCGTAGCCACCTGCACTCCCATAGCCAGAGCCAACTCATGACCAGTAAACCATTTCACGATGACCTTGCTCACAGTGATACCACAGATCTCGCAACCCACGCCGTAGATGGCGAAACCAAGAGCGGCTATCACTACCTGTGTACTATAAGTACCAAAAAATGGTACTGCTACAGATCCGGCAAACTCATGACCTACAGCATACCACTTCAACAAGGCTCCACCAAACATCAGGACGGTAGAGAGGACACCTGTAAAACGGATACCGAACTTATCGAGGATAAGACCACCGAAGAAGAGGAGCAGGAGGAACACATTGAAGTATCCGTAAGCTCCAGAGAAGAAGCCGTATTCATCCGAATTCCATCCGAGTCCGAGACCATTCTCTGCTCCCTTGGCTGCTGTCAAGAGAGGCTCCAGTGGAGACATCACATCTGTAAAAAAGTAACCGAACATCATCGTGACACTCACGATGAGGAGGGCGGTCCAGCGAGCTGACTTAGAGTCGCTCAATTTCATCTGCATTTTTTCTGTTGTACTCATTTTCTTTAAAACATAAATGATAAACCCGTTATCATTATTAATTATCAATTATTAATTATCATCTATTTCCGTTTCACGTTCTTCGTTCTGGTGATATCAAAGAGATAAGAGAGTTTCAGAACAATCTGTCCGTAGTTACTCTTTCCGAAATAATCACGCTTAGAAGCACCGTAGATATTTCCCAGACCATAGTAGTATCGGGCTTCGGCAAGGAAATGCCCCACCTTCGGAATACTGTATTCAGCACCCAGACCCAGGGCGATACCATAATCGAGCTTGTTCTTGACTGCCATTGTATCCTGAGCCACTACCGGACTTACACGGTTATTGTCGGTTGCCGGCATGTGCTCTACCGAGAAGTTGGTCTTCTGCGAATCACTCAGATAGAGACCAAACTGCGGACCGGCATTCACGAAGATATTCAGTCCTCTTGTCTCCCTACCCCATGCCAGATGCGCGAAGATTGGCACCTGAATATAGTTGATGGTACGCTTGTAAGCCATCGCCTCTTTGGTTTCGGTGATAATCACCGGATTATTCTCCATATCCAGGATATCCTCTTCCCATCCTGCCTGCGAATAGTTTACCTCGGCATAGATAGAACAGATGGTCTTGAAATATTTCTCGCAGGTATATCTCATCGAGAAACCGCCCGTCAGTCCGCCGTGCTGCTTCTGCTGTACCTCGGGTGTGAATCCTACGCTACTCATCATATAGCCCCCATTAAAACCGATGGCGAAATCATTACGATGCTCTCCTATCTGTGCCGAAACTGGAATTCCGAAGATTAGCATCAGAATCAGCAGCCCAATATTTCTATTCATTATCAACTATAAATTGTAAACTATAAATTGTAAACTATAAACTAGTACTTCACCGCCTCTATCTGATGATTAAAGGTATAGTGAATCAACTGGAAACTCTTGTTCTTGTATCCTCCTCTACTGGTCTTCTCGAAACGGAGTGGAGTCTGCACGGGCTGGTAAGTCATCTGCTGGCGCTCACCTGTAAAGTTCTTGCCATATCTCTTGACACCCTGAATCAGATACATTCCGTGATCGAAACCGGTGATGGCGAATCTTGGCTGTGCCACCATCATAGGCTGATGGAACCATCGCTCATAACGGCTCTCAAGCGCCTTGGTCTGTGCTGAGTTCGGGTTATAATAGAAGGTGGAAGGGATATAAGTATCATACTTATAGAATCTTTCCAGATTATACTTGGCATACATCAGCCATTCGGTATAGCCGAAGAGAGAGATGGCTGCACCCGGATACTTCGCATCAAATTCGTCGAGCTTGTTCAACACCTGGGTTAACTGTGGCGAACGTCCCGTATTCAGGATTATCACATTCTGCTTGGAAGGCATGAAAGCCTTGGCAAACTGCTCGATACTTGAATTCACATTGGTGATGCTATAATTGATTTTCCTGCGTTCCAGTTCCTTGCGCAGACCGAACGTAAAGTTGCCCTTTCTCGAAGTAGAATCATTGCAGTCTACAAAGATAGGATGCACATTGGTAAAACGGCTCAGGAATGCCTTGATGGTCGCATCATTCAGCGCATCATCGCTCTGATAAACCTGGAAAATCTCTTTGTTTCTTTCTACATCATCTCCGCTGATAGAGAACGGAATCACCATTTTGATGCCGTAGGTCTTGCAGAAGTTGGTCAGCGGAGCCACCTGCTTGGTATAAAGTGGACCAAAGATGATGTCGCATTGGTTAGCGCCCTCCTGCAAGAGTGTATTCCGGATATCAGCATCAATAGGAACGTTCCAGGCATGCACATCTATATCGGCGCCCTGCTGCTTCAGGGTTTCGCAAGCCAGCAGCAATCCGCGGTAATACTCCACCATTCGCTTGCCGTCGCCATCAACATTATGCAAAGGCAACATCACGCCTACCTTTACCGCATTTCTGGCAACAGTAGCCTTTGAAGTGGCCGGAGCTGTAGCAGTTTTCTGAACCGTCGCCCCATTCCCCGACTTCTGACCGTTCACCTGATTAGGATTCTTCTGGTCTTTGGTGTATGGAATAAAGAGCGTAGCTCCCTTCTGCAGCATGTATCCCTCACGCTTCATCTCCGGATTGGCATCCATCAGTTCAGGAAGGCTCAATCCATATTTATTGGCGATACCAAAGATGGTATCTTTCTTCTTAACCGTGTAAATGTCGCGCCATTTTACAGTCTGCGCGCCAATGCTGACACTGAGCAGAAGCCCAACGAACAGCAGGAAATATCTCATTTTTTGTCTCATATCACAAGATTTTTTTAACGATATCTTCAAATATTTCATGTTTTCATCTGCAAAAATACAAAAAATCTTGCATCTGACGCAATATCTCTCATCTTTTTATTATCTTTGCACAAATTATTTTAGAAATGAGACGAAAAATAGCATTACTTTGCATCATGTTGCCACTTTTGACGTGTCAATTACACGCTCAGGAAGTCAACGACGACGAGGAGGACAACACAGAAGAGACGACCAAGGTCAGTTCTCTTCTCATGCCGAATGCCTTCTCTCCAAATGGCGATGGCATCAACGACATCTACAAGCCCAAGGATGGTTACCGGAACATTGAGGAGTTCCACGCCTATATATATAATAGGTGGGGACAGAAACTCTATGAATGGACCGACCCTGCCACGGGATGGGATGGCACCTACCGCGGAAAACCGGTCAAGGAGGGTGTCTACTTCTGTCTCGTCAAGGCGAAGGGGGCAGATGGCGTGGTGTATAACATCAAACGTGATGTCAACCTGCTCAGAGGTTATACCGAAGAGCAGAACAGTAACTATTAGGCAAACAGCAATTAGCAGAATTGGAATATGAATTCAGAAGAAAAGATAAATGTATGGGGCGCACGGGTCCACAACCTCAAGAACATAGATGTGGAGATTCCGCGTGATTCCCTCACCGTGATTACCGGACTCTCGGGTTCGGGCAAGAGTTCACTGGCCTTCGACACCATCTTTGCCGAAGGTCAGCGCAGATATATCGAAACATTCTCTGCCTATGCCCGCAACTTCCTGGGTAATATGGAACGCCCGGATGTTGACAAGATTACGGGATTGAGTCCGGTCATCAGCATAGAACAGAAAACCACCAACAAGAATCCCCGCTCTACCGTGGGCACTACCACCGAGATTTACGACTATCTCCGTCTGCTCTATGCCCGCGCCGGTACTGCATACAGCTATCAGAGTGGCGAGGAGATGATGAAATATACCGAGGAACAGGTCATCGACATGATTCTCAGCGATTATAAGGGCAAGGCTATCTTCCTGCTCGCTCCCCTCGTACGCCAGCGCAAGGGTCATTACCGCGAACTCTTCGAAAGCATGCGCAGAAAGGGGTATCTCTACGTGCGACTCGACGGCAACATCCTCGAAATCGTTCCCAATATGAAAACCGACCGCTACAAGAACCACAATATAGAAGCTGTGGTCGATAAACTGGTGGTGAAGGAAGAAGATGAGGAACGCATCCGCAAGAGTGTGGCAACGGCTATGAAACAGGGCGACGGCATGGTAATGGTTCTTGAGAAAGGTGCCAAGGAGGCCAAGACATACTCCAAGCGTCTCATGGACCCTGTAACGGGTATCGCCTACCAGGATCCGGCTCCTAACATGTTCTCCTTCAACTCTCCCGAAGGTGCCTGTCCGCATTGCAAGGGTCTGGGAAAGGTGAACCAGATTGATATCAAGAAGGTAATTCCCGATGATAAACTCAGCATCCATGAAGGCGGCATCGCTCCACTCGGCAAATACAAGAACCAGATGATTTTCTGGCAGATAGAATCATTGCTCAGCAAGTATGACCTCAACCTGAAGACACCTATCTGCGAGATTCCGGGCGATGCCATGCAGGAAATTCTCTATGGTTCGCTCGAAAACGTGAAGATAGAAAAGGAAAAGGTGCATACCTCTACCGACTATTTCTGCGCCTACGATGGCATCATCGACTACCTGCAGAAGGTGATGGAGGATGACGAGAGTGCGGCGGGCAAGAAATGGGCCGACCAGTTTATCTCGACCATCGAATGTCCTGAATGCCATGGTTTGCGACTCAAAAAAGAATCGCTCTCTTTCAAAATCTGGGATAAGAATATATCCGAAGTAGCCAGTCTTGACATCGATGAACTGTGCGATTGGCTCGAAGAAGTGGAACAGCATCTGCCTTCGATGAAAGCGAAGGTGGCTCACGAAATCATCAAGGAGTTGCGCTCACGCGTTACCTTCCTCCTCGATGTGGGACTCAATTATCTCTCGCTTAACCGCCAGTCAGCTTCTCTATCGGGTGGCGAGAGCCAGCGCATCCGTCTGGCTACTCAGATTGGTAGCCAGCTGGTCAATGTACTCTATATCCTCGATGAGCCAAGCATCGGTCTGCACCAGCGCGACAACGAACGTCTGCTCAACAGTCTGAAAGAACTTCGCGACCTGGGCAATACCGTTATTGTGGTGGAGCACGATGAAGATATGATGCGGGCTGCCGACTGGATAGTAGATATCGGTCCGAAGGCGGGACGCAAGGGAGGTGAAGTTGTCTTCCAGGGCACACCTCAGGAGATGCTCAAGACCGATACCATCACCGCCCAGTATCTCAACGGCAAGATGGCTATTGAGGTGCCTGCTCTCCGCAGAGAAGGCAACGGCAAGCATATCACCATTCACGGAGCTACGGGCAACAACCTCAAGGGGGTGGATGTTGATTTTCCACTCGGCAAACTCATTGTCGTAACGGGTGTCAGCGGCTCAGGCAAATCTACTCTCATCAACGAGACCCTCCAGCCTATCCTCTCGCAGCATTTCTACCGTTCGCTCAAGAAACCGATGCCATACGAGAGCATCGAGGGTATCGAGAATATCGACAAGGTAGTGAATGTAGACCAGAGTCCTATTGGCAGAACGCCTCGCAGCAATCCAGCTACCTACACAGGCGTGTTCAGCGATATCCGCTCACTCTTCGTAGGACTTCCCGAGGCAAAGATCCGCGGTTACAAGCCGGGCAGATTCTCCTTCAATGTGAAAGGTGGAAGATGCGAGGAATGTAAGGGTAACGGATATAAGACCATCGAAATGAACTTCCTGCCGGATGTCTACGTACCTTGTGAGGTATGCCACGGCAAACGCTACAACCGCGAGACGCTGGAGGTAAGATACAAGGGAAAGAGCATAGCCGATGTTCTCGACATGACCATCAACCAGGCGGTAGATTTCTTCGAGAATGTTCCTCAGATACTGCAGAAGATCAAGGCATTACAGAATGTAGGTCTCGGATACATCAGGTTAGGACAGAGTTCCACTACCCTCTCTGGCGGTGAAAGTCAGCGCGTAAAACTGGCTACCGAACTCTCGAAGCGTGATACGGGCAAGACGCTCTATATTCTCGATGAACCGACAACCGGTCTGCATTTCGAAGACATCCGCATCCTGATGGATGTACTCCAGAAACTGGTAGATCGTGGCAATACGGTCATCATCATCGAGCACAATCTCGATGTCATCAAACTCGCCGACTGGCTCATCGACATGGGTCCGGAAGGTGGACGAGGCGGCGGTCAGCTCCTCTTTGCCGGAACACCAGAAGAAATGGTGAAGCAGCAAAAAGGATATACCTATAAGTTCCTCGCCCCTTTACTGAAGAAATCAGGGAAACCTGAATAAATCAGGATAGGAACGAAGGCTGTGACAGAAGAAAATAAAAAAACGCTCTAAAAGTTTGGATGTTACAAATATTAAGTTTATCTTTGCATAAGATATAAAACAAACAGCGTATGAAACAGGTAGAAGAAAGATACATCAGCTTGCTGACCGATTTCGGCTTCAAGCGCATTTTTGGAACGGCAATGAACAAGGTATTCTATGATAAGCTTGAGTTTATCTATGTAGAGATAGCCAAGTTCAATAAGACTTTGGAAGAGCTTGAAACGCTCTACGATAAATGGCTTTATGCGCTGAAGAACCTCTATAAGCTTACCCAGCGTCCAAAGGAGTTATGCGATAAGGTTTTCGACCGCCTTTTCGAGGAGGCCGAGATTGCCAAGTTCACGCCTCAGGAGGTAAGGGAGTATGAAGCAAGTAAGAAGGCTTATCGTGATATCAAGAACTCTATTGATACAGCGAAAAATCAGGGCAAGGAAGAAGGTCTTGCCGAGGGCATTGAAATAGGTAAGAAAGAAGGAAGAAAAGAAGGAAGAATTGAAGCTAACACCGAAACAGCTCAGCGTTTGCTGGCTATGGGGCTTTCTGCCGAACAAGTAGCCGAGGCTACTCAGCTACCTTTGGATATCATTGAAAAACTGAGCAGATCTTAATAGTTTGCTCCCGCTAGGCGCTTGCTCCCGTCAGGATGCCTAGCGGGGATAATGTCTGATGGGAGCAATACTGTGGAAGAAAAGAATATAGTAATTAATAACTAACTAATAAATAAATATGAAATCTATTAACTTGATTATCTTGTTTTTGATGGCTGTATTGCCAACCTATGCTCGTGGCAATCAGCTACAACAGCAAAACAACCAAGACAAGAAAAAGAAAGTGCATAAAGTAGAAGTCTATGGTGACGTGAAAGATTCGTTTACCCAGGCCTATCTGAAGGCCTTTGTCACGGTGATGGACAAGGACAGCAACGTGATAGATACCATGACTACGAGTGGATGGGAAAAACACCTCTTTTATCATACTCATGTGCCTGCACGTCCTGCTTCTTATATCATCAAGGCTGAGTGTGAAGGCTATGAATCGAAGTGTATCAATCATACCATCAAATACATAGCACGCAATAAAAATTTCTCATTCCCTTCGCTTTTGCTCAAGAAGAAATTCAATCATGATGTTGCCCTCGATGACGTGGTGGTGACTGGCACCAAGGTGAAGCTGGCTTACCGTGGCGATACGCTTGTCTTTAACGCCAGCGCATTCAATGTGCCTGATGGCTCCATGCTCGACGCTCTTATCAGACAGATGCCGGGAGCTGAAATGAAGAGTAATGGCGATATTTACGTGAACGGCAAAAAGATAGATTATCTGCTCCTTAACGGAAAAGACTTCTTCAAGGGGAAGAACCAGGTGATGCTCGACAATCTTCCTTACTATACCGTAAAGGAACTGAAGGTGTATGACCGTTCTTCTGAAAAAAGCCGACTCATGGGGAAGGAAATGGAGAAGAAAGACTATGTAATGGATGTGGCCTTGAAGCGTGAGTACTCCCGTGGATACATCGCCAACATGGAGGCTGCCGGGGGTAGCGAAGACCGCTATCTGGCTCGTCTCTTCGGACTCTACTACACTGACAATTCACGAATCTCGGTATTTGGAAACCTGAATAACACGAACGAAACAAGACGACCGGGAAGTCAGGGCGACTGGTCGCCTTCCAACAGTCCGCAGGGACAGAAAACTACCCGCCAGGTGGGCGTTGACTTTAATACGTCATCGAAGAGTCAGAAAATAAGTGAGCAGGGAAACGTTACGTTTGCTTGGGACAATACGCATGACTTGACTCGCAGTTCGCAGGAGAATTTTGCCTCTATCGGCAATATCTACAGTAGAAGTATCAATGATTCGCGCAGCGATAACCATAGTTTCAACCTCTATAATAACTTCCAGGTGGATGGGAAGTTGGGGGTTTGGTTGGATACCCGTATCGACTACTCCGACAGAAAGTCATCATCGTCAAACCGTAGTGCTACCTATTCTGCCAACCCTAAAAGATGGGGTGATATCAGTCAGACCATCGATTCTACCTTTGCACAGAATGTAAGTGGCAGCCTGTACGACATCATCACCAACCGTTCGCTCTATCAATCACGCTCAAAAGTGCATGCTTTCACTGGTAGTCAGCAAGCTCTGGCGTGGTATAAGTTGCCTTGGGGTGATAGAATCGAACTGAACTTGAGTGGAAGCTATTCCAGCTCTAAGCCAAACGAGTCTTTCAGCCTGAACCGCAATGAATATTTCAAGACTGGCGAGAAGGACTTACGTAACTATTATAACGATAGCAGATCGAACACATATAAAATAAGAGGCAGCTTTAAGTATGGAATAGAAATTCCATATACTAAGTGGACGATGTTGGTTGGTCCAAAGTTTAAGCAAACCTATCAATCGGTAAAGGGCTTGAAATACCGTCTGGACGAGCTGGGCGGCGACTGGATATCCAATCCGGAACTGATGTTTGCTACGCTGCCTTCTAACATGGAGCAGCTTTCGGGGGTGATGGACGAAGATGTGAGTAGAAGCTATCAGACGATGAGAAAGGATACGGGTGCAGAACTTGAATTCCAAAGAAATGCTCCTTCTTCGTTCCTGACTCTATCGCTGAGTCTTTCTAAAGAAAAGGAGCGTATCAATTACCACACATCGGCTCTCGACACGATAGCCAAAAGAAGCCGTATGGTATTCAGACCTACGTTCATGTACGGTTGTTATGACGATAAGAAGTCTATCAGCTTAACTTATTATATGCAGAGTCAGATGCCTGATTTCTTCAGCATCATGCCATACAGAGACAATTCAAATCCGCTGGCGGTGAGGGTGAACAATCCGGATCTGAAGAATTCGCTGTATCATCATTACGATGTAAACATCCGTTTCAACGGACTCAAGAA
>OKUI01000393.1_pt1 | contig 15944 bp, 17 predicted proteins | sample 1606531 | NCBI WGS metagenome assembly OKUI01 (sample SAMEA3882506, study PRJEB24775) | human gut metagenome | biome: human-associated habitat; feature: intestine environment; material: feces | place: Netherlands | collected 2009/2010
GCACACCTCATCCGTCTCGCAAGCTCGACACCTTCTCCTCAAGGAGAAGGCGAATTTAACTGTCGGTTCGACGGTTTTTGGGCAGAAACGAGCCTATACCACCCTGAAATAAATCTGCTGTTCAACCGACAAAAAGCGCCCCGAATCGCTTCGGAGCGCCTGAGATCAATTGAGCACGGGAATAAATGCGTTATGGATGGCTTCGACCGCTCTGTCGCCGTCCTCGACGTCGATGAGCACCGAGATTTTTATCTCGCTGGTAGCTATCATCTGAATGTTGATATCCGCCTCAAAGAGCGCCTCAAACATCTTGGCGGCGATGCCGGGGTGGGATTCCATGCCCGCGCCGACGACGGAGACCTTCGCTACGCTCTCGTCGCAGTTTATCTCAAGGCCGCTGAGCAGCTCGAGCGACTTGAGCACGGCGATCGCTTCGTCACGGTGAGCCTTGGTGGTGGTGAATGCGATATCCTTGGTGTCGCCTCTGCCGACGGACTGGAGAATTATATCAATATTAATATCCTTTGCGGCGAGCTTGCCGAATATTTTATAAGCAATGCCGGGCACATTGGGCACACCGATTATGGATATCCTTGCGACATCCGTATCTTTAGTAACACCTCTTACGAGCATTTTTTCCATGGAAGCAACCTCCTTGACTATAGTTCCGGGCGCACGCACAAGGCTTGAGAGCACCTCGACTTTAACATTGTATTTCTTTGCCATCTCGACCGAGCGGTTGTTGAGCACCTGAGCGCCGAGCGTCGCCAGCTCGAGCATCTCGTCATAGGTGATCTCGCTGAGCTTCTTTGCTCCCTTGACCTTCCTCGGGTCGGCGGTGTAAACGCCCTCAACGTCGGTGAAGATCTGGCAGCGATCGGCGTGCATCGCGGCGGCTATCGCCACGGCGCTGGTATCCGAGCCGCCCCTGCCGAGGGTGGTTATATCGTCATAGCGGTTGATGCCCTGGAAGCCCGCGACGACAACGATATTCTTCTTTGCAATCTCCATTTCGATCCTCTCGGTGCGGACCTTTTTGATCCTGGCGCTGCCGTAGACGGAATTGGTGGTGAAGCCCGCCTGCCAACCGAGCAGGGAGCAGACAGGGAAGCCGAGGCTTTCGATAGCCATTGCAAGCAGCGAGATAGAGATCTGCTCGCCCGCAGAGAGGAGCATATCCATCTCTCTTTTTGAAGCCTTGGGATTTATCTCGGCGGCCTTTTCAATGAGGTCGTCGGTCGTATCGCCCTGTGCGGAGACTACAACGACCACATCGTTGCCCTGCTTATAAGTATCCGTCACTATCCTTGCGACATTCATCACTCTCTCGGCGTTGGCAACGGAGCTGCCGCCGAATTTCTGCACAATTAAAGACATATAGTACCTCCGTTATTCGGAATCAATAATCGGTTATTCTGATGACCGACTTCACATCGGCTCCGAGGCGGCCGAGCTTGCTCTCGAAGTCGCCCTCGCGTATAGCATCGGTCACAAAGGCAATCTCGCCGTCCGGCGCGTTGCTGCGGGTAAGCATATCAATGTCGCCGAATTCCCTGCCCGCTCGTGCTATCGTCTCGGCGGCGTTGTCGGTGAGAAGTCTGACATAAAACGGAATGACATTGTCAAGCCTGTCTGCCACATAGTCGGGTTCGCCATCCTGCCAACCGAAGAATTTCTTGCGCTCCATATGCTTGGCGCAGTCGATAACGTCGGCAACGACGGCGCTTGCGGTCGGCATCTTACCGGCGCCCTTGCCGTAGAATACGACGTCGCCTATTGCGTCGCCGCGGACAAGAATGGCGTTAAAAACATCGTCCACGGTGGCAAGCTGGCTGTGCGCCCGCACGAATGCGGGAGAGACCATGACGGATACTCTGCCGTCCTTAAGCAGCTTTGCCCTCGCAATGAGCTTGATGACTCCGCCCCATGAGCGGGCGTATTCAACGTCGGCGAGGTCTATCTTGCGGATACCCTCGGTGTAGACCGACTCGGGGTAGACGTGCTTGCCGAAGCATAGAGCCGCCAGGATGCATATCTTGCGACAGGCGTCGATGCCGTCGACGTCGGCGGAGGGGTCGCGCTCGGCGTAACCGTTCCTCTGCGCCAAAAACAGCGCGTCGTCAAAGGTCATCCCGTCACTAATCATTTTAGTAAGAATGAAGTTAGTTGTTCCGTTGAGTATGCCTGCGATCTCATTTATATCATTTGCGGCGAGGCACTGACTTATCGGCCTGATGATGGGAATTCCGCCGCCAACGCTCGCCTCAAAGAGGAAGTTGACATTCTTTTCGTCGGCGAGCTTCAGCAGCTCGCAGCCCTTGACCGCGACAAGCTCCTTGTTGGAGGTCACAACGCTCTTGCCCGCCTTGAGGCACGCCGTGACATATTCATAAGCCGGGTGAAGCCCGCCCATGGTCTCGACGACTATCTTAACCTCATCGTCCTCAAGGATCTTTGCAAAGTCGGTGATTACCAGCTTCTCATAAGGGTCGCCGGGGAATTCGCGGCGGTCGAGGATATATTTCAGCTCAAGCTCGCTCTGCATACTTTTTTTGACTATATGCTCGTGGTTCTTAGCGAGCAGCTCGGCAACGCCGGAGCCGACAACGCCGTAGCCCATGATGGCAACATACATTCGGAATCGCTTCCTTCCTTTTTAAGTGATCCCCCGTCAGCCGCTCGGCGGCGCGGGTAAGACCCGAATATTTAAAGAAATATAGCGTTATAGTAACATATTTTTTCATAATAATAAAGGGGGTAATCAAAAGTTTATGAAGTTTTTCGTAATTTAATCCGTAAGTAATTGCCTTTTTGTGAAAAATGGTGTAGAATGGGCTCGTTCACAGAAAATACAGGAGGTGTATTCATTTGTCAACCATCGAAAAGAGAAGAGCCACGCTCATAAATCTCGTCTATTATTCATTGCTGATAGCTGCGTATTATCTGTTTCTGAAATACGCATTCTGGATAGTCGCGCCGTTTATCTTCGCCTTTGCGGTCGCAATGTTCCTGCAAAAGCCGATACGCAAGATAAATAAAAAGACCAAGATAAAGAAGGGCATAATCGGCTTTGTCGCGGTCATACTCATCTTCGCCATCCTCGCCAGCCTGCTCGTGCTCGTCGGCTACCGCATAGGCGTTGAGTTCAAAGGCTTTGCCGATTATATAATGCATAAGCTCGAGGACTTCCCGAACCTTATCCGCTCGGCGGAGGCGTGGGTCAATAATGCGGTCAGCTTCCTGCCCGATGCCATAGAGAAAACGATAACCGACGCAGTCAGTGACTTCACCGATAAGCTCCTGCTCGTCACCAAGGAGGACTCCGACATCCAGCAGGGTCTCTCCAGCGGCTTCTCGGGCATAGACCTCTCGGTGCTCAAAACCCCGCTCGGCGGCCTGCTCTCCACGGCGAAGCAGATACCCGCTGCGCTGACGGCGGCGCTCATCGGCCTCATCGCCTGCTTCTTCATCACCTGCGATTACGATAATTTCACCTCGATGATAAAGCGCAATGTCTCCGAGAAGCACGAGCACGCCCTCGTCAGGACGAAGCATCTGCTCATAGACATCCTCGGCAAAATGTGCAAATCCTACCTCACCATAATGTTCGTCACCTTCTGCGAGGTCTCGATAGGGCTTAATATTTTGAAGCTCATCGGCGTATACACGGGCGGATATATCCTCGTCATAGCGATATGCACAGCCCTTGTCGATATCCTGCCCGTATTCGGCACAGGCACGGTGATGATACCGTGGGCAGTGGTCAGCCTCTTCACGGGTAAGACAGGCCTCGGCATAGGCCTGCTGGTCATCTACGGCATAATCACGGTCATCCGTCAGATACTCGAGCCGAGGCTCGTTGCAATGAACGTCGACATGCCCCCGATACTCACCCTTGCGGGCATGTATATCGGCCTGCAGCTCTTCGGCGTGGTAGGTATGTTCATGGTGCCCATCACATTCGTGCTCATCAAGGCGCTCAACAGCGAGGGCATAATCCACCTCTACGGCAGGGAGAAGCCCGCCGAGGAGGAGGAAACGCCCGCCGAAAATGCCGAGAAAGTCGAAACCGAGTAAAAAAAGCACAAGAAAAGTGCATTTCAGCAGTAATTTTTATAAAAAACACCAAAAAAATTATTGAAATGGCATAACTTTTGTGCTACAATTACTTCAATACGGTATTAAATACTGGATTTAAACTTGTTCCCGTGCGCATCGCCGACGGGTTTACATTAAGGAGGAAGTTTTTTTGAAAGCCTATAATGCCAAAGACATCAGAAACATCGCCATTGCCGGCCACAGCGGCAGAGGCAAGACCACCCTCGCCGAAGCAATGCTCTTCCTTGCAAAGGCTACCGACAGACTCGGCAGAGTTGCCGACGGCAACACCGTGCTTGACTTCGACGCAGAGGAAAAGAGACGCAAGGTCACAATAGCCACCGCCATGGCGGCTTTTGATTGGAATAACACCAAGATCAACCTGCTTGACACTCCGGGCCTTTTCGACTTCGCGGGCGGCGTGAGCGAGGGTATGCGTGCAGCCGAAAGCGCACTCATCGTCCTTGCAGCCGGCTCCGGCGTGGACGTCGGCGCAGAGAAGGCTTACAAAGCCGCTTCCGAGAGGAAGATAGCAAAGCTCTTCGCGGTCACCCGCTGCGACGCCGAGAACACCGACTTCTACAAGACCTTTGACGCTCTTAAAGAGGAATACGGCGCTCCCGTATGCCCCGTCGTCGTTCCCTATATGGAGGGCGACGCAGTCAAGGGCTATGTCGATTTCTCGACAGGCAAGGCTTACGCTTACAACGGCGGCAAGGCAAGCGAGATCGCTATGCCCGCCGACGACAGAATAGAAGAAATGAAAGAGGTCTTTAACGAGGCAGTTGCCTCCGCCGACGAGGAGCTTATGGAGAAGTTCTTCGAGGGCGAGGCTCTCACCACCGAGGAGATCGCAAAGGGTCTCAAGGCAGGCATCATCGCGGGCGACATCTACCCCGTATACGCTTGCTCCGGCTACACCACCGACGGTGTCGACCTGCTCCTCAACGGCATTGTCAGCGCCGCTCCCGACGCCGCAAGCTGCGCGGGCGAAGGCGATATCAAGTGCGACGAAAACGGCGCTCTTGCGGCTATCTGCTTCAAGACCGTTGCCGACCCGTTCGTCGGTAAGATGTCCTTCTTCAAGGTCGTCTCCGGCAAAATAACCTCCGACACTCCCGCTTACAACGCCCGCACAGGCGAGAGCGAGAGAATGGGTAAGATAATCACCCTCAAGGGCGCTAAGCAGGAGGATTCCGCTTGCATCCCCGCCGGTGATATCGGCGTTGTCACCAAGCTCTCCGGCTTCAAGACCGGCGACACCCTCTGCGCCCCCAAGGCTGATATAGAGCTTGCAGGCGTCAACTTCCCGAAGCCCTGCCTTCCCATGGCTGTCAAGGCTCGCAAGAAGGGCGAGGAGGACAAGATCGCTGCCGGCCTCAACAGACTTGCGGAAGAGGATCTTACCATATCCTACACCACCAACCCCGAGACCAAGGAGCAGATCCTTTCGGGTCTCGGCGAGCAGCATCTTGACTCGGTAGTTACCAAGCTCAAGAATAAATTCGGCGTTGAGGTCGACCTCTCCGTTCCCAAGGTCGCATACAGAGAAACCGTCAGCAAGACCTCCTATGTCCAGGGCAGACATAAGAAGCAGTCCGGCGGCAGCGGCCAGTTCGGCGATGTTTGGATCAGATTTGAGCATATCGACGGCGACGGCTTCGAGTTTGCCGAGGAAGTTGTCGGCGGCTCCGTTCCCAAGAACTTCTTCCCCGCAGTCGAAAAGGGTCTGCGCGAAGCGATCCTCAAGGGTCCCCTTGCCGGTTATCCCGTTGTCGGTCTGAAGGCAACCCTCTGCGACGGTTCGTCCCACCCCGTTGACTCCAACGAAATGGCGTTCAAGACCGCCGCAAAGATCGCTTACAAGAACGGTATGCCCCTTGCGAATCCCAAGCTCCTTGAGCCCTATGGCTCACTGAAGGCTTATATGCCCGGCGACAACCTCGGCGATATCATGGGCGATATCACCAAGAGGCGCGGCCGCGTGCTCGGCATGGGTCCCTGCGAGGATGACCCCAAGATGCAGGAGCTTGTCGCCGAAGTTCCTATGGCTGAGATGGGCGATTTCGCCACCGTGCTCCGCTCCGTCACCGCCGGCAGAGGCTACTTCTCATTCGTATTTGACCACTATGAGGCCGCTCCCGAGAACGTCGCTCAGAAGGTTATTGAGGAAGCTAAGGCCTCCGCAGAGGAAGAATAATTACATAAAACTCACTGTTTTTCTTTCATTAAAACCCCTCTTTGTGCAAACCGGGTGCAGGCAGCTGCATCCGGTTTGTCCTTTTTTGACCGCCGCGATCCGTGTATTGCGAGCGGTCATTTTTCTTTTTAAATCCGCCCTAAACAGCCGCTTCTCTGCCCCGTTTCGGCAAAGTCAAAATATCCGTTGACATTATATTGCAAAAGATGTATAATATATTTGAACAAACTCTATTTAAATATTTATTTTTAAAAGGAGGGTAATCGGAGGCTATATAAATTTTCAAACCACCTCACGGAAAGGCGTGGTAAAATGTCATTTTATATTCGGCAATTCCTGCCGTATCTTGCAGTCTCGGCGGTGGTGTATCTGCCGTTCCGTCTGAGAAAAAAGCGCAGCAGTCTGATCCCCGACCTCATATTCTTTGTTTATATCGTGGCGCTGCTCATGCTGACCGTATTGCCAATGGTTTTCGTCGCTCAACACGGCCTGCTCGTCAGGCTCCCGTGCGCCGATGTGCTGCTGGGGCTCGGCAAGATTGAGACGATACCTCAGCCCTCGGAGAGAAGCCTGCAATTGCAGCCGTTCGCAACGGTTATCGGTCTGTTGACTGATGACGCCCTGCCGCAGCGGGTGCGGCTCTATCGTGCCGCCGCCAACATTCTCGGCAATCTGGCGCTGCTCATGCCGTTCGGCTTCCTGTTCCCGCTCAAAAGCGGCGCGGGACTTGGCAAAACCTGCGCCGTCGGGCTTGCCGCCGTGCTCGGCATAGAGATCATCCAGTATTTTGAGGGTCGTGTCGCCGATATCGACGACGTTATTTTGAATTTTGTCGGCATACTGCTCGGATTCGCGGCTTACTGCATTTTTACAAAAATAAAAGCCCTCGTCCGCTCACGAAAGGAGCTTCGGAAGGCTTAAATCATTCGGTTATTTCCGCAAAGCGATCCATATCGCTCTGCAATTTTACAATGACCGCTCTTTTTCAATAAACGCTCCGTAGAGTCGGATAATTTACGGAAAGAAGGCGAGTATTTTGATAACCTCAGAGCGAGCGACCGAGCTTGCGAGAGAAAACTATGACGATATATTCCGCTTCTGCCTGTCACGTCTCGGCGACGAGTGGGAGGCGGCCGACGCGGCGCAGGAGGTATTCCTGCTGCTGCGGCAGCGGCTCGGCGAGCTGGAGGACTGCAATCTGAGAGGCTGGCTCTTCGCCGTTGCGGATAAAAAAATAAAGGAAGCCCGCCTGAACGCCTCAAGGCGCAAGCGGGAGCTGATATTGGAGGATATCGCCGAATCTCTCCGCAGCGAATCGGGCGAGCTTTGCCCCGCCTGCGAGCTGACCCGCCCCCTCGGCGAGAAGGATCGCGAGCTTTTTGAAATGATATATGAGCGGGGCATGAGCCACGCCGATATCAGCCGCGCCCTCGGCGTCTCCGACGGCGCCCTGCGAGTGAGAATATGTAGGCTTAAAGCTAAATTGATGAAAAACATAAATTAATTTTTCACTTGAAAAGAGAAATACGCATGAAAACACACGGCAAACTCTTCTCCAACCTCATAGCTGCGGGCTTCCTGCTGACAGCTGTATTCTTCCTGCTGCGCTGCTTCGACATTATCAACGGGATGCTGCTCGGCTGGGTGATAGCCCCAATCTGGGTCGCCATGCTCGTTCTCGCGGTGATACTGCTCATCGGGCGAGCGGCGAAGCTCGGCTTGGCGCTTCGACTGCTGCCGTTCGGGGCGGCTCTCATCCTGGCTCTCGTGTTCATCCTCAACAATGCCCTTGACCTGCTCGCCGTGAACGCATATTGGTATACGATGAGCGGTATTTCCATCGTCGCCGCAGCAGCGATACTTCTCTGTTCGCTGAAAGCAAAATAACACAAAGCCCGGTCGCTCCTTCATCGGAACGGCCGGGTCATCTTATTTGATATCAAATTCATTCCACGGGTATTCCTCCGTCGGCGGCAGAGCGGAGAAGCTCATTCTCTCGCCGCTTATCGGATGGGTGAATTCAAGCCCGCAGGCAAAAAGCGCAAGCCGGCCCGAGCCTCCGCCGTATCGCCCGTCCCCGACGAGCGGCAGCCGCCTGCTCGCAAACTGCACCCTTATCTGATGAGTTCTGCCCGTGAGCAGAGAGACCTCTATGAGCGCCTTGCCCCCGCTCTCGGCAGCCACGTGGTAGTCGAGTGCCGCTTCACGCACACCCTTACGCATGCGCTTGACGACGAAGGTCTTGTTCTTTTGCTTGTCACGGAAGAGAAGATCCGTCAGCGTGCCGCTTGCCTCGGCAGGAACGCCGTTCGTCACGGCATAGTAGCGCTTTTTCAGCCCGTGGCTCTGCACCTCGGCGCTGAGCGCCGCAGCGGAGCGGCTGTCCTTGGCGTAGACCATCAGCCCGCCCGTCTCACGGTCAAGCCGATGCACGGGGTAGGCTTTCGCCTTTTCGCCGTTCTCGGCAAAGTGCCTGTCGAGCAGCGAAAGCATACTCTCGCCCTCGCCCGCCTGGCTGAGCAGCCCCGCAGGCTTCAGGCAGACCGCTATGCAGGGATCCTCAAATATAATTGCCGCCGAGTCTTGCACGCCTCTCGCTCCTCCTGAGTGAATATCTTATATTATCCACGACCAGCCAGAGCTGACCCGCAAGGTGCTCGGGGTCCTCCCTCATGCCCGTCCTGAACCATTCGGATATCATGCCGAAGAGCGCATACTCATAAAACGAAGCGATGAACTCGATATCCTCGTCGGGCACATTCATCCCCGAGGCCATCGCCTGCACAAAGTCGACGACTATGTACTTACAGGATTTATACATATAGTTCTCAAAATAATCGTAGCTGCGCGAGGAGCAGATATTGTTGATTATCTTCTTGTGAGAATAGGCGACCTCGGCGACCTTCATAAATGCCGCAAGCCATGAGCCGCCGCCCTGATGGGTCTTGATGATATCGGTCATCTCACGCTTGAATATCTCCTCAAGCAGGTCGTAAATATCGCTGTAGTAGTAGTAAAATGTGTTGCGGTTGATGCCGCAGGTCTCGACGATATCCTTGATAGTTATCTTGTCGAACGGCTTCTTTTCGAGCAGCTCAACGAAAGTGTCGGATATCATTTTTTTAGTATCTTTCTGCATGATTTGCCCCCGTTTTTATTCTTTTTTTGTCCCCCATTCGGGCGCCTGAACGCGCCCGTCGGTAATACCACCGTATTTACTCTTTTTGTATTATAGCATATCTCTGATATTTTTTCAATAGAATAAACCTTTGTTTGACTTTTTGGTACAAAATCGCCTGCGGTTTTTGTGCAGATTGCCGAGAATCGTTTTTATGCAACATCCCTATTACATTTTTTGTTCATTTGTGGTAAAATTAAACGGAAGAAATGAGGTGAATTTCGTGCTTTACAATACGGGCGATACCGTCGTTTACGGCAGCAGCGTATGCAGCATATCAGGAATAAAAGAAATGCGCTTCGGTACAGATATAAAGCAATATTATATCCTTAAACCGATTTTCGAGCCTCAGTCAACGGTATATCATCCCGTTGACGGCGATTCAGCGAAGCTGCGCCCGCCGATAAGTGCCGATGAAGCGCGCCGAATAGTTACTGCTCCGCCCATGCCCGATTGGGAGAGCGACGACCGCTTGCGACGGGAGGAATTCTTTCGCATTTTACACAGCGGGAGCTGCGCCGAGGTGGTCTCGATGGTCAAGCTCATCTGCCGCCGTAAGCGTGAGGTCAAAAAGCTGCGAGCCGCTGACGAACGCTCGTTAAGCGACGGCAAAGGGCTTGTCGCCGGGGAGCTTGCCTATGCGCTCGGCATAACAAAAGACGAAGCGATAAAAGCCATAACCGACTGAAATAATAAGCGTTACATAAACCGCGTGAATTAAAAGCGGCGGTACGCCGTTGTTACGATCCGTCACATTCCACAAAAACCGCACTTGAAATTTTACGCTTGCACCGTGTTACTTTTTCATCTTGAAAAAGACTGTATATACATAAGGCGAAGAACGGTAATCTTTCCGTCAAACAAGTGAAAAAGCATCCGCACATCAAAGCGCGGATGCTTGATTTTTTATTCGTGATTTTTTACGAGATCCTTGAAGTGCTTGCCCTTATGCTCAAAATCCTTGTAGACGTTGTAGCTCGAGGCCGCCGGGGACATCAGGCAGGTCGTGCCCTGCTTGGTGCAGCGGAAGGCGGCGTCCACCGCCTGCTCCATATCCTCGACGATGATTATATTTTTGCGGCAGCCGTGCTCCCGCATCTCGGCGCACAGGCGGCAGCCCGTGTCGGGCAGGCCGATGAGGTTGCTCACGGCGCTCCCCTCAAGGAAGCTGACGAAGCCCGAGTAATCAATTCCCCTGTCCATGCCGCCGAAGATGAGCGTGTCCACATCTCCGAGGGCTTCAACGGCGCACTGCACCGCCTGCGGAATCGTAGCGATCGAGTCGTTGACGAATTTGATGCCGCCGTATTCGCCGACCGGCTCCATGCGGTTCTCAATGCCGCCGAAATCCTTTATCGCCGAGACGATGGCTTCATCGCCGATGCCGAGGCACCTTGCGGCGGCTGCGGCAAGGCAGACATTCTGTTTGTTGTGCCTGCCCCTAAGCCTGTCGTTGGAGGCGGCCGCGGCGAGAATTTCGCCGTCCTCAGCTCCTCCGTCGGAGCAGACCTTGATGACGGTCGGTATAACGAGCGAGAAGTCAAAATATTTATCGAGATCCTGCTGAGCGTTGCAGATGAAATAATCGCAGCCGACCTGGTGGCGGATTATATTCATCTTTGCGGCGACATAGCCCTCAAAGCCGTTGTAGTGGTCAAGGTGCTCGGGATAAATATTAGTCATAACCGCCACATGGGGCGAGGCGGTCGTGAACTCAAGCTGATGCGACGACATCTCAATGACCGCTATCTCCGGTTCGCCGCTCTCGAGCCTGTCGAGCACGGGAATGCCGATATTGCCGATGAGGCAGGCGGTCTTGCCCGACTTTTTGACCATCTGATAAATGAGAGTCGAGGTGGTCGTCTTGCCCTTGGTGCCCGTCACGCCGACGCAGGTGCACTGCGAGAAACGCAGGAAAAGATCCGTCTGGCAGGTGACCTCCACGCCCTCGGGCACGGTCACGTCACGGAACGAAATGCCCGGAGTTTTGATAACGAGGTCGTAATCCTTCATCGCGTCGAAGTAGCAGTCGCCGCCGTAGAGGGTCACGTTGCTGTCATGCAGGTCGATATCGCGCCTGTCGCCTATGCCCAGATGCTTATCGGGCAGGTGACGGCGGATCATATCGTAGGTCGAGCGCCCCTCCCTGCCGAAGCCGAGGATGAGCACGCGCCTCTCTCTGAGATATTCAATCAATTGCCGAAACATATTTATACATCTCCCTGACCGCCGGCAGGAATTCGCTGCCGACTGAGTTAACTTCGTTATATTCGCCGAAAAGCGCCCGCAGCTCGCAACTCGTGACGGGTGTGCGGCGTTTTTCGTATTCCGCAAGCAGATAAGGCTTCTCCCCGCCGCCGAAGCGCCGCAAAGTCAGCTCCAGCATGGCGCAGACCTCCCGAGCCGTGCCGACGCATTCAAAGGGCTTGACTCCCGAGAAGCCGCAAAGCCCCTCAAAGTCGACGAGCAGGTCTGCCTTGTCGAGCATATCGCAGCCGAACGCCTCTATCAACTCCCCGCGCTCCACAAAGGGCGAGAGCATTATGAAAACAAAGAGGCACTTGGCGCAGTTGCAGCACCATACATTTTTTTTGCTGCCCGCGTTGCAGGAGCGGAAAACCTTGAGATATTGCGGGCAGGCGGCGAATTTCTTGGCTATCTGAGCCTCGTTGAACGGGCGCAGCAGGCTGAAATACCGTATCGGCAACCCGAAATACCCGTCGGAGAAATCCCTGAAATCCTTCTCGAATTCATAAGATTTGGAGTATTGATGATTGACCCCCGTGCCGCCGATGTTGGCTTCATTCGCGCTCGATTCATTGGAGAGGGCGATATTCTCCGCCCCGATGAGATACGCGCAGTAGTAACTAAGGAAGGCGACTATCGCCGAGAACGGCGTGTGACCGTTCAGGTAGCCCCTGCGGTTAAGCTCCAACAAATTCGGGTCGATGGTGCGGTAGGTTTTTATTATCCTGCTCTCGTCATAGCCCGCCGCAAGCACGCACTGAGTCCTTGCCGGCTGGTCGTTGACGGTGAAGAACATATTTTTGTTGCGGAAGCCCGAGAGCAATTCGGTGGTAACGGCGCTGTCTTTACCGCCGCCGACGGGTATGATATTCAGCCCCGCCGAGACGAAGTCACCGCCGCCGGGGAGCGCCTCGCCCTCGCAAACTATATTTACGAACGAATCAAGCTCGGTCGTGATGCCGTTGCGGTAAAAGAATTCGCCGAGCCCGCTGAACCAGAGCTTTTTGAACCAAAGGACGTCCGCGCCGCCGAGGCTGCCGCAGAGCACGCGCACCGTCGGCGGGCAAGCGGCTTTCCAATAGCTGACCGCCTCCACCATGCCGAGGCAGAAGGCTATCCGCCGCGCGGCGGGCGAATCAAAGGCGTTTATGATATTCAGATTATCCGTTTTTATCCGAGTGGTCGGTGTAAAGACCGTGTCGCCGAGCGAGAAGCGAAAGCCGAGAGTTATCTCGCCCTCTTTGCCGGTGAGAGAGAAGCTCTCATAGAGAAATTCGGGGTTCTCTTTCCTCAGCGATTCAAAATCAGCCATTTGGTAACCTCCAAAAATAACCGTTGATTATATTATATCAAATCGGCGGGCGGTATTCAAGTGGTCGGCGGGCAAATCAAACTATGTTTATCGGTGTTCGCCCGCGCAGGCGCGCAAAAAAACAGGTCTGCCGTGTGACAGACCTGCCCAAAAATGCTTTTTGATTAGAAGCCGAACTTTCCTTCAAGCCATGCGGTAACTATCTCCCAGATAGGATTCCAGATTGCGCTGAACTTGGTGAGCAGGTCACCGAGAAAGTCGAAATCGAGAGCCTTGAGGTCAAGATTTGCCAAAGACTTGATGAAGGTAAGAATGAGCGCCTGAATGCCTTCGGTGTTGATATCCATGATTTATCCCCCTTTAATTATTTCTGCTTGCCCGCCGAAGCCGAATGCCCCGACGGATTACGGCAGTTTACGGTCATATTATAACCTATTTTCTGCAATATGTCAAGCCACAACATATTGGGGCTGTGCGGCGAGGTCAATACTGACTGCAAGGTCGTCGAGCCATTCGCCCGTCAGATAATTCCTCGGGCGCAGCTCCGCCTTGCCGCCGTATACCTCGACCTGATAGCCGACTCCCGTGTCTTCGGAGGAGAGGAGGCAGGGCACGTCGATGAAGGTTACGCCGTCCTTGCTGCCGACGCTGACGGAGTCTATCGGGTTGTGAATATGCCCCGAAAAGTAGAATACGTTTTTGTGGCTTGTGAGGATATTATACACATCTGCGCTCTGCTCGCCTATCGTGCCCTCCGGCCACTCTCTTGCGACCGTGCCCTTAAGCGGGAAATGGCAGAATACAAAGGCGGGCTTGCCGCTTGCGTCCGCCTCTGTCAGGCGGGCGTCGAGCCATTCGAGCTGCTCGGGCGAAATATACGCCTGAATGCCCTTATCCGCCTCGGAGCCGAGGACTATGAAGCTGTAGCCGTTGATAACCTTCGAATAATAGGTCTTGTCGAGCTTCTTGCCCGCAAGCAAGCCGGCAAAGAATTTGAATTTCGCGCTGCCCCTGTCATAGCCGTTCTCGGCTGTGAATATCTCGTGATTGCCCATTGCCTCAAGGATATTGCGGGCGTTGCAAAACAGCTTGAGCTGCATGAAAAGGAAGCTGTGCTCGATGAATTGACCGTTCATGGTGTTGTCCCCGAGCAGCACCAGAGCGTCGTTCCTGTGCTGAGCGCCGCTGATATCCATAAGTATCTTCGGGAACTGCTTAAATCTGTCGTTGTTGTTGCCCTCCATATGGACGTCCGAGATAACGGCGAACGAGAGGTCGGTATCCTTATAAAGAGGCTCGTAGGTAGGCGGATAAATATTGAATACCGCCGCGATAACAAAGGTCATTATGAGTGATATCAATTCTTTCATGTCGTTCTCCTTTCTGCAATTACACACAGTAATCCTGATAGCGGTCTATTAATGAAACGTCGGCGGTCAGCTCCAAATAGAGGCCGTCCGCGCGGTAATCCTCGACGGTGATAACGCCGTCCTTCCGCAGCGCCGCCGCAGCCGCTCCGTCGGAGTACGGGATCAGCAGCTTCGCTTTTGCACGCGTCGGCGGCAGAGCCTTTGCCACGGCGTCGAGCAGCTCGTCAAGCCCCTTGCCCTCAAGAGCGGAGATATTCACCGCCCCGGGCAGGCGCATGGCGGCTTCATCCGCCTGCGGCAGGTCGCATTTATTGAATACGGGGATTATCGGCTTGCCTGAGCAGCCCAATTCCTCGAGCAGGTCGTTTGTAACTTTCAAATGCTCGGCGCACTCGGGGTCGGAGGCGTCGCAGACATTCAGTATCACCTTGGCGCAGACTGCCTCCTCAAGCGTCGACTTGAACGCCTCGACGAGGTGATGCGGCAGACGGCGGATAAATCCGACGGTGTCGATGAGCATGACCCGCCTGCCGTCGGGCAGCACCAGCGCGCGTGAGGTCGGGTCGAGGGTCGCAAAGAGCTTATCCTGGGCGAGCACACCCGCCTCGGTCAGGGTATTCATCAGGGTCGATTTGCCGGCGCCGTTGGAACCCATGATGACATGTGTTTCGCCTGTGTTGATCGTCAGGTCGAGGCCTTTGAGGATTTCTTTGCCTTCGACAGCGATGTGCAAGCCTTCTACTCTTAATAATTCACTCATCAGTATCACTCCTACATAAGTTATACGTTTCACCTCTCCCCTGCGCAACAGGACAGAGCGCGAATTTTTGTATTGATAAAGTGTACCATTTAGATACACTTACTGGACTGTTCTTAATGTACTCCATAAACGCCACAAAGTCAACCTATTTAGTAGCGTTTCTGGTTATTTTTTATCAAATTTATTATGCATCCACCGGGCCCGGGCCTTGCTATGCATCCATACCTGCATGACACAGACGGCGACAGCTGCCGCCAGCAGGCCTAGAAGACCTGCCGACGGGCCGTCGACGACGATGGCATAGAGTAAATAGGCATAGACGACGATCCATAAGAAGACCTTGAGCTTCATGAGCTTGGTCAGCTTATTCACAAGCGCCGCATCCTTCACAATTTTCTTCCGGGTCCCCGAAGAGGCGGGCTTTCTGGCCGCGCATAGCCAGGACGGCCTGGATGTACATGGCACATTCGATGCGCTTCTTCTGGATCTTGCAGCTCAATTCATACGGCGTCTGGATGTTACCGCCATACTTGATGTTATTGGCATGGCAGCCGCCGCTGCAGAAGAACTTGGCCCAGCAGTCGCAGCAGATGGGCTTCAACACCCAGAGTCAGCGGCAGCAGTGGCAGCAGAGTGCCCCCGGCGGGCAGCAGCCCAGCTACTCGCAGGGCGACCCTGACGACTTCTCGGTCATCGATGACAGCGACGACCTGCCGTTCTAAGGGGGTCTGATAATGGCAACTGGAAAAAGATACTACTGGATAAAGCTCAAGGATTCG
>OKUI01000402.1_pt1 | contig 15703 bp, 10 predicted proteins | sample 1606531 | NCBI WGS metagenome assembly OKUI01 (sample SAMEA3882506, study PRJEB24775) | human gut metagenome | biome: human-associated habitat; feature: intestine environment; material: feces | place: Netherlands | collected 2009/2010
TTCCCTACTTGCAGATGTACCCGGACGGGATTTGCAGGGTAACGGAAAAGAAATATAGTAAAAGCCTTGTCTTTGAAGATATTAACTATCAGCTTGCACAGGCAGACGATAAGACCGCCATTTTTGAAAACTGGTGCGATTTTCTCAACTACTTTGACGCTTCCGTATCGGTGCAGCTCTCTTTCATCAATCAGGGCGCAAGAAAGGAAAAGGCACAGGCGGCTATCGAAATTCCGGCGCAGGACGACGCTTTTAACTCTATCCGCAGGGAGTACGCGGATATGCTGAAAAATCAGCTTGAAAAAGGCAACAACGGACTGGAAAAGTGCAAGTACATTACCTTTTCCATTGAAGCGGACAATCTCGCAGCCGCAAAAGCCCGCCTTTCCCGTATCGAAACCGACGTACTCAATAATTTTAAGGTGCTTGGCGTAACCGCCCGCCCCATGAACGGACAGGAACGCTTGAACGTACTGCATGGGATTTTCCACCCGGAGGGCGAGCCGTTCCGCTTCTCTTGGGACTGGCTTGTACCGTCGGGGCTTTCTACAAAGGACTTTATCGCCCCGTCCTCGTTCCGTTTTGGCGACGGGCGCACATTCCGCATGGGGCGTAAGCTCGGTGCGGTTAGTTTCCTTGAAATCCTTGCGCCGGAGCTGAATGATCGTATGCTTTCGGACATTCTCGACCTTGAAAACGGGATAATCGTCAATCTGCATATCCGTAGTATCGACCAGAGCGAAGCAATCAAGACCATTAAGCGCAAGATAACCGACCTCGACAAGATGAAGATTGAGGAACAGAAAAAAGCGGTACGCAGCGGGTATGACATGGATATAATTCCGTCCGACCTTGCTACTTTCGGCAGCGAAGCAAAGAACCTGTTGCAGGATTTACAGAGCAGAAATGAAAGAATGTTTCTGCTGACGTTCCTTGTGGTAAACATGGCAGACACAAAACGGAAGCTGGATAATGACGTATTTGCTACGGCGGGCTTTGCACAGAAAAACAACTGCGCTCTGACCCGCCTTGACTATTTGCAGGAAGCGGGCTTTATGTCCTCTATCCCTCTTGGAGAGAACCTTATCCCCATTCAAAGAGGATTAACGACCAGCAGCACCGCTATTTTTATCCCGTTCATCACACAGGAGCTTTTTCAGCGGGGCGCAGCCCTTTACTACGGCTTAAATGCGCTGTCAAACAACATGATACTCTGCGACCGCAAGCAACTGAAAAATCCCAACGGGCTTATCCTCGGAACACCGGGAAGCGGTAAATCCTTTGCGGCAAAACGGGAAATGACAAACGCCTTTCTCATTACCGACGACGATATTATTATCTGCGACCCGGAAGCAGAATATTTTTCCCTTGTGCAGCGTTTGGGCGGGCAAGTGATACGCCTGTCGCCTGCCGGAAAAGGCATGGACGGCAAGCCCCAGTATGTGAACCCTATGGATATTAACCTCAACTACTCCGAGGACGACAACCCGCTTGCCTTGAAATCCGACTTTATCCTTTCCCTCTGCGAGCTTGTTATCGGCGGCAAAGAGGGCTTGCAGCCAGTGGAAAAGACCGTCATTGACCGCGCCGTTAGGAATGTGTACCGACCTTTCCTTGCAGACCCCGACCCGGCAAAAATGCCGATTTTGGGCGACCTCTACAACGAACTGCTGAAACAGCCGGAGCCGGAAGCTGCCCGCATTGCGGCGGCATTGGAGCTTTATGTTTCCGGCTCTCTGAACGTCTTTAACCACCGTACCAACGTGGAGCTTTCAAACCGCCTTGTCTGCTTTGATATTAAGCAGCTTGGAAAGCAGCTCAAAAAATTAGGTATGCTCATTGTGCAAGACCAGGTGTGGAACCGCGTTACTGTCAACCGCGCCGAAAAAAAGGCAACCCGTTACTACATGGACGAATTTCACTTGCTACTCAAAGAAGAACAGACCGCCGCTTACAGCGTGGAGATTTGGAAGCGTTTTCGTAAATGGGGCGGCATACCGACGGCAATCACGCAGAATGTCAAAGACCTTTTAAGCAGCCGCGAAGTCGAGAATATCTTTGAAAACTCTGATTTTGTCCTCATGCTCAATCAGGCACAGGGCGACCGGGCTATCCTTGCAAAGCAGCTTAACATCTCCCCGCAGCAGATGAAGTATGTAACCCATACCGAAGCAGGCGAGGGGCTTATCTTTTACGGGAATGTGGTGCTGCCGTTCATTGACCGCTTCCCAACCGACACCGAGCTTTACCGTCTGCTTACGACAAAGCCAGAGGAAGTGAGCAAGCCATGAAAACGGACGTAATCATCAACCGCGACGCCCTCTATGCCCTGCGGGAGCTGCCGAGTGAAAGCGTGAACTGCTGCGTCACAAGCCCGCCCTACTATGGACTTAGGGACTACGGGCTTGACGCACAGATTGGACGGGAGGACACGCCGGAGCAGTACATTGACAGGCTTGTAGAAGTATTCCGGGAGCTGCGCCGGGTACTCAAAGACGACGGGACGTTTTGGCTGAATATCGCAGACACTTACTGCGGCACAGGCATGAAAGCGGGCTGCAAGCAAAAGGATTTAATCGGTATTCCGTGGCAGCTTGCTTTTGCCCTGCGCTCTGACGGGTGGTATTTACGCAGCGATATTATCTGGCTGAAAGAAAATCCTATGCCGGAGAGCTGCCGCGACCGACCGAGCCGCTGCTATGAGCATATCTTTTTACTGACGAAATCAAAGAAATATTACTATGACGCTGCCGCCATTGCAGAGCCGATCGCGCCGGGAACGGCTGCGCGGTACCGACAGGGGCGCGGCGCAGGACACAAATATGCCGAGGAAATACCCGGACAGGGCAAGGTACAGGGTATCAATAAAACCCGCAGCGGCGGCTATTATGACGACGCTCTTATGCCGACCACAAGGAACAAGCGGGACGTTTGGCTTATCAATACCGTACCGTATAAGGGCGGGCATTTTGCCGCCTATCCCCCGAAGCTCGCGGAAACGTGCATACTGGCGGGCTGTCCGGCAGGCGGCGTTGTCCTTGACCCTTTCTTTGGAAGCGGCACCACCGGGCTTGCAGCGAAAAGCCTTGACCGCCGCTATATCGGCATTGAACTGAACGCCGAGTATTGTACCCTTGCAGGGGCGCGGATTGGAGGTGGTAACACTTGAAAGACCCATTAAAGCCCCGTGACAAAATCACGCAGAAAATGACCCGCGACGGAGCTATCACAGAAAATCAAACGACGGGCGAAACAGAACGTATCAGCAAACGGACACAGGACGCAGAGTTACAGAAAACGCCAGAGCAACAGGCAGCACAGGACGCAGCGCAGCTACAAGGTGCAGCTTCCCCGACTTCTCCCTTGCCCCATGTGCCGGGAGCTGCCCCCAAAGCGGACACAGGCAAAACGGAGCGCGTCATGGAGCATATTGAAGCCGCCCATACCCGTAAAGCGTCTAAAAAAGCGGTACGAAAGGCACAGGCAGAAGCTACCGCCGGGACGAAATCTTCCCGGCTGCAATTTACCGACGAGGAACGCGCTGCCCCGGAGCTTGAAAAGTATATCAAGAAATCCGACAAAGCCGCTGACCGACTGGATAAGGCAAAGGCAGCTATCCCCAAAGAAAAGAAACTTACGAAAGAGCGCACCTTTGACGAAGCCACCGGGAAAGGCAAGACCCGCCTGCACTTTGAGGAAAAGGACAAGCCGCCCGGATTTAAGGACAAACACAGCCCCTTATCCCGCCCCGCACAGGAAGCCGGGATTTTGGTACACAACAAAATCCATTCTGTCGAAAAGGATAATTCCGGCGTGGAGGGCGCACATAAGAGCGAGGAAGCCGCCGAGCGCGGCGCAAAGTACGGGGTAAGGAAAATCAAGCAGGGCTACCGCAGCCACAAGCTGAAACCCTACCGGGAAGCGGCAAAGGCTGAAAAAGCTGCTTTCAAGGCAAACGTGGATTTTCAGTATCATAAGACCCTGCATGAGAACCCACAGCTAACCAGTAACCCTATTTCCCGTTTTTGGCAGAAACAGCAGATTAAAAAGCAGTATGCAAAGGAAGCCCGCAATACTGCAAAGGGTATCAAGGGCGCAGCGGAACGCACCCGCAAAGCGGCAGCCAAAGCCGCCGAGAAAACGAAGCAGACAGCGGCGTTTGTGGCAAGACACCCGGCGGGCGTGGCAATCGCTGTCTGGGCGCTGCTGCTTTTCATTATGCTTCTGTCCGGGCTGTCCTCTTGTGGTGCAATGTTTTCCGGCACGTTAAACGGCGTGCTTGGAACGTCTTATACGTCCGAGGACAGCGACCTTGTGGAAGTGGAAAATGCCTATGCCGGACTGGAAAGCGGGCTGCAAAACGAGATTGACGCTATCGAAAGCACCCACCCCGGCTATGACGAGTACCGCTATGACCTTGCAAATATCGGGCATAACCCCCACGAATTAGCGTCCTATCTGACCGCAAAATACCAAAGCTACACCCGCGCCGAGGTACAGAGCGAATTACAACGGATTTTCAATCAGCAATACAGGCTGACGCTGACCGAGGAAGTGGAAATACGCTACCGGGAGGAAGAACGCACCGACACATGGACAGACGAGGACGGCAACGAGCATACGGACACCTACACGGTACAAGTGCCTTATGAGTATTACATCTTAAACGTCAAGCTGACGAACACCCCGCTATCCACCATTGCGGAAAATAATCTGACCCCGGAACAACTGGAAATGTACCGGGTGTACTTGCAGACAAGCGGGAACAAGCCCCTTATCTTTGGCGGCGGCTCTCCCGACACTTCCGCGTCCGAGGATTTAAGCGGCGTGGACTTTGTAAACGGAACGCGCCCCGGTAATACCGCTATCGTTGACCTTGCAAAGCAGCAAGTCGGAAATGTGGGCGGCTATCCGTATTGGAGCTGGTACGGCTTCAACTCCCGCGTGGAATGGTGCGCCTGTTTCGTGTCCTGGTGCTACGGGCAAAGGGGACTTTCCGAGCCGCGCTTTGCCGCCTGCCAGTCGCAGGGTATTCCGTGGTTTACCTCTCACGGGCAATGGGGCGCGCGGGGCTATGAGAACATTGCCCCCGGTGACGCTATCTTTTTTGACTGGGATTTAGACGGAAGCGCAGACCATGTAGGGCTTGTTATCGGCAGGGACGCAAACCGCGTTTATACCGTGGAGGGCAATTCCGGCGACGCCTGCAAGATTAAGAGCTATCCCCTTGACTATGCCTGTATCAAAGGGTACGGGCTGATGAACTGGAACTGACACATTTTTGAAAATCGAAAGGAGAAAAAATTTATGGCAATGAGTAAAATCGAAAGAATTGAAAAGGAAATCCAAAAGACCCGTGAGAAAATCACGGAGTATCAGAACAAGCTGCGCGGACTGGAAGCACAGAAAACCGAAGCGGAAAACCTTGAAATCGTGCAGCTTGTACGCGCTATGCGTCTGACCCCGCAGGAGCTTACCGCTATGCTTTCCGGCAACGGTATTCCGGGCATTGCCCCTATGCCCACAGACTATGACGAACAGGAGGACAATGCAGATGAAGAATAAAATCCTTGCAAGCATTACCGCACTTTGCGCCGCCCTTGTCCTTGTGGGCGGCTTTTCCGTTACTGCCTACGCGCAGACCCCGACAGAGGAAACCGACGACAGCGGCGTAATCGTGGAAACCGAACCGCAGCCCCTTACCCCGGAGGGCAACATGACCCTTGTGGACGACATCGACGGGGACGCTGCCGAGGATAAGCAGTTTATCGTCGTGAAAAGCAAAGGCGGCAACTATTTTTACATTATCGTTGACCGGGCAGCCGAGGGCGAAAATTCCGTCCACTTCCTAAATCAAGTAGACGAAAGCGACCTTATGGCGATTATCGGGGAGGAACAGACCGAGCAGCCCCCGGCTGTCTGCAACTGTACCGAGAAATGCAAGGCGGGCGAAGTAAACACCGCCTGCCCCGTCTGCTCCGCAGCCATGAATAACTGCACAGGCAAGGAAGCCGAGCCGGAAGCACCCGCAGAGCCGGAGAAACCCAAAAACAGCATGGGCGGGCTTCTCATTTTCCTTGTTGTGGGACTTCTTGGCGGCGGCGCAGCCCTCTACTACGTTAAGTTTATGAAACCGAAGCAGAGCGTAAAAGGCGGCACCGACCTTGACGAATTTGATTTTGACGAATACGACGAGGACGAGCCGGAGGAAGAAGCTGACAGCGCAGATACCGAACAGGAGGACGAGGAAGCATGAAACTTGTGATTTGTGAGAAGCCCAGCGTCGGGGCGGCGGTTGCCGCCGCCCTTGGCGTTACGGGCAGAAAAGACGGATATATCGAGGGAAACGGCTACCTCATTTCTTGGTGTATCGGGCATTTGGTACAGCTTTCCGAAGCTGCCGCCTATGGGGAACAGTACAAGAAATGGAGCTATGACAGCTTACCCATTCTGCCGCAGGAATGGCAGTACACCGTAGCTACCGACAAGGGAAAACAATTCAAAATCTTAAAAGACCTCATGCACCGCGCCGACGTTTCGGAAGTCGTGAACGCCTGCGACGCAGGACGCGAGGGCGAGTTGATTTTCCGATTTGTCTATCATCAAGCGGGCTGCAAGAAGCCCTTTACCCGTCTTTGGATTTCCTCAATGGAAAACGAAGCAATCCGAAGTGGCTTTGACAATCTGAAGGACGGGCGGGAATACGACGCCCTCTACCATTCCGCACTATGCAGGGCAAAGGCTGACTGGCTTATCGGCATTAACGCGACCCGCCTTTTCTCCTGCCTGTATGGAAAGACCTTGAACGTGGGACGTGTGCAGACCCCGACCCTCAAAATGCTTGTAGACCGGGACGCTGCGATTACAGGCTTTCAGAAAGAAACCTACTACCATGTGCGCCTTACTCTCCCCGGCGCAGAAGCGGCAAGCGCGAAGATCTGCGCCGCTGATGAAGCAAGCAGACTGAAAGCAGCCTGCGAAGCGTCGGCGGCTGTCTGTACTTCCCTTGTGAAAGAAAAGAAAACCATTGCCCCGCCGAAGCTCTTTGACCTTACCAGTTTACAGCGGGAAGCAAACCGTATTTACGGGTACACCGCGAAGCAGACCCTTGACCTGGCGCAAGCCCTCTATGAAAAGAAGCTCTTGACCTATCCGAGAACGGACAGCGCATTTCTGACCGACGACATGGGAGAAACAGCGACGGGCATTATCAAGGTGCTTTGTGAGAAACTTTCCTTTATGGAGGGCGCGGATTTTTCGCCGGAGATTGCAAAGGTGCTGAACAGTAAAAAGGTATCAGACCACCACGCAATCATTCCCACTATGGAGCTTGCAAAGGCTGACCTTACCGCGCTGCCGGAAAGCGAGCGCAATATCCTGACCCTTGCCGGGGCGCGTCTGCTTATGGCAACCGCAGAGCCGCACGTTTACGAGGCGGTAACGGCGGTTTTCTCCTGCGCCGACCATGAATTTACGGCAAAGGGAAAGGCGGTAATCGCTGCCGGGTGGAAAGAGATTGAACGGCTTTACCGGGCGACCCTCAAAAAGAAGCCGGACAGCGACGACGAAAACGAGCTTGTGTTAGATGTGCCGGACTTTTCCGAGGGGCAGACCTTTGAAAATCCGGCGGCAAAAGTGACAGAGCATGCCACCACGCCCCCGAAGCCCCACAATGAAGCAAGTCTTTTGTCGGCTATGGAACGCGCCGGGAATGAGGACACCGACCCGGACGCAGAACGCCGGGGGCTTGGTACGCCTGCCACCCGCGCCGCCGTCATTGAAAAGTTAGTCAAAGGCGGCTTTGTGGAGCGCAAGGGCAAGCAGCTATTTCCCACCAAAGACGGCACAAACCTTGTCTGCGTCCTGCCGGATAGTCTGACCTCTCCGCAGCTTACGGCTGCATGGGAAAACAATCTGACGCAGATTGCAAAGGGCAACGCCGACCCTGCCGCTTTCATGCAGGGAATTGAAGCAATGGCACAGGAGCTTGTAAAAACCTACGCTTCCGTGTTGGGTGAGAAACAAGAGCTTTTCAAGACAGAAAAAACAGAGATTGGGAAGTGTCCCCGCTGCAAGTCCCCGGTCTATGAGGGAAAGAAAAACTACTACTGTTCCAACAAAGAGTGCGGCTTTACCATGTGGAAAAATGACCGCTTCTTTGAGGAACGTAAAACCGTCTTTACCCGGTCGATTGCCGCAGCACTCTTAAAATCCGGCAAGGTAAAAGTCAAAAAGCTGTACTCTCCGAAAACAGGCAAAACCTATGACGGAACGGTACTTTTAGCTGATACGGGCGGCAAGTATGTGAATTACAAAGTAACCATTTCAAAGGACAAAGAACTTGAATAGCAAGCATAGGAAGCGGGTACCCACTTCCGTAAAATCCCTGCCACTCTAACCGAGCTTGGCGGGGATTTTGCTTGTTGGGAAGTTTCCCAAACCCTCTAAAAATCCTCAAAAATCTTTGGCAGAAATGCGGGCGCACCGTAGTAGGACTATGTAACCACAAACGCAGCGTCCGCGCTGCCATACGCGAAAGGAGGTTTTACACATGGCAAGTTTGCGCGACAGCGTAAAGGACTATCAAGAGGAACTTAGGGACGGTATTGCATGGGTAGCATTTTGGAAAGAGGGACGTTCATGGAACGCCGAGCTGTTTCATCTTGAAGTGGACGGTACTTTAGAACCGTTTGACAGGAGCCGGTTAGAGGAAATCAAGGCGGCTGACCCCGCCGCCGTTATTCTAAACGGCTACTACTGCGGGCATTTAGGCGAGAATATGAGCCTTGACGAGCTGACCGCCGGAGTGCGCCACCACTACAAAAACGGCACAAATGACGTTGCCGGATTTATCGAAGCCCACGACGACAGACTTCCCCCGGAGCTTATCGAGGAAGCAAAAGCCGCCGCCCATGCAGCGGGGCTTCCCTTTTCCGAAAAGCCCTACCGGGACGGGGAAGATTTTGACCCTTATGTATTTGACGGGAGCATGAGTATTGAGGACTACGAGCTTATGCACCGCATGATTGAAAAAGAAAGGAGCGAGCAAATGGACGAATGGAAAACAGGTTATTCCTCATACGACCATGACAGACTGGAAGCCGCCGACAAGATGAAGATTGAGCGCGGTATCTATTTTGACACGAAAGGCGCGGATATTTCCCCGCTGACCGCCTTACCTCTTGCCGAGCTTGTGAAGCTGCGGGAGGAAAGCGCGGCTGCGGAGCAGACTGTTTTTGAAAATCTGAAAGTACAGGCTTCCGCATGGGAGGAACAGGCAGGAAAGACCCTGCTATTTGACAAGGCGATTGAGTATGCGAGAATACCCGAAGTGAAGCATACGGCGAACAAGTGGCAGGACGAGGACAACGACCGCCACACCATCAGCAACCGGGTATATAAAATGAGCTACCATGTGTATGAAAATACCCGCTACGACAAGGCAGCACAGAAATCTATCCCGTATTCCTATACGCTGTCTTGGAACATCTACACCAACAGCCCCCACGGGTACGGACAGGCGAAAATCGCCGGACAGGACAGAAAGGTATTTGCTGACCGGGCGGCTATGGAAAAATATCTGAATGGGCGTATCAAGGCGTATGAAAAACTTTTTACGGAAATCTCCCCGGCTATCCCGCCGGAATACGCGGAACAGTTTAGGGTAAACGGGCAGCTCTTACCGGGCTACACCGTAGAGGGCGAGGAAATCAAGCAGCCCGCCGCCGACATTCCCGCCGCTGCACCGAGAACCGAGCCGGGACAGGAAACGGAACAATTTGCAATCCTGATTGACAGCCGCACCCGCTTTGAAACGGGAGAACCGGGCGGCTACTGGCTTTCCATGCCCGCCACAAAGAAAGAACTTCACAAAGCTATGCAAAGCGTAGGCATTACCACTGACAATCCGCAGGATTTTTTCATTCACGGCTACTCTGACCGGGAGGACAGGCACATTGCCCTGCCTTATGACATGGTATGCGCGGCACAGGTGGACGAGCTGAATTTTCTTGCGGCACGACTGGAAACCCTTGACGCTGCCGGTATTGCCGCGCTGAACGCAGCCACGCAGCGAAAGAACGGTTTTGAGAATATCGGGCAGCTCATTGACTTTACCTATAACGAGGACTTTTTCGTGCATATCCCCGAAGTACATAATCCCCGCGAATTGGGCGATTATTACCTTAACAAATCCGGCATGGTGCAAATGCCCGCTGAATGGAAAAACAGCATTGACCCTATCGCCTTTGGACGAAACGCCGCCGCGCAGGAAAAAGGCAGCTTTACGGAATACGGCTATCTTGTGGAAAGCGGCGACGCATGGGAGAAACACTTTGAGGGGCGCGATGTGCCGGAGGAATACCGCATTATGAGCTATCCGCAGCCGACCGTCGAACGGGACGCAGCCCCGGCAGTACAGACAGCAGCTATTCCCGAAGCGCAGCCGCAGGAGCCGCGCCCGGTTATCCCTATCGTGCTGACGAGCGAGAAGCCCGCCGAAAAGCTCAAAGAGATTACCGACCGTTTGGAGCAAGGCATTACGGAACTGTTTGACAGCGAGCGTTACAAGGAATATCTGCGCGTCATGTCAAAGTTTCATAATTACAGCTTTAACAATACGCTGCTGATCGCCATGCAAAAGCCCGACGCTTCCCTTATCGCCGGATTTTCCGCATGGAAAAATAACTTTGGACGAAACGTGATGAAAGGACAAAAGGGTATCAAAATCCTTGCCCCGTCGCCGTTCAAGATTAAAAAAGAAATGGAGAAAATCGACCCGCAGACGGGAAAAGCCTTTATCGGCAAGGACGGAAAGCCCGTAACCGAGGAAAAGGAAATCACGATACCCGCCTTTAAGGTGGTATCTGTCTTTGACGTATCGCAGACCGAGGGCAGGGAAATCCCCAATATTGCCGTAAATATGCTGACCGGGGACGTGGAGCATTACAAGGACGTTTTCGCTGCCCTTGAAAAGACTTCTCCTGTTCCTGTCGGCTTTGAAAAAATCGAGGGCGGCGCACATGGTTACTACCACTTGGAGGACAAGCGCATTGCACTTGATGAGGGCATGAGCGAGCTGCAAACCTTAAAAACCCTTATCCATGAAATCGCCCATGCGAAGCTGCACGACATTGACCTTAACGCCCCGTTGGAGGACTTGGAGAACAGACCCGACCGCCGCACCCGTGAAGTACAGGCAGAAAGTATCGCCTATACCGTGTGCCAGCATTACGGGCTTGATACTTCTGACTATTCCTTTGGGTACGTTGCCGGGTGGAGTGCCGGACGGGAGCTTGCCGAACTGAAAAGCTCTCTTGAAACAATCCGCAGCACCGCAGCGGAAATCATCAACAGCATTGATGAACATATCGCAGAGCTGCAAAAGGCACAGGAACAGGAGCAGACTTCCGAGGTACAGGAAATCGGGCAAGACGCACCACCGCAGGAGCAGCCGGAAATCCCCGTACCCGACGCCTCTATCAGCATAAAAGAAATGCAGGACTACGGCTATTCTTGGGACGGTATGTTTCCGCTGCAACAGGAAGCCGCCGAGCATTTGTTTACACAGGACGGTATCGAGGTTTTCCGTATCTATGAGGACGGCACCGAGGGAGCCGTTACCAGTCTGACCGATTTACAGGAACACGCAGAAAAAGGCGGCTTGTTCGGTGTAGAAAAGGAAACTTGGGAAGCCCTGCATGAATACAACGCCATGAAGCAGCAGCTACGGGAAAGTGAGCCGACAAAGGAAGCTCTTTTACTCTATGGCAAAGAGGACAGCTACGGGATTTATCAGTTAGCCCGCGGCGACGCCACAAGGGACTTGCACTTTGAGCCTTACGACCGCCTGCAGGCGGCGGGACACACCGTAGAGAGAGCAAACTATGAGCTTATCTATACCGCGCCCCTTGCACCGGGAACTTCCCTTGAAGATATTTATACCCGTTTCAATATCGACCACCCGAAAGATTTTAAGGGACACAGCCTTTCCGTTTCCGATATTGTGGTGCTTCATCAGAATGGCGGGAACACCGCCCACTATGTAGACAGTATCGGTTTTCAGAACGTGCCGGAGTTTTTACAGGAGAAACAGCCGCAGCTTATCCCCGACGAGCATTTGACCGGGGAACAGATTAAAACGCCGCGCGGCAGTTTTTATGTATCGGATATGAGTGTTGAACAGATGAAAGAAGCCGGGTATGGACTTCATCATCAATCCGACGACGGGAAATATCTGATTATGGGAAACGGTACGCGGGCGTTTGCCGTTGCCGCCGAGCAGCCGGAAAAAGCTAACCCGTTAAAACATATCGAGGACACTATCGAGCAGAACGACAATAACTTTGACGGTATCATCAACAACACGCCGCAGACGCCGACCGTGGACGCTCTGGAGCAGAAAGCAAAGGCGGGCGAGGTTATTTCTCTTACTGACCTTGCCGAAGCGATTAAGACCGACCGTGAAAACGGCAGGGGCAAGAAAGCCGCAGCGAAAGAAAAGCCCTCTATCCGGGCGCAGCTCAAAGCGGATAAGGAACGGACGGGAAAGAAGAAACCCAAGAAGCAAAAATCGCAGGATTTGGAAAGGAGCTGACCTATGAATAAGTTTGAAGATGTGGACGTTATCGCTTCCCTTGAAGCGATTATGAAACAAAATACCGCTTTTTATCAGAATGATTTTGACCTTGATAGAAACATTTTACAGAAAGCGGCGGCAAGCCCCACAGCCGAGGACAGGCGGCTTTTATGGTTTTCCCGTCCGTCCGGGACGAGCTGCTTCCGGGAGCGCGACGTTTTTCTAAAAGGCACAAGACAGCATAACACATGGCGGTTTTACGGGGAACAGACGCGCGATAAAGTCCTTGCCTATGCGGTGGAGCTGACCGGGATTGTAAACGGAAAAATCAAAGGCAATCTCTATGAGCTTGACTATCCGCAGCATTTCCGGCACGTTAAGGAACAGGCATTACCCGTAGATAATTACACGCTGCTCTATGAGCACGGAGAACGGGTGCAGCCCGCCGGACAGTATCTTGACGGCAATCCCGACCCGCAGCTTGGGAAGTTTGAACGCTTTGAAGCGCAGCCTAATGACCCGGAAGCATTGCATTTTCTCATGCGGGAGGAAAAGCGCAGCTATGACCGCTTAAAGCCGGGGGATTTCAAGGCGCATATTACCGTATTGCATGACAGCCGGATTGAAGCCGAAGCACAGCGCATTTTAGCGGAAATGAAGCGGCAGGACAGCCCTAACAGCCCCAACAAAACACATTTCATGGTGGAGCTTTCGCCTTACTTTATGCAGTTAGCTTCTACAAAGGACACCGACCGTCTGTTTGCTATGCTGCCATACAAAACACTTTCTTTTTCTAAGATTGAGGGCAGACATGGCACTTTTGCATTTTTAGATAAAAGCGAGGACAGAAGCCGGAATATCCGAAAAGCGCGCCCCTCTGTCCGGGCGCAGCTTACCGCAGACAAGAAAACAGCCGCCCCGAAAAAGGCAGCGGCAAAAAGAAAAAATCACGATTTGGAGGTATGAGCATGAATAGATTTACTGTTGAGGAAACAAACCTTTTGAGCATTTACCATGAGGGAAGCAAGGCGCAGCTTATAGAGAACATGACCGCTGCGCTGCCTTACATGGACGCGGGATTACGGGAGCTTGCAAAGCGCACCCTTTTCAAAGTAGGCGCGCTGACCGAAGCCGAGTACAGGGAGCTTGCCGTTTATCCTGCTGATGAAGTATGACCGGGATTAAGCGGCTGTCGTCGCGACAAAGCCGCAAGGTAAACACCCTTGTGAAAAAGGAGTGCTGCAACTGCGAGAATGGCAACTGTATTTTACTGGACGACGGGGACACTTGCGTATGCCCGCAGCTCATTTCCTATTCCCTGCTCTGTAAGTGGTTTCGGATTGCCGTACTTCCTCTTGATAAGCTGCTCTATGCGGAACTCTATCAGACCGAGGACAGAAAGAAATGTACCGTGTGTGGCACGTTCTTTGCGTCCACCTCTAACAGCGTCAAATACTGCCCGGACTGTCGGAAGCGGATTACCCGCAGACAGGCAGCCGAGCGCATGAGAAAAAAGCGTACTCTTGTTACGCAGTAGGGGCGAAAAAAGCCTTTGATTGCAGGGCTTTTCGGACACAAAAACAAAGAGGTAAAGGATTGATACCTTTACCCCTAAAATCGCGGTTCTACTGCGTAACATTTCAAAAGCTGCACCTATGAGAAAACGGGCGCGGTGGCCAACATATCGGCTGCCGCGTCCGTTCTTTTTTTGCGCTCATTTATCCGCGCTCTGCTTCTTTTTCCCGTTCAGGCTGACGTTCCACTTTCAAAATACTGTCGATATTCTTCTTGATAACGTCGTATTCCTTGACCTGCTTTTTCAGCTTCCCATAGTCGGCATACAGGGCTTCTTTCTGCTCTTGAAGTGCTGCGTACTCTGCTTGCAGGGCGGCAAGGCTTGGTAGCTTGGTTATCCCCGCCGCCTTAATTGCCTTTGCCGCTGCTTCATAGAGAATAATATCGCTCTCATGGGCTGTCCGGTATTTCTCCTTATCTTTTGCCTTGCGGTAGGCAGCATAGGCGGGCTTGGTCTTTTGATAGGTATTGATATTCTTGATAAGCAGCGTCATATCGGTAAGCCGCTTTTCAACCTCTTTCAAGCTGTCCGCTGCCTGTTCGCTTGCTTTGGCAACTTCCGTGATTTTCGCGGTCAATTCTGCGTACTGTTCAATCTTATGTTCTGTCAAGAAATTCATGGTTTTCGCTGCCTGTTTCAGATTATGGATTTTTGCCCATTGCTCATAGCCCCGGCTTTCCTGCACCTTGATACTGTTCTGAATATCAATGAGCAGACTAACGCCGCCGCGATCTGCGCGGGGAGCTTTCGCAGCGCGGGCGCGTTTGCCGCTTATCCGTTCTCTGATAGCTTCCTCTGTATAATCTGCGCCGAGGGTTTTTAAGCGGGTAAACCGTTCCTGTCCGGGAGCGCGGCAGGATATATATTTTCCCTGCTTTATCTCATAGCCCGCCGCCTGCAATTTGGATAGCAATTCTTCAAAACTTGATACTTGGGGAATGAGCGCGTCCACGGCAATTTTCAGCTTGCCTTTCCAACTGGTACCTGTTTTCTCTGCCTGGTACTCTGCATAGCTTTTTCCCTTGCTGCCCCGGTTCGGAAGGACAACTGATAAGCCATGTTCCCGGCACAGCTTATCGCTCATGTTCCGTATACCGTAATAGCTGCGCTTGTTGGAATTGTACTTGTGGTGGTCTACGAAATTGACCGCGCAGAAAATAATGTGGTTATGGATATGCCCCTTGTCAATGTGAGTAGTCAAAACATATTCGTGCTGACCTTTGGTTACTGCGTCGGCAAGCTGCCGCCCTATTTCATGGGCGGTCTGATAGTCTACCTCTCCCGGCTCAAAGGCTTGTATCAAGTGGTGGGCTAAATTGCTGCCCTTATCCAACGCCTGCGACAGGGTAAAGGCAAACTCAATGTCTGCCGTTTCATAGGAGCAGCCAAAGGAGGACACAAGCATTTTCCCGTCCGTTTTCTCCGGGTTTTGGATATAGTCAAGGGCTTTGTTTAGCGTTCCCTTAATAGGCTTAATCTTTGTAACCGCCATATTTCCGCAAGCACCCCCTTTATTTCCTCTATGTCCTCTTGGTAGACGCTGCCCGTAC
>OKUI01000410.1_pt1 | contig 15473 bp, 9 predicted proteins | sample 1606531 | NCBI WGS metagenome assembly OKUI01 (sample SAMEA3882506, study PRJEB24775) | human gut metagenome | biome: human-associated habitat; feature: intestine environment; material: feces | place: Netherlands | collected 2009/2010
GCTCCTATGCGCAATGTCATCTCCGCTCTCCAGAATGGTGGTGGCAGCACAATCGCCGGACTTGTCAAGACACTTTCGGAAAAAGAAGAGAAATAATAACAAACAATTTAATAATTATCAATTATGGCAGATGTAAAAGCACTTGCAGAAGAGTTGGTTAACCTTTCTGTAAAAGACGTTCAGGAACTTGCAAAGGTTCTCAAGGAAGAATATGGTATCGAGCCTGCTGCCGCTGCTGTTGCAGTGGCAGGTCCAGCTGCAGCCGCTGACGCGGCTCCGGCAGAGCAGACTGAGTTTGACGTTGTCCTCAAGTCAGCCGGCGCAGCTAAACTTCAGGTGATCAAAGCCGTTAAGGAGGCTCTTGGTCTTGGTCTGAAGGAAGCTAAGGATCTTGTAGACGGCGCTCCTAAGACAGTTAAGGAGAAGGCCTCCAAGGCAGAAGCTGAGCAACTGAAGGCTGCCCTCGAAGAGGCAGGTGCCGAAGTTGAGGTTAAATAACCCAGCTTCCCCTGGCGGGAAAATCATCAGGTTTAGAGCCTAGGAAGGCTCTAAACCTTTTTGTCGTATTAAGTTTTTCTCCATTTCCTAAAGGCAGAACATGTCAAAAAAGACTAATAATAAGCGAATAATGTTCGCTACATCAAAGATTCTGGAATATCCTGACCTTCTGGAAGTTCAGCTGAAATCATTCAAGGATTTCTTCCAGTTGGAGACTACGCCGGAAAACAGGAAGAACGAAGGGCTCTTCCAGGTGTTTCAGGAAATATTCCCGATCGAAGACACGAGGAACAACTACAAGCTGGAATTCATCGACTATTTTATCGATCCACCTCAGTACTCTATCGACGAGTGTCTTGAGAGAGGGCTGACCTACAATGTTCCTCTGAAAGCAAAACTCCGCCTTTCGTGCACAGATCCCGAGCACGAGGACTTTGACACAAGAGTCCAGGATGTGTACCTCGGCAACATTCCTTACATGACGCCGGCCGGCACATTCGTAATCAATGGATCAGAAAGAATCATAGTGTCCCAGCTGCACCGCTCACCAGGTGTGTTCTTCGACCAGAGCATGCACGCTAACGGAACGAAGCTGTATTCAGCCAGAATCATACCGTTCAAGGGTTCATGGATTGAATTCGCGACAGACATCAACAACGTGATGTACGCCTACATCGACCGTAAGAAGAAGTTGCCTGTAACGACTCTTCTCCGCGCGATCGGCTTCAATTCCGACAAGGACATCATAGACATATTCGGTCTCGCGGACGAAATCGAGGTCACAAAAGAGAATCTTGAGGAAAACAAAGGCAGGAAACTCGCCGCAAAGGTACTCAAGACCTGGACAGAGGATTTCGAAGACGAGGACACCGGTGAGGTTATCCCTATCGAAAGGACCATCCCGATCGTGGAGAGAGGTGAGGTTCTGGACGATGACACCATCGCCAAAATTTCCGACACCGAGGTCAAGTCAATCCTTCTCCAGAAGGACGAGGCCAACTCAAATGAATATGCGATCATATTCAACACCCTTCAGAAGGATCCTACCAACACTGAGATAGAGGCTGTCAACTACATCTACAAACAGCTTCGAAATTCCGAACCGCCTGATGAGGCGACCGCAAGGGATGTCATCGACAAGCTGTTCTTCTCTGAGAAGAGGTACGACCTCGGCATTGTCGGAAGGTTCCGTCTGAACAAGAAACTCGGGCTCTCGACAGATCCTGAGGTCAGGGTGCTCACCAACACCGACATCATCGAGATCATCAAGTATCTCATACAGCTCATAAACTCAAAGGCCACAGTCGATGACATTGACCACTTGAGCAACAGACGTGTGCGCACAGTAGGAGAACAGCTCGCCAATCAGTTCAGCGTCGGCCTCTCAAGAATGGCAAGGACCATCCGCGAAAGGATGAACGTACGCGACAGCGAGCAGTTCAACCCGATCGACCTGATCAACGCGAAGACATTGTCCTCCGTGATCAACTCGTTCTTCGGCACCAGCCAGCTGTCACAGTTCATGGACCAGACGAACCCTCTGGCGGAGATCACGCACAAGCGCCGTCTCTCGGCTCTTGGTCCGGGAGGTCTTTCCAGAGACAGGGCCGGATTCGAGGTTCGAGACGTGCACTACACACACTACGGACGTCTCTGCCCTATCGAGTCACCTGAAGGCCCGAACATCGGACTTATCTCATCCCTTTGCGTCTATGCGAGAATCAACCAGCTCGGATTCATCGAGACTCCTTACCGTGAGGTCCACGAGGGAAAGGTTGACCTGACAGACAAGGGCTGGCACTACATGACAGCCGAGGAGGAGGAGAACAAGCTCGTCTCTCTTGCGAAGGTGAAGATGGAAGATGACGGCACAATAGAAGAAGACAGAATCCAGTGCCGTCTTGAGGCCGACTTTCCGGTAGTCTCCAAAGAGCAGGTTGACTACATGGACGTGGCGCCGAACCAGATGGCGTCAGTCGCCGCATCGCTTATCCCGTTCCTGGAGCATGATGACGCCCACCGAGCATTGATGGGTGCGAACATGATGCGTCAGGCGGTTCCGCTTCTCCGTCCGGAGTCCCCTATCGTGGGAACTGGTCTGGAGGAAAGGGTCTGCCTCGACTCCAGGACACAATACGTTGCCGAGCGCGAGGGCGAGGTGACTTATGTTGACGCCAAAGAGATAAGAATCAAGTACGACAGGACAGACGATGAGAAATTCGTCTCATTCATGCCTGACGAGACAGTGTACACTCTTCCTATATATAGAAGGACAAACCAAAGCACAACCATCACCTTGAAGCCTATCGTACGCAAAGGTGAGAAAGTGGTTAAAGGTCAAGTTCTTACGGAAGGATATGCCACTCAGAACGGCGAGCTTGCCCTCGGACGTAACCTCAAGGTCGCTTTCATGCCTTGGAAGGGTTACAACTACGAGGATGCCATCGTGCTTTCAGAGGAGATGGTGAAGTGGGACATTCTCACCTCAGTCCATGTTGACGAATACCTCACCGAAGTCCGTGAGACAAAGCGTGGTATGGAGGAACTCACCTCTGATATTCCTAATGTGAGCGAGGATGCGACAAAGGATCTGGACAAGCAAGGTATCATCAGGGTTGGCGCCCACATTGAGCCGGGCGACATCATGATCGGTAAGATCACCCCTAAGGGAGAGAGCGATCCTTCGCCTGAAGAGAAACTGCTCAAGGCTATCTTCGGAGACAAGGCCGGTGACGTGAAGGATGCTTCGCTCAAGGCCAATCCATCCCTCAGCGGTACTGTCATCAAGACAGCGCTCTACGCGAAAGCTGCGAAGGAGGGCAACAGAAGAGCAGCCAAGACTGATCAGAAAGCACGCCTTGATCTTATTCAAGAGGAGTTTGACAAGAAGGCCGCCAAGCTGTACGCTGATTTCCTCAAGAGACTGACCGTCCTGACAAAGGGCAAGAAGAGCGCGGGCATCAACGACCTCTACGATGTCGAAGTCGTCGCCAAAGGCAAGGAAATCACTGTCGAAAAACTCAAGAGCATCGATTTCCAGAACATCAACTCAGGCAACTGGACATCGGACGAGAGCACAAACCTGCTCGTGCAGGAACTCATCAACAACTACTGCCTGACCTACAAGGTGGCAGAGGCTGAGTGCAAGAGACAGATGGACAAGATAAAGGTCGGCGACGAGCTTCCTAACGGTGTGATGCAGCTTGCCAAGGTCTACATCGCCAAGAAGAGGAAGATCACTGTCGGTGACAAGATGGCCGGACGTCACGGTAACAAGGGTATCGTGGCCAAGATCGTCCGTCAGGAAGACATGCCGTTCCTTGAGGACGGAACTCCTGTGGACATTGTCCTCAACCCTCTCGGCGTGCCTTCACGTATGAACCTCGGCCAGATCTACGAGACCGTTCTCGGATGGGCCGGAGCAAGACTGGGACTTAAGTTCAGCACCCCTATCTTTGACGGCGCGACCATCGACGAGATCTGTAAATACACAGACAAGGCCGGCGTGCCGAAGTACGGTAAGACTCACCTCAGGGACGGCGGCACCGGCGACTGGTTCGACCAGCCTGCGACCGTCGGCGTGATCTACATGATCAAGCTGGGCCACATGGTTGACGACAAGATGCACGCCCGCTCCATCGGACCATATTCACTCATCACCCAGCAGCCTCTCGGCGGTAAGGCACAGTTCGGAGGCCAGAGGTTCGGAGAGATGGAGGTCTGGGCCCTGGAGGCATTCGGAGCCGCAAACGCGCTTCAGGAGATCCTCACGGTCAAGTCAGACGACGTGACCGGACGTTCGAAGACTTACGAGGCTATCGTCAAGGGCGACCCGATGCCGAACCCGGGCATCCCGGAGTCCCTCAACGTTCTGCTCCACGAACTCAGGGGACTTGGTCTCAAGGTTACTTTGGATTAATTTTCAAGAATATTGACATTCAAGAATATGCCTACTTTCAATAATAAGGAAAACAAGGTAAAGAGCAACTTCTCGAAGATCAGCATCTCGCTGGCCTCCCCAGAGGACATCTCGGCGAGGTCATGCGGCGAGGTACTGAAACCGGAGACAGTCAACTACAGGACCTACAAGCCGGAAAGGGACGGACTCTTCTGCGAAAAGATTTTCGGACCGACCAAGGACTACGAATGCTATTGCGGAAAGTACAAGAGGATCCGCTACCGCGGAATCGTCTGCGACAGATGCGGCGTGGAGGTGACAGAGAAGAAAGTCCGCAGGGAAAGGATGGGACATATCGCCCTGACGGTACCTGTGGCTCACATCTGGTACTTCCGTTCTCTCCCTAACAAGATTGGTTACCTTCTCGGTATGCCAACCAAGAAGCTTGATGCTGTTATCTACTACGAGAAGTATGTAGTGATCCAGCCAGGTATTCTCGAGGGTAAGACTGATGCAGACGGCATTGAGTTGAACGGTTCTCATAAGCTTGACCTCTTGTCGGAGGACGAGTACATGGCTATTCTTGATCAGTACGACCCAAATGGCGACAATGAGCGTCTGGAAGATACAGATCCTAATAAGTTCGTTGCTAAGATGGGTGCCGAGGCTATCTATCAGTTGTTGCAGAATGTGGATCTCGACTCTTTGTCATACGAACTCCGCGACCGTGCCAACAATGACTCTAGCCAGCAGCGCAAGACTGAGGCATTGAAGCGCTTGAACGTAGTAGAGGGCTTCCGTGCCAGCAAGGGAATCAACAAGCCTGAGTGGATGGTCATGAAGATCATTCCTGTTACTCCTCCAGAGCTTCGTCCTTTGGTACCACTGGATGGTGGTCGTTTTGCAACATCAGACTTGAATGATCTCTATCGTCGTGTCATCATCCGTAACAACCGTTTGAAGCGATTGGTAGAGATTAAGGCTCCTGAGGTGATCCTCCGTAACGAGAAGCGTATGTTGCAGGAGGCTGTTGATAGCTTGTTCGACAACTCACGTAAGAGCTCTGCTGTAAAGAGCGAGAGCAATCGTCCGTTGAAGTCTCTCTCAGATTCTTTGAAGGGTAAGCAGGGACGTTTCCGTCAGAACTTGTTGGGTAAGCGTGTTGACTACTCTGCTCGTTCGGTAATCGTTGTAGGTCCTGAGTTGAAGATGGGCGAGTGCGGTCTTCCTAAGTTGATGGCTGCAGAGCTTTACAAGCCATTCATCATCCGCAAGTTGATTGAGCGTGGTATCGTAAAGACTGTCAAGAGTGCCAAGAAGATTGTTGATCGTCGTGAGCCAGTTATCTGGGATATTCTGGAGAATGTGATGAAGGGTCATCCGGTTATGTTGAACCGTGCCCCTACACTTCACCGTCTCGGTATCCAGGCATTCCAGCCTAAGATGATCGAGGGTAAGGCTATCCAGTTGCACCCATTGGCATGTACAGCGTTCAATGCCGACTTCGATGGTGACCAGATGGCTGTTCACCTTCCATTGAGCAACGAGGCTATCTTGGAGACTCAGATCCTGATGCTCCAGAGCCACAATATTTTGAACCCTGCTAATGGTGCGCCTATCACCGTTCCTTCTCAGGATATGGTGCTTGGTCTCTACTATATTACAAAGATTCGTCCAGGTGCTAAGGGCGAGGGCTTGACATTCTATGGTCCTGAGGAGGCTTTGATCGCTCGTAATGAGGGTCGTTGTGATCTCCATGCTTTGGTTAAGGTAATCGTTGACGACTTGGTTGACGGTAAGATTCAGAAGCGTATGATTGAGACCTCTGTAGGTCGTGTTATCGTGAATGGTATCATCCCTGATGAGGTAGGCTTCTTCAACGACGTTATCTCTAAGAAGACACTCCGCGGCTTGATTTCTAATGTAATCAAGGCTGTTGGTATGGCAGAGGCTTGTGCCTTCCTCGATGGTATCAAGAACCTGGGTTATCGTATGGCATACGTTGCTGGTTTGTCATTCAACCTTGGTGATATCATCATCCCACCTGAGAAGGAGGAGATTGTTGAGCGTGGTCGCAAGGAGGTTGAGGAAATCACCAACAACTATAATATGGGTTTCATCACCAACAAGGAGCGTTACAACCAGGTAATCGATGCGTGGACTCACGTAAATACCGATTTGGGTAATATCCTGATGAAGGAGATGACAGAGGCAGATCAGGGATTCAACGCCGTTTACATGATGCTTGACTCTGGAGCCCGTGGTTCTAAGGATCAGATTAAGCAGTTGTCTGGTATGCGTGGTTTGATGGCTAAGCCTCAGAAGGCTGGTGCAGAAGGTGCGCAGATCATTGAGAACCCTATCCTTTCTAACTTTAAGGAGGGTATGTCTGTGTTGGAGTACTTTATCGCTTCTCACGGTGCTCGTAAGGGTCTTGCTGATACCGCGATGAAGACTGCCGATGCTGGTTACTTGACTCGTCGTCTTGTTGACGTATCTCATGATGTCATCATTACTCAGGAGGATTGCGGTACCTTGCGTGGCTTGGTTTGCACCGCTTTGAAGAATGGTGATGAGATTATCTCTTCTCTCTATGAGCGTATCTTGGGTCGTGTATCTGTACACGATATCATCCACCCTACAACAGGTGAGTTGATCGTTAAGTCTGGTGAGGAAATCACTGAGGCTAAGGCTAAGATTATTGATGAGTCTCCAATCGAGAGCGTTGAGATCCGTTCAGTACTCACTTGTGAGAGCAAGAAGGGTGTCTGCATGAAGTGTTACGGCCGTAACTTGGCTACAGCTCGTATGGTTCAGCTCGGTGAGGCTGTGGGTGTCATCGCTGCACAGGCTATCGGTGAGCCTGGTACTCAGCTTACTCTCCGTACCTTCCACGCCGGTGGTATTGCGTCTAACGCTGCTGCCAATGCTAAGATTGCTGCGAAGAACAAGTCTCGCATCGAGTTTGATGAGTTGAGCACTGTTCCATTCGTAGAGGAAGATGAGGAAGGCAACGATATCAAGTGCGAGAAGGTAGTAAGCCACTTGGCTGAAATCCGTTTCGTTGATCCAAATACAAACATCGTTCTTGCTACATTGAATGTACCTTATGGTTCTTCTTTGTATCACAAGGAGGGTGAGATTGTTGAGAAGGATACTGTGATTGCTCGTTGGGACCCATTCAACGCCGTTATCGTCAGCCAGTACGCTGGTACCTTGAAGTTCAACGACGTTCAGAAGGATCAGACCTACCGTGCCGAGGTCGATGAGACTACTGGTTTGGAGGAGAAGATCATCACCGATTCTAAGAATAAGGCGATGGTTCCTTCTTGTGATGTTATTGATGCAAACGGTGAGATTGTAGGTACATATAACTTCCCTGTAGGTGGTCACCTCGTTGTAGAGGATGGTCAGACTATTAAGACTGGTGAGGTCTTGGTTAAGATTCCTCGTGCCGTAGGTGGTGCTGGTGATATCACCGGTGGTCTTCCACGTGTAACCGAGCTTCTCGAGGCTCGTAACCCATCTAACCCAGCTGTCGTATCTGAAATCGATGGTGAGGTAACTATGGGTAAGGTAAAGCGTGGTAACCGTGAGATCATCGTAACCTCTAAGACTGGCGACCAGAAGAAGTATCTCGTATCACTCTCTAAGCAGATCTTGGTACAGGAGCATGATGCCGTACGTGCTGGTACTCCTCTTTCTGATGGTAGTGTAACTCCAGGCGATATCCTCGCTATCATGGGTCCTACCGCTGTTCAGGAATACATCGTTAACCAGATCCAGGACGTTTACCGTCTCCAGGGTGTGGCTATCAACGATAAGCACTTCGAGGTGGTTGTTCGTCAGATGATGCGTAAGGTTCGTATCGACGATCCAGGTGATACTACATTCTTGGAGCAGGAGTTGGTTGATAAGCTCGACTTCGCTGAGGAGAATGACCGTATCTGGGGTAAGAAGGTTGTTACCAATGCTGGTGACAGCACTGAGCTCAAGCCTGGTCAGATCATCACAGCCCGTAAGTTGCGTGATGAGAACTCAGCATTGAAGCGTCGCGATATGAAGCTTGTTCAGGTTCGTGATGCCGTAGCTGCAACATCTACTCAGATTCTCCAGGGTATTACCCGTGCCGCTCTTGGTACTAAGAGCTTCATGAGTGCCGCTTCCTTCCAGGAGACCACTAAGGTCTTGAACGAGGCTGCTATTCGTGGTAAGGTAGATTACCTTGAGGGAATGAAGGAGAATGTTATCTGCGGTCACTTGATTCCAGCAGGTACCGGTCTCCGCCAGTGGGAGAAGCTTGTTGTTGGTTCTAAGGAAGAGTACGAGCGCATGCAGGCTAACAGAAAGAATGTACTCGACTATGCAGATTCTCCAATCGTGGACTAATCTGAAGGTTAGAGTAACATATATATAATAAGGTATAAGAGCCATAGGTGAGTCATCATCTATGGCTCTTTTCTTGATATTGCCTGCCTGTTGATGATATCAAATCAACTTTTTAATCTTTTTTCTTCTTTTGGGGTTGGGAATTTGATACCTTGATGTGTTCTTGGGATAAACAATACAGATAAAAATAGAAATGGAAAAGATAGAACAACTTTTTCGCCAGCATTATTCAAAGATGTTTCTCGTTTCGAGGATGATTCTAGGGGATGAAGAGACCGCAAGGGATGTGGTGAGCGATATTTTTGCAGATATGCTTAGTGGAAAGCTGCGGATTCCGCCCAATAGTACGGAAGGTTACTTTGTCGTTCTTACTCGAAACCGATGTTTGAATTCTCTCAGAAAGATGACCCTTCATGAAAAGGTCAAGGCTGGTCTTAAGGTGGATCATGCGGTAGATATCGTGCATGATGAAAACCGAATCATTCGCGAGATAGACCATGAGATGAGCAAGGCTGATCAGATGCTTCGTTTTATAGACCGGGAATTGACGCTCCAAACACGTCGGGTAGTCAATATGCATTATTGCCAAAAGCTCACTTATCGTGATATCTCTGAAGAGTTAGGCATCAGTGAGGCTGCCGTCTATAAGCATCTTGCTCAAGGCATCAAACGAATAAAAGAACATTTTAATCCCAAGAACAATGGATAAGTTAACACAGGTAATCGACATGATTGAGCACCCAGAGCATTATTCTGAGTCTCAGATTAAGGAGATTCTTCAAGATGAGGAATCTCGCCAGACCTATCTCACAATGATGGAGATGCGTATGGCTTTTGATAAGGAAGCGACGGAGAAAGATTTGGATGTAGACAAGGAATGGCAATTGTTTGCAGAACAGCATCCGGTAGTGAAGTCCCGTTTTGATTGGCACAAACTCGCAGCTTCCTTTATTGGTGTATGTTTGCTGTCTGGTATCGCCTTTGCTGCCATTCATACATTCAGTTCGCATCGTCAGGTAGAAGAAACATCGGCAGGGGATACGTCTCAAGTAAAAATAGCATCCTGTCCAAATACTGCTGTTGTCAGTGATAAAGCTACGTCAACTGATGTCAAGAAGGAAATTGTGCATAAGACTTTCGACAATGTTTCCTTAGAGACGATGCTCGGAGAAATGGCAGAGTATTATGGAGTGAAGATTGTGTTCCAGAACCAGGAAGCCAAGCAGCTTCGTTTCTATTATGAATGGAACAGCGAGAACTGTCTGCAGAGTGTAGTGGATGAATTGAATCATTCACAGCAGATAATTCTCTCTTTGGACAATGAGCAACTTGTTGTAGAATAATCTTGTCGCTGACAGGTCTGTTTGCAAGTTGGCTTATTTGTAATATGTATCAAATCAATATAAAAAATATGAAGAAATATATGTTCGCTTTCCTGATGTGTCTGTTGGTACAGGCATCGTTTGGACAGCGCATCTCTCGAAGCTATAACAACCGTTCCATGTCTGAAGTTCTGAAGGATTTAGACAAGGCTACCCGTCGATATAAAATCAGTTTTATCTATAATGAACTGGAAGATTTCACCGTCACTACCTCTTTCCGTAATCTCGATTTGCAGGAAGCTTTGGGGCGGGTCTTTGGATTTTATCCGATGAAGGCTACGATAGAGGATAGCTTGATATTCGTGGAATGTACCCAAAAGGAACCTACTAAATTGATGGGACGGGTGATAGATGAACGTCATCGACCAGTGGAGTTTGCCAATGTGGCTTTGCTCAATCCCAGGGATTCTTCCTTTCTCACAGGTGGTGTGACCAATGCCAGCGGCAATTTCGTGATACCTTGTGGCATGAAGAAGGTTCTCGCCAAAGTAAGTTGCGTGGGTTATCACACCTTATATAATATATATAATGTGGGAAAAGTCGGAAATGTTGTGTTGAAGGAGAGTACCATGCATATCAATGGTGTTACGGTGAAGGCGAAGTTGCCCTCTTTCAAGATGGGACGTGAAGGAATGCTCATAGACATACAGCATTCTGATTTGTCAAAAGTAGGAGATGCCGTTGATGTACTCCGACAATTACCTCGCATCAATGTAAGTAGTACCGATGTCATCAGCGTTTATGGCAAGGGTACACCTATTATATATATCAACAATAAGCAGGTGAGAGATTCCAGGGAATTGCAGCGCCTGAAGTCTGATGCCATCAAGAATGTGGAAATCATTACTTCGCCTGGTGCCAGATATGATGCCACGGTTAGCTCTGTCATACGTATCCGAACCGTCAAGAAGCAGGGCGAAGGGGTGAGTGAATCCTTGAATTCCATGGTATGGTATAATGGATATCTGGGAGGGTCAGAACAGCTTAGTCTCAATTATCAGAGTGAAAAGCTCAACTTGTTTGGGTCTCTTTGGGGACATACAAGAGGGCATAAGGAGGCTACTTCGCTAATTCAGCATATTGAAGGAACGAAGAATGTTACCGTAAACCAGTATGATCCCTTATCCTATCGAAATACAATGGGAGAAGTAAACTTTGGTTTCAATTATGACCTCAATGATGAAAACTCTATCGGTGCTTCTTATGATTTAGAATGCGAACCCTATGCGAAAGGGCATGTTGATGGACAGCAGGAAATATTCAATGAGGGACAACCTGTGGATATCATCAAACAGAAAGTATTGGTCGATGATATAGGTGGTCCTACCCATGAGTTGAATGCTTACTATGTGGGAAAGGTCAATAAACTGGGAGTAGATTTTAATGGAACCTATCTCTGGCAAAAAACTGGGCGGGATATGTTGGAAACAGAAGAGGCTACCGTATTGGAAAATCGGGAAATCCATACTGCGAGTCGCCGCCATAATCAGTTGCTTGCAGGCAAACTGGTTCTTTCTTATCCCATAGCCAAGGGGCAGTTGGAGTTAGGAAGCGAAGTGAGCCATACCCACAGTAGCGGAGAGTATAGCAATGCTGAAGGCATTGTGGCGGATGCTTCCACCGATATGAAGGAAGATAATTGGGCGGGATTTCTTGCCTTTTCATATCCTTTAGGCTCGTTTTCAATGGATGCAGGATTGAGATACGAGTATGTGTCTGCCAAGTATTATTCTTTCGGAAAGTATGAAGAAGAGCCTAGCAGGAATTATAGCAATTGGTTTCCCAACCTGACCCTGTCATGGAATAAGGAACCATGGGCTGCATCTCTTGCATATACTTGCAAGACAAAGCGTCCTTCTTATAGTTCCTTGCGCAATGAGGTGCAGTATGATAATCGCTATATGTATGAAGGTGGTGATCCTTATCTTCGTCCTACCATTGCTCATGATGTTTCATTGGATGTGATGTGCAACTGGATTTCGTTTGGTGTGGAGTATCTTTATGAGGACAATCCCATCATCTGGTATGTTACCCTTTATAATCATCAGGATATAGCCTTCATGAGGAATGTGAACTTTTCCAGCAAGCAGACGATGACAGCGTATGTCATAGCTGCTCCCAAGTTCGATTGGTATCAGCCTACATGGCAAGTCTTCTTTCAGAAGCCTTTTTTTGATGCGGAAAAATATGGTGCTCCTCGTGGTTTGTCGAAGCCTGCCTTGGGTATTACATGGAACAACCAGTTTAAGTTGAGCTCCACTTGGACTTCATGGGTGACCCTTCATGCCAATACGACATCCTATAATGCCTTCCGCCGGTATCGCTCTGGTTATTTTGCCTCTATGCGAATGGTTAAGACATTCTTTGATGAAGCCTTGACTGTTAATTTCTATGCTGATGATATCTTCAGAAGTCAGAAAGACCAATGGACCATGTATGGCGACCATGCAACCTTGACGAAGGATAGTTATAATAGTGCCCGTGAAATTGGTGTCAGGGTGGTCTATAAATTCAATTCTGGTCATAGAAAGTATAAGGGTTCTGGTGCTGGTAATGCAGAAAAGAGCCGTTTCTGATAGACCGGTTCTTCAGATAAAAAAGAAATTGTATTTCAAAAGTCCTTTCACACTAAGCTTATGTCTTTGTATTAGAAGCATTTTAGTGTGAAAGGACTTTTAACACAAAATAATTGGCAAATTATTCTTTTTTTTCAGATATTATGTGTAAATTTGCACTATCATTTAAAGTTTAATCCTATTAACTTAATAAAATTATGGAAGAAAATAAGAATAATCAACAGCAGCAGAATCAGTTCCAGATGGGCATCAGCCCAGAAGTAGCAGAGGGTACATACTCTAACTTGGCACTGATTACTCATTCTAGTTCAGATTTCATCTTGGATTTTGCATGTGCACTTCCAGGAATGCCAGCACCTCAGATCAAGAGCCGTGTCATCATGGCACCTGAGCATGCCAAGCGTTTGCTCCAGGCATTGCAGAGTAATGTTTATAACTACGAGCAGTCTTTCGGTAAGATTAAGTTGGCAGACGAGCCAGAGCGTACTATCGCTCCATTTGGCACACCAAAAGGTGAGGCTTAATGCATAACCACATACATACTAAGACTAAATTTCCTGCTAAAAGCCGCTTTTTCTTTATAATATTTGTTTTTAATAGTTATATAAAGTTAAAACTAGCCTTCGTTTTTTAAAAGTCTCCTTAATATTTAGGTAGTTTGCCGAAAAAGTCGTAACTTTGCACCCCGAAAAGCCCCATAAGGTGGTGGCTTATACGGAAATAAGACAATAATAAAAATAAAATAATAAATTAAAAAGTAAAATTATGCCTACTATTTCACAGTTAGTAAGAAAAGGCAGACGAGTATTGGTAGACAAGAGCAAGTCACCAGCTTTGGATTCATGTCCTCAGCGTCGTGGTGTTTGTGTCCGTGTTTACACAACAACTCCAAAGAAGCCTAATTCGGCAATGCGTAAGGTTGCCCGTGTTCGTTTGACAAACTCTAAGGAGGTTAACTCTTACATCCCAGGAGAGGGTCATAACTTGCAGGAGCACTCAATCGTATTGGTTCGTGGTGGTCGTGTTAAGGACCTCCCTGGTGTACGTTATCACATCGTTCGTGGTACTCTTGATACCGCAGGTGTAGCAAACCGTACACAGCGTCGTTCTAAGTACGGAGCTAAGCGTCCAAAGGCAAAGAAGTAATCTTTGTAAAGCCGTAAAACCAAAGACTCACGACCGGAGAAGGTCGAGAGTTTAGGAAACAAAAACAAAATTTTTATTTCAAACGTTTTGCTGGAGAAGTAACAGGTTGAGTAAATACTCGGGTGCGAGTGTTGAAGAGACAATGAACAGCCCCATGCAGAATTTAATTTTTTTTCTTTTAAAAAATGAGAAAAGCAAAACCAAAGAAGAGAGTGATCCTTCCAGATCCAGTCTTCAATGACCAAAAGGTCTCTAAATTCGTGAATCATTTGATGTATGACGGTAAGAAGAATACATCTTATGAGATTTTCTACAATGCACTTGATACCGTTAAGGCTAAGATGTCTAACGAGGAGAAGTCTGCCCTTGAGATTTGGAAGCAGGCCCTCGATAACATCACTCCACAGGTTGAGGTTAAGAGCCGTCGTATCGGTGGTGCTACCTTCCAGGTTCCTACAGAAATTCGTCCTGATCGCAAGGAGAGTATCTCTATGAAGAACCTTATTGCTTTCGCTCGTAAGCGTGGTGGTAAGACAATGGCAGACAAGTTGGCTGCTGAGATTATGGATGCTTACAACAATCAGGGTGGCGCATACAAGCGTAAGGAAGATATGCACCGCATGGCTGAGGCTAACCGTGCATTTGCTCACTTTAGATTCTAATTTAATAAATAGGTAAAAAGAAAATGGCAAATCGCGATTTACATTTGACACGTAATATCGGTATTATGGCTCACATCGATGCCGGTAAAACAACAACATCAGAGCGTATCTTGTTCTACACTGGTAAAACTCACAAGATTGGTGAGGTGCACGATGGTGCAGCTACCATGGACTGGATGGCTCAGGAGCAGGAACGTGGTATTACTATTACCTCTGCTGCTACAACTTGTAACTGGAACTATCTTGGCAAGTCATACAAGATTAACTTGATCGATACTCCGGGACACGTTGACTTTACCGCCGAGGTGGAGCGTTCTCTCCGCGTACTTGATGGTGCTGTTGCTACATATTCTGCAGCTGATGGTGTTCAGCCACAGTCTGAGACTGTATGGCGCCAGGCTGATAAGTATAATGTACCTCGTATTGGTTATGTAAACAAGATGGACCGTTCTGGTGCAAACTTCTTCGAGACAGTACAGCAGATGAAGGATATCTTGGGTGCTAATCCAATTGCTATTCAGATTCCTATTGGTGCAGAGGAAAACTTCAAGGGTGTAGTAGACCTCATCAAGATGAAGGCTATCCTTTGGCACGATGAAACTATGGGTGCTGAGTATGACGTAGAGGAAATTCCTGCTGACTTGGCTGACGAAGCTGCTGAGTGGCGTGATAAGTTGCTCGAGGGTGCTGCCAACTTTGATGACGAAGTAATGGAGCTTTATCTCGATGGTCAGGATATTCCTGAGGAGAAGATCCTCGCAGCTATCCGTAAGGGATGCTGTGCTATGGAGTGCTGCCCAATGTTGCTTGGTTCTTCATACAAGAATAAGGGTGTTCAGCCTTTGCTCGACTATGTATGTGCATTCCTGCCTTCACCAATGGATACTCCTAATATCGTTGGTACCAACCCTGATACAGAGGA
>OKUI01000414.1_pt1 | contig 15352 bp, 17 predicted proteins | sample 1606531 | NCBI WGS metagenome assembly OKUI01 (sample SAMEA3882506, study PRJEB24775) | human gut metagenome | biome: human-associated habitat; feature: intestine environment; material: feces | place: Netherlands | collected 2009/2010
GAGGTTTTTCGCGCTAAGTTCATTATTGTTTCTTTGGATAACAGAACTAAGCATGAGGGGGAGCAGGAAGCATGAAAATCGCCGTAGATGTTATGGGTACCGATTATGGTCCCAAGGAGCTTGTTTTAGGCGCAGTCAACGCTGTTAAGGAATATGGCTGCGAAACTGTTTTGGTTGGCGATGAAAAAGTAATCCGTGAGCTGTTGGTAAAATACGGTGCGGATAAAAATCCGAAGATTACTATTCATCATGCCAGCGAGGTAATTGCGATGGACGAGCATCCTGCGATTGCGGTTAAGTCCAAAAAGGACGCTTCTATCGTAGTTGCGGCAGGATTGCTGAGAAACAAGGAATGTGATGCCCTTGTTTCCTCCGGCAGCACCGGTGCTGCCGTTGCTTCAGCGCTTTTTTGCGTAGGCCGCATCAGGGGCGTGGAACGACCTGCTATTGCAACGCCGATTCCCAGCCTGAAGGGTACGACTGTAGTGCTTGACAGCGGCGCCAAGGTAGACGCAAAACCTGAGCATATGGTACAGAGTGCTATCATGGGTACGGTGTACGCAGAAAAAATTTTAAAAATTTCTCAGCCGAAGGTAGGACTTTTGAACATCGGTGAAGAAGAAACTAAGGGTAACGAACAAGCACTGGCAACCTACCCGCTTTTAAAGGATACTCAGACGATAAACTTTATCGGCAATGTTGAAGGACGTGACATCAACAAAGGCACGGTAGATGTAGTTGTCTGCGACGGTTTCGTCGGCAATGTTGTGCTGAAGTTCGGTGAAGGTCTGGCGAAGGCTATTATGACGCTGATTAAGGAAGCGATTATGAACGGCGGCATTCTGGCAAAGCTGGGCGGACTGTTAATCAAGCCTGCACTGAAGGGCCTGAAGAAACGTCTTGATCCTGCCGAATACGGCGGAGCTTTGCTGTTAGGCATCCGCGCGCCTTTTATTATCTGCCACGGCAGCTCCAAGGCTAAGGCAATTACCAATGCTATTCATGTAGCTATGGACTTTGCAGAGCAGGATGTTGTAAGTATCATCAAAGATAAGATTGCGGAATCAAAAGAAATGAGGAATTAGATAAATGACAAGAGCTGTTGGTATTTTAGGTTTAGGACATTATGTTCCTGAGAAGATTATCACTAATACAGACATGGAGAAAATTGTTGAGACCAGTGACGAATGGATTACTGAGCGCACCGGCATCAAGCAGCGTCACATCGCTGCTCCGGAAGAAGCAACCTCCGATCTGGCGTACAATGCTGCTGTAGAAGCACTGAAGGACGCCGGCGTTGCTCCGGAAGAGCTGGACCTCGTTATTGTAGGCACTGCTTCCTCCGACTATATTTTCCCGTCTACCGCCTGCCTGGTACAGGCTCGTCTGGGTGCTAAAAACGCAGCTGCGTTTGACCTGGCTGCAGGCTGCAGCGGTTTTGTTTACAGCCTTGCTGTAGCAAGCCAGATGGTTAAGAGCGGTCTGTATAACAAGATTCTGATTATCGGTGCGGAAACTTTGAGCCGTATTATGAACTGGACCGATCGTAACACCTGCGTTCTCTTCGGTGATGGCGCCGGTGCTGCTGTAGTTGGCGAGGTTGAAGAAGGCTACGGTGTACTGGGTATTGACATGGGTGCCGACGGCAACGGCGGCAAGTTCCTGCTGCAACCGGCAGGCGGCAGCCGTAATCCGGCAAGCGAAGAAACCGTTGCTGCAAAAGATCACACCATTCATATGAACGGTCAGGAGGTTTTCAAATTCGCTATCCAGATTATGGGCAAGACTGCAAAGCGTGCTCTTGCTAAGGCGAATATGAAGCCGGAAGAGCTGGATATGCTGTTCCCGCATCAGGCTAACTACCGTATCATCACTTCTGCTGCTAAGCGTCTGAAGATGCCGATGGATAAGGTTTGGGTAAACGTAGACAAATACGCCAATACTTCCGCTGCATCTATTCCTATCGCTCTGTGCGAGGCTCAAAAGGCCGGCGCACTGAAAAAAGGCGATAATATTATTCTTGACGGCTTTGGCGCAGGTCTGACCTGGGCAGCTATTGTCCTCAAATGGAGTAAATAATCCAAACTAATTCAGTTTGTCTTGGTGATATTTGATTATTATCGAAAGTTAATTATTATCGAAAGAGAGGAAATTTACACGATGAGTAAAATCGCATTCGTATTCCCCGGCCAAGGTTCTCAGACCGTTGGCATGTGCAAAGCTTTTTATGATGAATATCCTGTTGTAAAACAGATTTTTGAAGAGGCTGATGACGCTCTTGGCTATTCCATCAGCAAAATGTGCTTCGAAGGTCCTGCTGAAGACCTGAAGCTGACCGCTAACACCCAACCTGCTATCCTGACTGCCAGCACTGCTTGTGCAGCAGTTCTGAAGGAGCATGGCGTAAGCTGCGATATCGCTGCAGGCCACAGCCTGGGCGAATACAGCGCACTGGTAAACACCGGCGCTCTGAAATTTGCTGACGCTGTACGCATTGTTAACAAACGCGGTCAGTTCATGCAAGAGGCTGTTCCTGTAGGCGAAGGCAGCATGGCTGCTATTCTTGGCCTGGACAGCGACAAAATCGTAGAAATCTGCCGTAGCGTAGAAGCTGAATCCGGCGAAGCAGTTCAAGCAGTAAACTTCAACTGCCCCGGTCAGGTTGTTATCGCAGGCGCAGTTAATCCTGTAAATAAAGCTATCGAAGCTCTGAAGGCTGCCGGTGCAAAACGCGCAGTTCTGCTGCCTGTAAGTGCTCCTTTCCACAGCACTCTGATGCAGCCCGCTGCAGCCCGCCTGGCTGAGGTTCTGGCTCCGATTGAAATCAAAGATATCACCGTTCCTGTTGTTGCTAACGTAACCGCTCAGGAAGTTACCAGTGGCGAGGAAATCAAAAAGCTGCTCGTTAAACAAGCTGCTATGCCTGTTCTCTGGGAAACCAGCGTACGCAACATGGTTGCAGGCGGCGTAGACATTTTTGTTGAGGTTGGCCCGGGCAAGGTTCTGACCGGCTTCACCAAGAAGATTGCTAAAGGCATGATGGCTCTCAACGTTGAAGACGCTGCCAGCCTGGAAAAAACCTTAGCTGAGCTGAATAAATAATTCACCAAGTTATAATGTCAGCTTCACGATTTCCCTATATGTACATGCAGTATGTATTTGTGAAGACTAAATGACAGATGATGAATTGAAGGATAAGGAGAACTTGCAATGAAGTTAGAAGGTAAAAAAGCTCTCGTAACCGGCGCTTCCCGCGGTATTGGCCGTGCAATCGCGCTGGCTCTCGCTGCAGAAGGTGCTGACGTTGTTGTAAACTACGCAGGCAGTGAAGCTGCTGCTAAAGAGGTTGCTGCAGAAATCGAAGCTATGGGCCGCAAGGCTTTCGTAGTGCAGGCAGACATTTCCTCCAACGAAGCTGCTACTGCTATGGTAGATGAAGTTGTTCAAGAATTCGGCCGCATTGATATCCTCGTAAACAACGCAGGCATTACCCGCGATGGTCTGCTGATGCGTATGAAAGAAGAGGATTGGGACGCAGTTCTGACCACTAACCTGAAGGGTGTGTTCAACTGCACCAAGGCTGCTATCAAATACATGATGAAACAAAAGGCCGGCAAAATTGTCAGCATCAGCTCTGTCGTTGGTCTGATGGGCAATGCTGGCCAGGCTAACTACGCTGCTGCTAAGGCCGGCGTAATCGGATTTACCAAATCCGTAGCTAAGGAAGTAGCTGCTCGCGGTATTAACGTGAACGCTGTTGCTCCCGGATTTATTAAAACTGATATGACCAGTGTACTTTCCGACAAGGTTGTTGAAGGTATGCTGACTTCTATACCCTTACACAAATTGGGTGAAACTACTGATATTGCCAAGGCTGTTGTCTTCCTTGTGAGCGATGACGCCAATTATATTACCGGACAGACTTTACATGTTGACGGTGGTATGGTAATGTAATAGGGGGCCCATTTGGGAGACCTGCAACTTTACCTATTGGAAGGAGGTGAATAGTAATGAGCACTTTCGAAAAAGTAAGAGACATCACTGTTGAACAACTGAGCGTTGACGCTGACGAAGTAAAGATGGAATCCGCTTTCATCGATGATCTCGGCGCTGACTCCCTCGATATCGTTGAGCTGATCATGGCTTTCGAAGAGGAATTCGGTGTTGAAATCCCTGATGAAAAAGCTGAAAAAATCCGCACTGTAGCTGACGCTGTTAAACTGCTGGATGAAGAAAAATAATGCTTTACCTGCTTATGTTTAGGGAACCCCTTGTGGGTTCCCGGACACAAGCTATTCTACTTTAGTCCTGAAATGGGGGATATTTGTTGAAACTACCAGTGCTGAAAATCGGTAAACTTGTTGCTGAAGTACCGATTGTACAAGGAGGCATGGCTATCAGGCTGTCTACAGCCCGTTTGGCAGCTGCTGTAGCTAAAGAAGGCGGTATAGGACTTATCGCAGCGTCCGGCATGAGCTTTGACGAACTGCGTACAGAAATACGTCTGGCAAGAAAACTTACCGGCGGCAAGGGCATTATCGGTATTAATGCAATGTTTGCGGCAAGAGAGTTTTTAGGTCTGATTACTACCGCTGCACAAGAGAAAATAGATTTAATCGTAGCCGGCGCCGGTTTTTCAAGAGATATTTTTGCCGTCGGACGTAAATATGGTGTCGAAGTAGTACCAATTGTTTCTTCTGTAAAACTGGCTAAGATTTCTGAGAAGCTGGGAGCTTCTGCTATCGTTGTCGAAGGCACCGAAGCAGGCGGTCACCTGGGAACCCAGCAATCTATTAAAGAGATACTTCCGGAGATTGTTAAATCCGTTAATATACCTGTTATTGCTGCCGGCGGCGCTGTCTGCGGCAGTGATGTTGCCGAGCTTCTGAAGCTGGGCGCGAGCGGTGTGCAGATGGGCAGCAGATTCGCTGCCAGTGAGGAATCCAACGGCGCACCTGCTTTAAAAGAATTCTATCTTAAAATGACTAAAGAAGATGTTGTGCAGATTGACAGCCCTGTAGGCTATAAGGGACGCGCTATCCGCAATCCGTTTGCACAGTTATCTTTAGATAATAAAGCTCCTAAACCCACCACCTGCGATTTGTGTTTAAAGCACTGCATACACAGCTTCTGTATTATCAGAGCGCTGACACGTGCACAGCAGGGTGACGTAGAAACCGGTCTTGTTTTCACCGGTGCCAATATGTGGAAAATTAAGGAAATACTGCCTGTAAAAGAAATCTTCAGGCGCATAAAGGATGAAATTTCAAAAATTTGATTACGAGGTGAACTATTTTGAGTAAAAGAAGAGTTGTAGTAACTGGCGTTGGCCCTGTAACTCCTATCGGTATCGGCAAGGATACCTTCTGGAATAACCTGGTTGCCGGTAAATCTGGTATCGGCCCTATCACTCAGTTTGACACTACTGATTTCACAGTAAAGATTGCCGGTGAGGTTAAGGATTTTGATTACACTGCTTTCATTGATAAAAAAGAAGGCAAGCGTATGGACCGTGTAACCCACTTTGCAGTTGCTGCTGCTAAGCTGGCTATCGAAGATGCTAAGCTGGATATGAGCAAGGAAAATCCTCTGCGCTGCGGCGTTTGCGTTGGCAGCGGTATCGGCGGCATCCACACCTTCCTGGAGCAATCCCTGAAGTTGGGTTCCAAAGGCCCGTCCAAAATCAGCCCGTTCTTCATTCCGATGGAAATCCCGAACATGTCTGCAGGCCAGATTGCTATTGCAACCGGTCTGAAAGGTCCTAACACCGCTATCGTAACTGCATGTGCTACCGGCACCAACTGCATCGGCGACGCTCTGCGCACCATTCAATACGGTGATGCTGACGTAATGCTGGCAGGCGGCACCGAAGCTGCGGTTTCCCCGATTGCTATTGCTGGCTTTGCTAACATGAAGGCTCTGTCCACCAATAACGAAAACCCTGAAGCAGCATCTTGCCCGTTTGATAAAAAGCGTGATGGCTTTGTAATGGGTGAAGGCGCAGGCGTTCTGGTTCTTGAAGAGCTGGAGCATGCTAAAGCTCGTGGCGCACACATCTATGCTGAGCTGGCAGGCTTTGCTATGAACTGCGACGCATATCATATCACCGCTCCGGACCCGACCGGCGAAACTCCGGCTGCCTGCATCGCTGCAGCAGTTGCTGACGCTGGCGTAAAACCGGAAGAGGTTGACTACATCAATGCTCATGGTACTTCCACCCATCGTAATGACCTGGGCGAAACCATTGCCTTCAAGAAGGTATTTGGCGAGCATGCTTACGAATTGTGCATCAGCTCCAACAAATCCATGATTGGCCATCTGCTGGGCGCTGCCGGCGGTGTAGAAGCTATTGCTACCGTTATGACTATCGAAAACGATATCATTCCGCCGACTATCAACTACAAGGATAAGGATCTGGATGATCCGGAAGGTCCGCTGGATCTGGATTATGTACCGAACGAAGCTCGTAAGAGAGTTGTTAATGTTGCACTGAGCGATAACCTGGGCTTTGGCGGTCACAATGCTTCTATCGTATTTAAAAAATACGTTGATTAATAAGCAGGATTGATTAAAATGCAGGAAAAACGTACACAGCAGCTGCAGAGCTTCTGCCAGGGGCTGGGTATCCATATGCATGATTTAGAGCTTCTTGATATGGCTCTGACCCATACATCTTATGCCCATGAAGCTAAGCAGTATCCTAAACCGCATCATAATGAGCGGATTGAGTTTTTGGGTGATTCCGTGCTCAGCGTTATCGTGAGCACCTACATGTATAAGAACTTTCCTGATTTGGCTGAAGGCCAGCTCACTAAGCTGCGTGCTTATCTGGTTTGCGAAGGCTCCCTGTATGAATATGCCAAAAAGATTCATCTGGGAGACTATCTGCAGCTGGGTAAGGGCGAGGAGCTGAGCGGAGGGCGTGAGCGTCCTTCCATCCTGGCTGATGCCTTTGAATCTGTTTTGGGTGCTATCTATCTGGACCAGGGCTTTGAGGTCGTACAGACCTACCTGCTGGGTATGATGCAGTCGGAAATAGATTTCATCTGTCGCCATGGTATCTTTAATGATTACAAGACACGTTTGCAGGAGTATCTGCAGCGTGACGGCGATGCAGATATTCATTATGTTCTTTTAGGCAGCACCGGTCCGGAGCACAATAAGGTATTTACCTCTCAGGTAATGTTGGGTAATACTGTTATCGGCGAGGGCAGCGGTCGCACTAAAAAAGATTCGGAGCAGCATGCTGCTAAGCAGGCGCTGGCACAGCTGCATGTAAGGAATCAGGAATAACATTACAATATTGGCCTACGGTAGAAATACCGTAGGTCTTTTATTTTGCCCGCAGGCAGTAATGCTTTACGCTTTGCAACGCACAAAAAATCCCCTCTTCCTGTTCGGAAAGAGGGGATTGCAGTTTATTGCTTAGTGTTGTTTTTCGTAGGGCTGGTTCATCAGAGCTTCGTCATCAAAGTAGTTGATGCGCATTGCCTCGCGTACGTCATGCAGTGTTGCAGCAGCGGCTGCTTCAGCTTCTTTGCTGCCTGCACGCAGAATTTCGTAAACTTCAGGGATGCGTTGCTCCCAATAGTGACGGCGCTCACGGATGGGCTCCAGAACGTCCTGCAGCACGTTGTTGAGGAACTTCTTAACCTTTACGTCACCCAGGCCACCGCGTTGGTAGTGAGCCTTCAGCTCGTCCAAGTTAGCGTAGTCCGGCAGGAATTTGGCAAAGTGCTCTTCGGTGCTGAAAGCATCCAGATAGGTGAAAACAGTGTTGCCTTCAATCTTACCGGGATCCTCTACGCGTACATGGTCAGGATCGGTGTACATGGACATAACCTTCTTTTTGATATCATCCGGTTCATCAGAAAGATAAATGCAGTTGCCCAAGGATTTACTCATCTTGGCTTTGCCGTCAATGCCGGGCAGACGCAGGCAGGCATCGTTTTGCGGCAGCATGATGTCCGGGTCAACCAGTGTTTCGCCGTAAACAGAATTGAACTTGTGCACGATTTCCTTGCATTGCTCCAGCATCGGCAGCTGGTCCTCGCCTACAGGGACTACAGTAGCGCGGAAAGCGGTGATATCTGCAGCCTGGCTGATAGGATAGCAGAAGAAACCGGTAGGAATGCTTGCTTCGAAGTTGCGCATTTTGATTTCGTTCTTGACGGTCGGGTTACGCTGCAGACGGGATACAGTGACCAGGTTCATATAGTAGAAGGTCAGCTCGGTCAGCTGCGGCACCATGGATTGAATGAAAAGGGTAGATTTAGCAGGATCAAGGCCGCATGCCAGATAATCCAGGGCTACTTCGATGATGTTCTTACGCACCTTTTCCGGATGCTCAGCGTTGTCTGTAAGCGCCTGGGCATCAGCAATCATGATATATACTTTATCATATGCACCAGAATTTTGCAGCTGTACACGCTGGCGCAGAGAGCCTACATAGTGGCCTACATGCAGACGTCCGGTAGGACGGTCGCCAGTCAGGATAATTTTACTCATATTAGTCTTACCTCTTTTTGTTCTTATATTTATATAATAATTATAAATGCACTGACGTAAACTGTCAACGCAAGCTTATTTTACGAACATAGCATAGTATCCGTTGAAGAAGATATACAGCACTATCAGCGGCAGAATGTAGGTAGCATAGAAGCGAATCCATTTGGGGAAGGGAATACCCTTACCTGTATCTGCCTCTGCAATGAAGTTATTCCAGCCCCAACCGTAGCGGCTGGTGCAGAAGCTGAGGTAAATCAGACTGCCTAAGGGCAGCAGATTGTTGCTGACAAGGAAGTCTTCGAGGTCAAGAATGCAGGTGCCTTTGCCCAAAGGCTGAATGTGGCCCCACAGGTTGAAACCCAGCACGCAGGGCAGGGAAAGAAGGATAATCGCAATAATGTTAAAGCGAATAGTTTTTTTGCGCTCCCAACCGGTTAAATCGCAGATGCAGGAGGTAATGTTTTCGAATACAGCGATTACTGTAGACATGGCTGCGAAAAGCATGAACAGGAAGAACAGAGTACCCCAGATACGGCCGCCGCTCATAGCGTTGAACACATTGGGGAGGGTGATGAACAGCAGGTTCGGACCGCTGTCGGGATTGATGCCGAAGCTGAAGCAGGCCGGGAAGATAATCAGGCCGGAAACAATTGCTACAAAGGTATCCAGTGCCATAATCCACATTGCTTCACCCGTCAGGCGCTGTTCCTTGCCGATGTAGCTGCCGAAGATAGCCAGTGCGCCGATGCCAAGGCTCAGCGTAAAGAAGGCCTGTCCCATAGCAGCGAAGACTACCTCGCGGATACCGTGCTCCAGAACTCTGTTGAAGTCAGGATAGAGATAATATTTAAGGCCTGCAGCACTGTTGGGCAGAGTAATGGAGTTTACTGCCAAAATCAGCATGAGCAGCAGCAGGCAGGCCATCATATTTTTGGTGATGCGTTCAACGCCGGACTTGACGCCCAAATAGCAGACACCGAAGCAGGAGAGAACGATGATAATCATATTGCCTGCCATGGTTACGGGGTCGCTCAGCAGACTGCCGAAAACGTTGCCGACACCTTTTGCGTCCAGTCCCACGAAGCCGCCGACAGCCATTTTGTAGAAATAATACAGCATCCAGCCGGAAACAGTGGTGTAGAACATCATCAGGAGAACATTGCCGGCAATAGCACCGTATTTATAAAGATGCCATTTTGTACCGGCAGGCTCCAGTACGTCGAAGGATTTTGCCGCGCTGCGTACACTCGCACGGCCGACCGCAAATTCCGCTACCATGATGGGCAAGCCCAGAAGCAGCAAAAAGCAAAGATAAATTAAAACGAAGGAGGCACCTCCGTATAAGCCCGTAATAAACGGGAAACGCCAGACATTGCCTAAGCCGATAGCACAGCCGGCAGATATTAAAATAAAGCCAAGGCGTGAGGAAAAGCTTTCTCTTTCCATAAATATATACCTACTCCCTAAAAAATTTTGGATAATTTAATTATAAGCGAAAGGTTGGTTATAAGCAATAAAAAACTGCATCCCACACTTTGGCAGGATGCAGTTCAAAGAGAATTATTTCTTTTCAGCAGGAGCTTTTTCCGGAGCTTTGTACGGAGAGAAGCTGAAGTTTTGCAGTTTGGCATCCTTGCCAAACATGAAGGTCATGATAACAACATTTTCTTTAGAGAAGGCTGCAATATAGGTTACTCTGTCGCCTTGGTCAAAACGCTCAAAGCTATGGAATTTGGTTTCTTTCAAAGAACCGAATTGTTTTTTTACCTGGCTTTGGATAGCAGCAAAGTTTTTCTCGCCCAGAGCTTTGTTAAGATCAGCGCTCAGTGTGGGAGCAAGAGCAGCATAGCCGGCAGCAGCATCCACATCGAGAGAGGTCATCATCTTTTCAGCGGTTTTCTGCTCCTTGTTCAAATCGCCGCCGTCAGCAGCAAAGGCTAGACTGCTGCAGGCAAAAGCAAGCAGCATAGTTAAGACTAACACTAATTTTTTCATTTACATTACCTCCAATTATAGATAGCTTAAAAGGCTTATATATAATCATAACTGTTTTTTCTCATTTAGTAAAGACTTTTAAAGTGATTTTTGAACAAATTCAGCTTAGAAGTGCAGTAAAGCTGCTTTCTTATTTTGCCTGTTTCTCTTCCGGGTGCTGCAGGCATTGAAACATCATTTCTGCCAGAGAGCGCTTCAAAAGCTGGTTGAATTCATCAACAGTGTGGTCGCTCAATGGCTTGCCTGCTGCCGGGTAAGATTTTTTATCCGTGCCGAAAATCAGCTCATCCAGGCTGCATTTAAGATGTTGGGATATACGGATGGCAATTGCCAGGCTTACGCCTGTCTTACCGTTTTCCAGATTGCTCATGTGGGTTTGGGAAATATTAATTGCTTTTGCCAGGCTTTGCTGCGACACCTGTGATTTGGTGCGCATTTGTTTGATATTGTTGCCGATAAGCTTATAGTCGGGGTTTACGGTTAAGATTGCCATAAATTGCACCTCCAGATGTTATTCAACAATAGAACGTTTTTATATTTCTCTACATGAACGCGAGCCGTTGCTTCGTCCTTCAAGTATATTATGACATATTTATACCTGAATGTCCCTACACCAAATGGCGATTTTGGGTAGGATAGGGCACTATTTTTATAAAAAAAGATGAATTTTATTTACAAAATTTGCTCGTTAATTATCTTTAACTGATAATAAAAAATAGTAAACCATATTTTGGCTGAATAAGGAGCTGAGTCAGCGGCATAAAGATAAGTTATACTATGTCATCAGCTAAAGTTGCAAATGACAGCGCAACGTGTTATATTAAGGCTAGATTAAATGAAAATGAGGTGTATTATGCTTACTGCTGCTGATTTTGATCAACTTGGCTTTTGGGAGGATGCTACTCCGGAAGAAAATATTACGGTGTATGGTATGGATTTTGGCACGGATTATATTATGCTGACGGATGATTTGGGCAAAACACCGCTGGACGCCAAAAAGTTTATCGTTGTTGCTGCCTATGATGAGGCTGACTGCTTTTTGTGGGGCGTAGAGCTGAAAAACTTTGCTGCGCTCAAGGAGCTGTGTGCTCAATATGCACCCGGAAGTGCGGAGCTTTTTCAAGCGATGAAGGATTATAAGCTGCCGAAGAAAAAATAAAACAGCGCAATAAGGCAGGCCTGTTCTGCCAAAGAAAAAACTGCTGTCCTGCGTCTGTGACGCTAGGCAGCAGTTTTTAGCTTGCAGCAATTTATTCCATGGCGAAAACAGTATCAACACTGGCTTTAATCGTAATTTCCTGCGCAGCGATGCTTGTTTCGGGGGCAGCAGCTCTGTCGGCAGCAGCCATCAGCTTCATATTGCCATAGGAGCGCTCCATGCCGCCACTGTAGGTGCTGATGTTGGCGCTCAGCAGCTTGCCGAGCGTACGTCCGCCTGCATTAGCAACAACGGCAGCCTGCTGGCGTGCGTTTTCAACAGCCTGAGCCAGCAGTTTGTTGCGGTAAAGCTCTCTGTTGCTGACGCTGAAGGAAATATTATTGATTGTATCAACACCGGCAGCACTGATTTTATCAATTACAGGACCAAGCTTGCCGATATCCTTGAGCTTGATACGCACACTGTTGTTGGCGGTATAACCGATGATTTTACCCTTGATATCGGTATCTGGATAAAGAGTATAGCTTGTTGTTGTAATATCATTACCCAGAATATTGCAGCCAAGCAGATTACGCTTAACACTATCCATTTTGTCGGCAGATGCACTTGTTGCTTCGGCAGCGGTACGGCCCTTGCCGTTGACATCGAAGCTGATAACGGCGGTATCCGGTGCGACCTCGATAGTTGCGTTGGCGCTGACACTGATGCTCGGTGTATCAGGCTGCGCAGCCATAGCATTGGCACTGCCGATAAGCAGCAGGCAGATGGTAAGCAGAGCACAAAGCATTTGTTTTATCTTAGTCATAATATAACCTCCTGACTGTTATTGAATCAGCTTAATTATAGCACATAAATACAAGTTAAACCTGAAAGACACAGAAAAAACACGAACCGCCAGGAGCAGGACGGCGATAAATAAAATGAAGCAGTTGCTTAACTTACTTACTTTTAACACTTACTGCCGTCAAAGCATTTTCTTAATGGTACAAATGTGCTATAATAAAAAACGCAATAAGAAGCAGGAGGTGCGCTTTATTTATGAAGAAAAAAGAGCGTGACAGGCTGCAGGTAGAATATATCTGTCCTGATTGCGGCAAACATTTGGCTTGGGCGCTGCCTACCGCTGTAATACAATGTCCGTGCGGACAGTGGGTGGATAATAACAATCGTTTAAAAGATAAGAGTGAGGTTTATCTGCCTTTAGACAGTGAGCAGACTGTACTTTTTTAATGGGGGTAAGAAACATGGCAACAATTTGGCAACAGGCTGAAGAATTAAAAGATGAAATGGTCGAACGCCGCAGAGATTTGCATAGACATCCGGAAACAGGCTGGACGGAATTCCGTACGGCAAGCATGATTATCGGTGAGCTGAAAAAGCTTGGCTATGATGTTAAATTCGGCGCTGACGTTATTGACGAAAAATCTATGATGGGCGTGCCGAGCGAGGCAGAGCTGGCTGATTATATGCAAAGAGCAATCAACGAAGGTGCGGATCCGGAGCTGGTAAAGAAGATGGCAGGCGGCAAGACCGGTATCGTGGCAACTCTTAAAACAGATAAACCGGGTAAAACAGTTGCCTTCCGCTTTGATATGGACTGCAACGATGTAGAAGAGGAGCGCTGCGACGAGCATCGCCCGGCAAAGGAAGGCTTTGCTTCCGAACATAAAAAGGCTATGCACGCCTGCGGTCATGACGGTCACGTAACTATCGGCCTGTCGGCAGCAAAGCTGCTTGCTGCTAATAAAGCACGTTTGGCAGGCACCGTTAAATTGATTTTCCAACCGGCGGAGGAAGGCGTACGCGGGGCCTTCGCTATGATGAACGCCGGTGTAGTTGATGATGTCGATTACCTGTTCGGTGGTCATATTGGCTTCAAGGCTACTGCCGACAACTGCTTAGTAACGATGACTGATGGTTTTCTGGCAACTACGAAGCTGGATGCGGAATTTACCGGTGTATCTGCACACGCAGGCGCTGCTCCGGAGCAGGGAAAGAATGCTTTGCTGGCAGCGGCACAGGCTGCAATTTCCCTGAATACCATTCCCCGTCACAGCAAGGGCTCCAGCCGTATCAACGTAGGCGTACTTAACGCCGGCACCGGACGCAATGTTGTGCCTGATATCGCTGCTATTAAGCTGGAAACACGCGGTGCTACTACCGAAATTGATGAATACATGGTTACCGAGGCTAAACGCATTCTTAATGCCTGCGCCGCTATGTATGACGTTAAGGTAAAAATCACTATGGCCGGTGCTGCACCTGCTTGCTTTGCTGACAAGGAGCTGGGGCATGAGGTAGCAGAGCTGATTGAGGAAAAATGTCATTATGACGAGGTTGTTGAATATGTGGACATGGGCGGCAGCGAGGACTGCGGTTACTTCATGGAGCGCGTACAGCAACACGGCGGCCGTGCCCTGTACATGATGTACGGCACTAAGATTGCGGCAGGTCATCACAACAGTCACTTCGATTTCAATGAGGATTGCCTGTGGAAGGCTGCTGCTACCGTTACGGAAATCGCTGTACATTTCAGCAACAAGTAAAGAATTAATTAAAACTGCCATGATTTTGCCATAATCTTATGCTATACTTATAAACATAAACAAAAGCAATATCTTGGAGGTATATATTATGAAATCACTTAAAAAAATCGCTTTAGTATTTTCCTGCATGGCGCTGTTGGGTACCGGCAGTGCTTTCGCCGCTGATGCGGCTCAATCCTCTCCCCTGGACGAGGTGCAGGCAAATCCTGAGGTAATGCGCGCACCGGGAACCTATGTTACCCGTGGCGAAATAGTTGCTGTAGAGAATGGCATGTACATTATTAAGGGTGAGGGCAGCAGAAATATGGTTGCAGCCATTGTTGACCGTGATACCTACGTTGTGGAGGGTGCCAGCGGTAAGCTGCGTCTGCCCTATGCTTTAAAGGAAGGCCAGAAGGTTACTGCTTATTATTCCGCAACTATGACTCGCAGCATGCCGCCGCAAAGCCATGCTCTGGCGATTGTTATCGAAGACAGCGAAGAGCCTGCAAGTTTTTTTGAGGTAGCACAAGCAAGCCTTGCTAAGGATGGAAGTTATGTAACCGTACTTAATACCAATAATGACGTTATTGCGACGATTGATGCAAATGCGTGCGCAGACTTCGCTAAAATTAAAAAAGGTGATAAGCTGCTGGTTTGGAGCAGCATGATGACCATGAGCTTGCCGGCGCAGACTCACGCTGAGAAGGTAGTAGTACTTCCGTAAGGACGCGCGATAAAGCATCATATGCTTTGCGACGGCTCCTAGGAGTACAAGGGCGTACGCCGTCGTCGCCGTCGCGTCGCCTCTGATACTTTCTCCCGCGTCTGGCGAGGGAGAAGGAAATTGACCGTAAGGATGCGCGATAAAGCACAATAATAAATAACAAAAAATATGAATTTGATTTGCAAAGAGGGTTAGTAAAAAAATGAAGATTTTTATGGATACTGCTAATGTAGAGGAGATTGCCAAATTTGTCGATTGGGGCGTTGTGTATGGTGTTACAACCAACCCGAGCTTGATTGCCAAAAGCGGCCGTACACAGGCTGAGGTTATCCCGGAAATTGCCAAGCTGGTTGCCGGTCCCGTCAGTGCTGAGGTTATCAGCACCGAATGCGATGGCATGGTAGAGGAAGCACGCAAGCTGGTAAAGATTGCGAATAA
>OKUI01000423.1_pt1 | contig 15207 bp, 14 predicted proteins | sample 1606531 | NCBI WGS metagenome assembly OKUI01 (sample SAMEA3882506, study PRJEB24775) | human gut metagenome | biome: human-associated habitat; feature: intestine environment; material: feces | place: Netherlands | collected 2009/2010
GATTTTATCGCCTACCGCATATTCGGAAGGAGCAGCCAGACGCAGCTCTCTGACAAATTTAACCGGTGCTACACCAGCTTTGTCAAAATGGCCTTTCATCGGTTTGGTGGTATGTTTTTCTTTAATTTCACCAAAACCAAGTTGAACAGCATTATAACCGTCTGTTTCTTCGGTTTTGTTTTGAAGTACAACGCAGGGGCCTGCTTCTACAACAGTAACAGGAATCAGTCTGCCATCAGCTTCAAAAATTTGGGTCATGCCCAGTTTTTTGCCTAAGATACCTTTAGCCATTATTGCACCTCCTCCTTACAGTTTAATTTCAATATCTACGCCAGCGGGCAGGTCAAGACGCATCAGAGCATCAACAGTCTTACCGGTTGGTTCCAGAATGTCTACAAGACGTTTGTGAGTACGCATTTCGAATTGCTCACGGGAATCTTTGTTAACATGCGGAGAACGCAGAATAGTGTAAATGTTTTTTTCTGTAGGAAGGGGAATCGGACCGGAAACTTGTGCACCGGTACGTTTTGCAGTTTCTACAATCTTAGAAGCACTTTGGTCAAGTGCTTTATGATCATACGCTTTCAGGCGTATTCTAATCTTTTGAGACTTAGCCATTAAAAAATATCCTCCTAAATTCGCCCAGTTTCTATGAACGGACATACTCCGTGAAAATCTCCCTGTCTAACAGGCAAGCAACCTTTCACATCATCGCAGGGCCATACCAACAAACATAAGAATAGAGGGGAGGTTAACCCCCCTCATATTCTTCCAGGGATCTAACTAAAATTATTTCTCTTCTACTTCGGAAACAACGCCAGCGCCAACGGTACGGCCGCCTTCACGGATAGCAAAACGCAGACCTTTTTCGATAGCGATCGGGGTGATCAGTTCTACTTCCATGGTTACGTTATCGCCAGGCATTACCATTTCTACACCTTCCGGCAGTTCGGTTACGCCAGTTACGTCGGTAGTACGGAAATAGAATTGCGGACGGTAGCCGTTGAAGAACGGAGTGTGACGGCCGCCTTCTTCTTTGGTCAGTACATAAACTTCACCTTTGAATTTGGTGTGCGGATGAATGCTGCCCGGTTTGGACAGTACTTGGCCACGCTCGATTTCTTTACGGTCAACACCACGCAGCAGGCAGCCGATGTTATCGCCAGCTACTGCTTCGTCCAACAGTTTGCGGAACATTTCTACGCCGGTTACAACGGTAGATTTTTTCTCGTCTTTCATGCCAACGATTTCTACGGTGTCGCCAACTTTAACAGTACCACGCTCTACACGGCCGGTAGCAACGGTACCACGACCGGTGATGGTGAATACGTCCTCGACAGGCATCAGGAACGGTTTGTCGGTTGCACGTTCCGGCAGCGGAATGTAGCTGTCAACTGCGTCCATCAGTTCCATTATTTTTGCTTCGTATTTCGGGTCGCCTTCCAGAGCTTTCAGAGCGGAGCCTGCAACAACAGGGATGTCATCGCCGGGGAAGTCATAGGAGCTCAGCAGTTCGCGAACTTCCATTTCTACCAGTTCCAGCAGCTCTTCGTCGTCAACCATATCTACTTTGTTCAGGAATACAACCATTGCAGGTACGCCTACTTGGCGAGCCAGCAGGATGTGCTCACGAGTCTGAGGCATCGGGCCGTCAGCAGCGGATACTACCAGGATTGCGCCGTCCATCTGAGCAGCGCCGGTGATCATGTTCTTTACATAGTCAGCATGGCCCGGGCAGTCAACGTGTGCATAGTGACGGGTTGCGGTTTCATATTCAACGTGAGAGGTGTTGATGGTAATACCACGTTCACGTTCTTCCGGAGCTTTATCGATCATGGAGTAGTCCATGAATTCAGCGCCGCCTTTTTCAGCCAGTACTTTGGTGATAGCAGCAGTCAGAGTAGTCTTGCCATGGTCAACGTGACCGATGGTGCCGATATTCAGATGCGGTTTAGTTCTTTCATATTTAGCTTTTGCCATTTTTGAAATTCCTCCAATCAATACATCAACTTAAAAATAGCAGGTACACTAGACCTATCTTATAATATTCGCCCTTGCACAGTAAAATCCTGCTGCTTTCGGCAAATAAAATAAAAAACCTCATTTTATTAATGAGGTTTAGTGGCTAATTGGTGGCGGCGCACGGATTTGAACCGCGGACACTGCGGGTATGAACCGCATGCTCTAGCCAACTGAGCTACGCCGCCATTTGGAGCTGATGACCAGGATTGAACTGGTGACCTTATCCTTACCAAGGATACGCTCTGCCGACTGAGCTACATCAGCAATATTTAGTTGGTTGCGGGGGGCGGACTTGAACCACCGACCTTCGGGTTATGAGCCCGACGAGCTACCAACTGCTCCACCCCGCGATGTTAAGTTGGTGGATGGGGTTGGATTCGAACCAACGAAGCGAAACGCGGCAGATTTACAGTCTGCTCCCTTTAACCACTCGGGAACCCATCCATAGGCAACATAGATATTATATTACAGCAAGATACTTTTGTCAAGCAAAAAACAAAAAATTATTTAAGCTTCTGACGCAGCGCCTCAAACATAACTATACCGGCCGCCATAGCCACGTTCAGCGATTCCGCACGTCCCTGCATCGGAATAAAGACGCGCTTGTCTGCTGCCGCCAGCAAAGCAGGACTCACGCCGTTGGCCTCGTTACCCATAACAAAAGCCAGGCGTCCCTGTAAATCCGCCTTGTACAAATTATCCGCACCGTCCAGACAAGTAACCAGCAGCTCATAGCCGGCCTTGCGTGCCGCCTGCACCAACAGCTCCTCGCTCAAACCGCTCAGCACCGGCAGGTGGAACAGCGAGCCCATGGAAGCACGAACTGTTTTCGGCGCATAAATATCAGCGCAGCCCTGCAAAAGCAGTAGGCCGCCTACACCGGCCGCATCCGCAGTACGCAGCATGGTGCCGATATTTCCCGGATCTGTTACACGGTCCAGAACCAGCAGCATTTTGCCGGATGCCAGAAAATCATCCAGACGCTTACTGCGCATTTCACATACGGCAATAATTCCCTGCGGCGTTTCGGTATCGGCAATTTTTTTTAGCACCTTGTCGCTCACGCAGACGAGCTTAATCTGCTTGGCAGCAGCCTGCTCCAGCACAGCGCGGGTGCGGTCATCCTCAATCGCAGTATAAAAAATGCTCTGCACGGCGCCGTAACGCACTGCCTCTTCCACAGTACGCAGGCCTTCCGCCAAGAACAGGCCCTGCTGCTGACGATATTTCTTCTGCTTCAGCTCTGCTGCAGCCTTCACCATTGGGTTTTGCAATCCGGTAAGTTCCATCTTGTTTCTCCTCTATACGTAGTCACATTACTTTTCTACTATTATACTAATATATTTAAGCCAACGTCAATCAGCCATTTATTATAATGAAAAAAGCTGTAAAAAGAACGACGCTGGTAATAATCGTCAATGAATTGAACAGGCTGGCCAGCTGTACATTAGCTCCCAGCTTCTCCACAAAAATCGGGCCGATAATCGTGCAGGGTGCCATAAACGCCAGCGCAATCACATAATTTATCTCCTGCTTGAAAGGCGCCAGATAAATAAAAGCAGCAGCGCACAAGAGCGATATTGCATAACGAACGCTGAACAGCTCCTTAACATAGCCCATTGCCTTCTTATCCAGCTTGATTTCAAACATCATACCAATCATCAGCATACTTAAAAACGGGTTGCCTGTGCCCACAATCTCTGTAAACGTATACACGCTCTTAGGGAAGTGGAATCCTGCCAGCGACAGCAGCAGCATGCTGATATAAACAACAAACGGCACCGAATGCAGCAGCTTGTCCGTAATATTCTTCATGCTGAATTTGTCCTTGCGTCCGTCCGCATAACCGATGCAGGAGGCCGTCAGCGCGTAGGTCATACCGGTACACATAATGGAATTGCCCACGTCGAACATACACAGGCCGACTACGGCAAAGGGCGTTAAAAAGGCCTGCGCAAACGGCAGCGTAAAGCAGCCTACATTATAACCCGCAAGGCTGAAGATATAGAAAATCTTGGTAGCCGGCGTATCACCGCGCGTCAGCATCAAGGATACAAACAGCATCATTAGATTGCCGAATAAGCCTAAAAAGACGGCAGCGATTAGCGAATAATCCATCTCAAAATGTGCAAAGCTGTTGATTACGGCACAGGGCAACGTAATATTCAAAACAATTTTGCTTACGACCTGATAATCGGTCGGTGAAAAAAAGCCGCGGCGTTTGCAGATATAGCCTATAAGTATGATGAGCACAAAGGCCAGGGCTTTACTTAAAACTAATAACATAAAACTAAACCCCTCACAAATCACAAAAAAACCTGCTCCCATGCGCACACAGGAGCAGGCTCAGACCAGCGCCTACGCACCAGTCAGTATTTACTTTTCTCTTACAGAGCAGCTTTAGCAGCTTCTACCAGCTTAGCGAAAGCAGCAGAGTCATAGATAGCCATGTCAGCCATAACTTTGCGGTTCATTTCGATGCCAGCTTTGGTCAGGCCGCAGATGAAACGGCTGTAGCTCAGGCCGTTAGCACGGGTAGCAGCGTTGATACGAGCGATCCACAGACGACGGTACTCGCGTTTTTTAGCGCGACGGTCACGACGAGCATAGGACAGAGCTTTCATTACCAGCTCGTTAGCTTTTTTGAATTGTTTGCTGCGGGAACCATAGTAACCTTTAGCCAGTTTCAGAATGTGTTTATGACGACGATGAGCGGTTACGCCCACTTTAACTCTTGCCATTGTTAGTATCCTCCTTTAAATCTCTTAATTATGCGTACGGGAGCATTTTTGCTACATGCTCTTTGTCAGTCTTGTGCACCAGAGCAGCTTTGCGCAGGTTTCTCTTACGTGCAGGAGATTTATGTTCGAGAATGTGGCTCTTGAAGTTTTTAAAATGTTTGAATTCACCAGAAGCGGTTTTTTTGAAGCGCTTTGCAGCAGCTCTACGGGTTTTCATTTTCGGCATTGTGATTTCCTCCTCTATTATTTAGCAGGTTTTGGCGCAACAATCATAATCATGTTTTTGCCTTCTAATTTTGGAACTCTTTCTACGACGGCAATTTCTTTCAACTGCTGTGCCATACGATTCAGCAGCACCTCGCCAAGCTCAGGATGAGACAGTTCGCGGCCGCGGAACATGATGGTAACTTTTACCTTATCGCCATCTTCCAGGAAACGTACTGCATTCTTATACTTAACATTGAAGTCGTGGTCCTCGATACCGGGACGCAGCTTAACTTCTTTAATGTCGAAGGTCTTTTGTTTCTTACGAGCTTCTTTTTCGCGTTTTTGCTGCTCGTAACGATACTTGCCATAATCCATAATCCGGCACACAGGCGGTTTTGCTGTCGGAGCAATTTCGACTAAGTCCAGATGATTTTCTAATGCAAGCTTCAGAGCGTCACGGCTGGACATAATGCCAAGCTGTTCGCCCCCATTGGCAATAACACGCACTTCACGCGCACGAATTTCTTCGTTAATACGCAAGCTTTCCTTACTTATAACAATTCACCTCCATGAACCTCAGATAAGCAATTACTGCTTATAAAATCTGTAACATATCAGATATAAGCAAAGCAAAAAAGCGGGCAGAACAAATTCCACCCGCATGAATATCATATCCAACCCTGTCGAGCGTTTGCCGCAAGGTGAGAAGCGAGTGACTTCTGCTTTGTTACTAGAATATGATAACACATAGCCCGATAAGTGTCAAGCTATTTACAGTTTTTATTTAAAAAGATTTTTGATTTTATTGAAGAAGCTCTTTTCCTCGGGGCTGATATTATCCTTGCTGATTTCTCCGAAGCTGCGCAGTGCTTCCTTCTGCTTTTCGTTCAGCTTAGTCGGCACAACTACCTTAATGCGAACCAGCTGATCACCGCGCTGACCGCCGCGCAGGCTGGGAATACCCTTCCCCTTCAGGCGCAGCACCTTACCGGGCTGAGTGCCTTCGGGAACCTTAACGGTTACCTGACCATCCAGCGTAGGAACCTTGATCTCAGCGCCCAGGGTTGCCTGTACGATATTGACAGGTACCTCGCACAGAACAGTAGTGCCATCACGTTCAAAGAACTTGTGTGGCTTCACGTACAGATATACGTAAAGATCACCGCTCTGACCGCCCTTAGCACCAGCCTCGCCCTCGCCGCTTACGCGCAGACGGGAGCCGTTATCTACACCTGCAGGGATTTTTACCTTCAGGCGTTTATTCTTCTTCACAGTACCCTTGCCGCGGCATTCCTTGCAGGGGTTGGAAATAATCTTGCCTTCGCCGTGGCACTTGGAGCACGGACGCTCATTTACCATCTGACCGAACATGGTGTTCTGGGTGAAGCGTACATAGCCGGAGCCGTGACATTCAGGACAGGTTTCAACCTTGGAGCCGGGTTCTGCACCGTCACCGTGGCAATGGTCGCAGGTTTCGTCGCGATACAGATTGATTTCCTTCTCTACGCCGAAAGCTGCTTCTTCAAAGGTAATTTCCATATCAAAGCGCAAATCCGCACCGCGCTGCGGGCCCGCTTCGCGGCCGCCGCGACTGCGTCCCTGGCCGCCGAAGAACATATCAAAAATATCATCCATGCCTCCGCCGCCAAAGCCACCGAAGCCGCCACCGAACGGATTACCGCCGGCTCCGCCGGCAGTCTGCGCCTGTTCGAAGGCATCAGGGCCAAGCTGGTCATATTGCTGGCGCTTCTGCTCATCGGAAAGGACGCTGTAAGCCTCATTGGCTTCCTTAAATTTGTTCATGGCTTCTTCGTTGCCCTTATTGCGGTCAGGATGATATTTCAGGGCCAGTTTACGGAATGCTTTTTTTATTTCGTCCTGGGAAGCGGTTTTGCTTACTCCCAGTACCTCATAATAATCTCTCTTAGCCAAAACAGGCGCCTCCTAAAACTTTTCTAACGAATATTATTTAAGCATATAATGCCCAGATGCATGATGGCGGTTGCCACAGCAGCTGGGCACTAATATTATATTACTTTTTTACGTCTGTATCAACAGCACAGATGGTGCTTTTCACCCAACCCGAAGGCTGGTGAGAAGGTATCAGATGCTAGGCGAAACGACGACGGCGTACTTTTAGTACGTCGAGGAGTTTCAACGACGCAGATGGTGCTTTATCGACAGCCTTATTTCTTATCGTCGTCAACTACTTCCGCATCTACTACATCGTCATCGGCTTTTTTAGCACCTTGAGCACCCTGAGCACCTGCAGCGCCTTGTGCGCCTGCAGCACCCTCTTGTGCCTGAGTTTCTTTGTAAAGCTCAGCGCTCAGCTCGTACAGCGGTTTGGTCAGAGCTTCGGTATCAGCTTTAATCTTGTCGAGATCGTCACCCTTCATGGTTTCTTTCAGGGTGTCAACTGCAGCTTTAACTTTAGCGATTAATTCGTCTTTGCCTTTGCCTTCCATGTCTTTCATGGTCTTTTCAGCCTGATAGCACATGTTGTCGGCCTGGTTGCGAACTTCTACGCCTTCCTTACGTTTCTTATCAGCTTCAGCGTTAGCTTCTGCTTCTTTAACCATTCTGTCTACTTCGTCCTTATCAAGGGTGCCGGAGGAGGTAATGGTAATCTTTTGTTCTTTACCGGTGCCAAGGTCTTTAGCGCTTACGTTAACGATACCGTTAGCATCGATGTCGAAGGAAACTTCGATTTTAGGAATTCCACGCGGTGCAGCCGGGATACCGGACAGCTCGAAGCGGCCCAGAGTTTTGTTGTCTGCAGCCATTTCACGTTCGCCTTGCAGAACATGGATATCAACGGAAGGTTGGTTATCTGCAGCGGTAGAGAATACCTGTTTCTTAGAGGTCGGGATGGTGGTGTTACGGTCGATAATCTTGGTGAATACACCGCCGAGGGTTTCAATACCCAGGGACAACGGAGTTACATCCAGCAGCAGTACGTTGCCGGTACCTTCTTCACCGGAGAGAACGCCGGCCTGAATAGCAGCACCTACTGCAACGCATTCGTCCGGGTTAACTCCTTTGTAAGGCTCTTTGCCCATGAATGCTTTGATAGCAGCCTGTACAGCCGGGATACGGGAAGAACCGCCGACCAGAATTACTTTGCTGATATCGCTTGTGGAAAGACCTGCATCGCTCATAGCCTGACGAACAGGGCCCATGGTGCGTTCAACCAGATCTGCAGTCATAGCTTCGAATTTAGCACGGGTCAGGTCCATATCCAGATGTTTCGGGCCGTCAGCACCTGCAGTGATGAACGGCAGGTTGATGTTGGTGCTCATAACGCCGGACAATTCGATTTTAGCTTTTTCAGCAGCCTCACGCAGACGCTGCATAGCCATACGGTCGGTAGAAAGGTCAATGCCTTCGGCTTTCTTGAATTCGTCAACCATCCAGTCCATGATTTTCTTATCAAAGTCATCGCCGCCCAGATGAGTATCACCGTTGGTTGCTTTTACTTCGAATACGCCGTCGCCGACATCCAGAATGGATACATCGAAGGTGCCGCCGCCGAGGTCGTATACCATGATGGTATGGTCGTCGGTTTTATCAATGCCGTATGCCAGAGAAGCAGCGGTAGGCTCGTTGACAATACGCAGAACCTCGAGGCCTGCAATCTTGCCTGCGTCTTTAGTAGCCTGACGTTGGCTGTCATTGAAGTATGCCGGAACAGTGATAACTGCCTGGGATACGGTTTCTCCCAGATAAGCCTCTGCATCAGCTTTCAGTTTTTGCAGAATCATTGCGGAAATTTCTTCCGGGGAATATTTTTTGTCATCGACAGTTACTCTGTAAGAGCCTTCGCCCATGTGACGTTTGATGGAGCTGATGGTTCTGTCAGGGTTGGAAACTGCCTGACGTTTTGCCAGCTGGCCAACCAGACGCTCGCCGTTTTTAGCAAAGCCTACAACAGACGGGGTTAAGCGGCTGCCTTCCTGGTTAGTGATGACGGTAGGTTCGCCGCCTTCCATAACTGCAACAACACTATTAGTAGTACCTAAGTCAATACCAATTACTTTAGCCATGATTTTTATCCTCCTGATTACTATCCTTCGGTGATGCGGCAGCTGCCGCATTTTTACCGAATCGATGTGATATATTTTTTAAATTTATTGTGAAGAGCACGCCAGCTTTATTCGTTGGTGTTTACTCTTACCTTACTGTGACGGATAACCTTGTCACCCAGCTTATAGCCTTTTTCGAAAACCATATCTACGATTTCATCATCCAGCTCCGGATTATGACCGCGCATTACGGCTTCGTGGATGTTCGGGTCAAATTTAGCATTTTGAGCTTCAATTTCTTCTACCTTCAAATCCTTGAAGGCATCTTCGAACTGACGACGGATTTTTTTCATACCGTCGACAACTGCATCCACATTATCGCCCTTTTCGACGCTTGCTTCGGCACGCTCAAAATTATCTAAAACCTTTAAGAACTTGCCAACCACATTTGCTGTTACAAAGGTGGAAAGCTGTTCCTTTTCTATATTGGTGCGACGGCGGAAGTTTTCAAAATCGGCCTGCAATCTCAACAAACGATTTTGCAGTTCTTCGATTTTGGCATCCTTCGGGTCAACCTCAGGCTCAGCGGCTTCCTCCGCATTTTTTGCATCTTCAGCTTCTTCAGCTTCCGCAGTTTCCTGTTCGGCAGCCTTCGCTTCCGCAGCCTCCTGCTCAGCCTGTTTTTCTTTCATTTCATTATCCTGCAAGGCTCTTCCTCCTTAGTTTTATTTATTGTCTGGCTTCTGCTCGAACATCGTTTTCAAATACTTATGCAGGTAATCCATTACGGTAATTACCTTGCCGTATTCCATACGCGTCGGGCCAAGAACTGCCATCGTACCGACTATCTGACCGTTAAGACGGTAGGTTGCCTGTACCATGCTGCAATCCTGAATGCCGGTGAATTTGTTTTCACTGCCAATCGTGATCTTCAGTCCGCTGTCCTCGCCTGCCTTCAGCAAATCGCGTACTACGCGCTCCTCTTCAAGGATACCCAGAAGATTCTTTACACGCTCCACGTCGCGGAATTCCGGCTGGTTAAGCAGCTGCTTGGTACCACCCAGGAAAACCTTTTGCTGCTGGTATTTTTGACGCATTTGGCGGATGGACTGTACCAGCGATGTGAACAGCAGCTTATCATCTGCTATATTGGTATGCACCGCCTGCAGCAGGTCCTCGGTAATGTTCGCCAGCGCTCTGCCTTCCAGCAGTCTGCTGACGCGTCCTGCCATGTAGTCCAGCTCCTCCGGCCGCATTCCCAAAGGAATTTCTACCACGCAATTGGCCACATTGCCGTCATCTGTTACAATGCACAGGATGGCATGGTGCTCATCCAGAGGTAAAAACTTCATATAACGGAAGCACGCACCGGCATCACGGTTAGCCAGCACCATTGAAACATTCTTCGTCATCCGGGAAAGGATTTTCGCCGTTGACTGGAAGATTTCATCAATGCTTCTGCGTCTTTCGCTGAACCAGCCGTTAATCAGTGCTCTGTCATTATCTGTCAGAGTGCCTGGCTCAACGAGCGAGTCAACATAAAGACGATAAGCCTGAGCCGACGGTACACGTCCGGCCGAGGTGTGCGGCTGCTCCAGATAACCCAGAAGCTCCAGATCACTCATCTCGTTACGGATAGTCGCAGGACTGAGGCCCAAATCATATTTGCGGGCAATCGTCCTTGAACCTACAGGCTCAGCAGTTGAAATATAATCCTCAATTATGAGCTGGAGAATTTTTTTCTTTCTTTCGTTTAACATATTCCCACCTCATTTTGATTGTTAGCACTCTATCATTAGGAGTGCTAACATCTTGATATTAGAATAGCACTAGCCTACTTTATTGTCAACACCTTTTTTATTTATTTTTAAGTTATCACAAAAACTTCAAATATTTGATTGCCGACCTCCATACCACGCTCTGTCAGGCGCAGTCTTTGCGTGCTTGCATCATACGCAATAAGCTTTTGTTCAAACAGCGGCGCCAGCTCGGAGGCAAAGCGCTGCAGCACATCCACGTCAAAGCGCTCGCGTGCCTCCGCCAGGCTCGCACCTTCGCTGCGGCGCAGTCCCATGAACAGGAACTCCTCCAACAGCTCTGCGCAAGATAACTCTTCTACATTATATAATGCACTTGTGCGCAAATCGTCACCGCCGAAGCTTTGCAGCTGCCCGATATATTCCTTTACCGTACTAAGCCCGGTACGCCGTCTTTGGCCGTCAAAGCCGCAGGCGGCAGCGCCGAAGGCCATGTAGGGATGATATTCCCAGTAAACGGTATTGTGCCGCGAATACTGTCCGTTTTTGGCATAGTGGGAAATTTCGTAGCGCTCAAAGCCACGCTCGCGCAAAAAGCTCTGCACCAGCTCGTACATATCCGCCGCAGTATCGTCATCCGGCAAAGTTATTCTGCCCTTATCCACAAGGCTTGCCAACGGCGTGCCATCCTCCACAATCAGGCCGTAAACAGAAATATGCTCTATGCCCGTATCGGCCAGACGCACCAACGTATCCTGCAGGCTGGCCATAGTCTGCAACGGCAATCCGTAAATCAAATCCGCACTGACGCGCGCAAAGCCAGCTTTGCGTGCCAATGCCAACGCCTCCAGTGCCTGCTGCGCGTTGTGAATGCGTCCTATCGCTTGCAGCTCGTTATTCTGCAACGACTGAACGCCGAAGCTGATGCGGTCAAAGCCAAGCTGACGCAGCGTCTGCAGCTTAGCTAAATCCGCTGTGCCGGGGTTCACCTCAATCGTTGCCTCGCAGGGCTGCTGCCAAAAGCCGTACTGCTTCAATGCATTCACCAGCTTCGCGATACATTCCGTCGGCAGCACGCTCGGCGTACCGCCGCCAAAGTAAATGCTGGCGTTCGCCGCCATATTTGCCGCCTCAGGCGCACGCAGAGCAATTTCTTTGCACACAGCATCGGTATAATCACGCTTTTCCTGTTCGCCAAAGCCGGCATAAGAAGCAAAATCGCAGTACAGGCATTTCTGTACGCAAAACGGTATATGCAGATAAAGTGCCTGATATTGCTGCCAAAGACGCACATTTTTATTTTCCATCATCATTTATCCTCTCCATATCTGTAAAAAACGCCGCCACAGAAATTACTGCAGCGACGCACTAAAGCAAATTTTATTTTCCCTTTTTATAGAACCATTTTTTATACGCAAAAAAGACAGCGCCCACAACCAAGATCAAAATCGTTAATCTTTGGCTGTGCTCCTGAAAATTAACTACATCATGACCGATGACAACCTCCAAGGCCGTAGAAGGAAATTTGCCGATAAGGTTGGCAATAATGTAATCACGCGCACTCATGCTGCTCACAGCACCCACCGCCGTCAAAATGCCTGATGGGAAATACGGCAGCGCCCTGGCGAAGGCCATCCACTCCAAGCCGTGCTTGCTGCTTGCCTCATCAATGGATTTCAGCGAGTTGCTTTTTTCAATCAGCTTCTGCGCCGTATCGCGGAAGAAGAAGCGCATCAGGTAAAAGCTGATAACCACACCTGTTGTTTCCGCCAGCCAGGAAATAGTAATACCAAGCGGCAGCCCGAAAATCAGACCGTTGGCTGTAGAAAGAAAAATCGACGGGAAAACGCTGCCGGCATTAATCAGCACATCCAACACAAAACTGATTAAAATCGCCCATGGTCCAAAGGAGCGCAGATATTCCACCAGGCCGTTAACATTGCCGCTGATTGCCAGCGTAAAGGTTTTATTGAAGAAATCATCGGCAAAAAAGTGAATACCTAAAAACAAGGCCACCAGCAAAACTGCCGCCGTCACCTTAGCACAAACATCAGGATTTTTTAACCAGTCTTTTTTCATATATTTATACCCTCTTTAAGTATTGAAAATCATATTAAAGCGTTCGCCAAACTGCATTTCCACCAGACGACGGATTTCCGCCCAGTCCTCCGGCGTACGCAGCTGCGCCTGCGCCAGTTGGCGAACCTGCGCAATTACGTCAACATCTCGCATTATATCAGCAATTCGCAAATCTGGCAAGCCATGCTGCTTCAAGCCGAAGAGCTGGCCTGCACCGCGCTGCTCCATATCCTTTTCCGCAAGATAGAAGCCGTCCTCGCTCTCATGCAGTACGTTCAGACGCGCCAGTGCCTCCGGCGAATCGGCGGCCGTCAGCAGCACGCAGTAGGACTGCTCGCTGCCGCGTCCTACACGTCCACGCAGCTGGTGCAGCTGCGCCAAGCCGAAGCGCTCCGCATTTTCAATCACCATCAGCGTAGCATTGGGCACGTTCACGCCAACCTCAATAACCGTAGTGCTCACCAGCACCTTCAGCTCGCCTGCCGCAAAGCTGCTCATAATGGCATCCTTCTCCGCACCCTTCAGCCTGCCATGCAGCAGAGCGCAGGGAATATCCTGCAGAAAATCACGCTTCAGCTCCTCGTATACTCTTTCTGCGCTATGCACAGCCAGAACATCGGATTCCTCAATCAGCGGGCAGACAACATAAGCCTGTCTTCCTGCCTGCACCTGACGCACCAGGCCGGCGTACACCTCACGGCGGCGCTCATCCGTATAACACAGCGTCCGCACCGGCTTGCGCTGCGGCGGACGTCCCTTCATTACGGAAATATCCAAATCGCCGTAAACAGTAAGCGCCAGAGTACGCGGAATCGGTGTTGCCGTCATTACCAGTACATCGGGAGCATTGGCCGACTTGTTGGACAGGCGTGCACGCTGCTCTACGCCGAAGCGGTGCTGCTCGTCTGTCACAGTCAGCGACAGATTGGCAAAGCGCACATCCTCCTCCAACAAAGCATGCGTACCCACAACCACGTCAACAAGACCAAGCTCCAGATTCAGCAGCAGCTCACGCCTTGCCTTGGCACGCATACCGCCCGTCAGTAAAGCAATACGCACACCGTATGGCTGCAGATATTGCTCCAGCGTTTCAAAATGCTGCGCCGCCAAAATTTCCGTCGGCACCATAATGCAGCCCTGATAACCGTTTTCCACCGCCTTAGACAACGCCAGCGCGATGATAACCGTCCTGCCGCTGCCTACATCGCCTTGCAGAATGCGGTGCATAGGCTTTTTATCCTGCATATCGAGCGAAATCTCTCTCCACGCCTGCTGCTGTGCCGCCGTCAGCTCAAAGGGCAGTCCCTGCATTACGTCTTTAACAAGCGCACCGTCTGCAGCGTGCTTTATGCCCTCTCTGTTGTCATGGCTCTGCTGGCGATAGTAAAGCAGGCCGCACTGCAGCAAAAACAGCTCCTCAAAAACAAAGCGCTGCTTGGCACGTCGCAACGCTTCCCAGCTTTCCGGAAAGTGAATATTTTTCAGCGCCGTATAGCGATCGGGCAAATTGCACTGGCTCACAACCTTCGCCGGCAAACTTTCCGGCAAATCCTTTGCTGCCAGTCGCAAGGCCTCGCTTACCCAGGTACGCAGGTTCTTCTGCGTCAGGTTACCGCTCAAAGCATACACCGGTACAATGCCCGGCGTTTTGCCCTCATCCTGCTCCAAAGGCTGCACGTCAACCTCGCTGACGGACTTCGTAGTGCGCCCCTGCCTTACGCGGCCTGTAATCTGCAGCATTGTATCCGGCTTCAGCTTCTGCGCCTTGTAGCGCTGCCCGCCGAAAAAGTACAGCGTGGCATAGCCTGTTTCGTCACGCACCGTCACGGACGTATAGCTGCGGCGGCTGGTACCATAGCCGTTTTTCACCTGATAAACCGTCGCTTTGAAAATCTGCTTACTGTTGTCTACATTCAGCTCCTTAATCGTTTTGAGCTTGGCATAATCGAGATAAGCTCCCTGACGCGGGTAAAATTCCAGCAAATCACCCACGCTGAAAATATTGAGAGCAGCCAGCTCAGCTGCCTTTTTTACACCTACACCTTTTAGTGTTGTTACAGGTTCTTTCCACCACATTTATAAAAATACCCTCTTTATCTTAAAATTCCCTTGATTTTCTGCGCTCTTTATGGTATGATACTCATGTTAAATTTGAATGTGCCTTATGTCTTATCACGTTTAAGGAGGTGGGAAACAATGGCATCTATCTGCGAAATCTGCGGTAAAGGAAAACTCGCTGGCAACAACGTCAGCCACTCCAATAGACACACCAAACGTGCTTGGAACCCGAATATTCAACAAGTAAGAGCAGTTGTTGAAGGTTCTGTTAAACGCTTGAACGTTTGCACCCGTTGCCTGCGTTCCGGTAAAGTTAAC
>OKUI01000425.1_pt1 | contig 15141 bp, 10 predicted proteins | sample 1606531 | NCBI WGS metagenome assembly OKUI01 (sample SAMEA3882506, study PRJEB24775) | human gut metagenome | biome: human-associated habitat; feature: intestine environment; material: feces | place: Netherlands | collected 2009/2010
TGTAAAGGTTGGAACAGCGAAGGCTACTGTAACAGGAATTGGAAACTATACAGGAAAGATTAAGCAGGCATTTGAGATCAAGGATGGTAAGACAGAGATAACAGCAGCTTCACTTGAAGAGGGCGCTGTAGCACTTGAGTGGAAGGCTGTAATGGCAGCTGATTCATATGCTGTATACAGAAAGGCTGAGAGCGAGAGCGAATTTGCAAAGATTGCAGAGACAGAGGAACTTAGCTACAGTGATAAGACAGCAAAGGCCGGAGTGTCATATGAGTATGAGGTAAGACCTGTTGTCGGAAAGTCGTTTGGAAGCTCAGAGGCAGTCAAGGTGGCAGTACTTGCAGCACCTGCAGCAAAGCTTACAAATACAAAGGCTGGTATCGAGGTAACATGGAATGTATCAGCAAATGCTGACAGCTATGTGGTACTTAGAAAGACTGGAACATCAGACACATGGGAGAAGATAGCAGACGCTGTTAAGACAACATATGTTGATAAGAATGTGACAGAGAAGACAGTTTACACATACGCAGTACAGGCTGTATCAGAGGCTGGAACATCAGCATATACAGGCAAGAGCGTGACAAGAAAGACTCCTATCACAACACTTGCAACACCAGCAGTTACACTCAGCAATGCAAATGCAGGAGTGACACTGAAGTGGAACAAGGTAGCAGGCGCTAAACAGTATGTTGTTTACAGAAAGGCTGGAAATGCCAAGACATGGACAAAGGTTGCCACTGTTAAGACACGCTCATATGCTGACCGTCAGGTAAAGGCTGGAGTTAAGTACACATATGCGGTAAAGGCATCTGGAGATTATGCAATATCTTCATACAAGGCAAAGGCTATTTACAGAGTAAATGGACAGGCTATAAATTACTACTGCTCACCTGAAAAGGCTAAGATAGAGGTAGAGGTAAAGAAGGATGCAAAGGCAACAGGATATCAGGTACAGTACGCAAAGAGCAGTGCTTTCAGCAGATCTAAGATTGTAACATTTGCTGGAGTAAAGAAGAACGATCTCACAGTTAAGACAGCCGGAGTAGGAACAAAGTATTATGTTCGTGTGAGAAGCTACAAGAAGGTTGGAAGTGCTGTATATTATGGAGCTTGGAGCAGCAGCGTAAGCGTTGTGACTGAGAAGTATTAATTTATATAGTTTATGGATAAAATAAAACAGTTTATAGCAAAATATAAAAAGCAGATTATTGGATCTTGTGTTATGCTCCTGCTCCTGGTGTGGGCTTTCTGGTATGGGGGAAATACTCCCGGTGCCAGAGGATTTCATATAGATAGGGCAGACCAGGGTTCAACCACTGAAAGCCAAGCCGGTGACGCAACAGACATCGGCTCAGGCTCAAGCGGTGACAAACCGGTGGTTGTGACTACACAGGATGGCAGTACAGCGGCGGATACCCAGAGCAGCACTGCTTCGGAGGCGGCTACATCCGGTAAGAAGGAGCAGAACAGTTCTGAGACTACGGACAGCACTAGTTCCGGGGGTGGAACGGATAGTACTGCAGATTCGGGAAAAGACGGAGGAAAGGGTGATGGCAATAAGCCGTCTGATAAACCTTCTGACGGAAAGCCGGGTGTTAACGGAACTACAGAGCGCAGAAATACGACTGAGAACACCCGCACAACGGAGAGTACTAGAACTACGGAGAGTACGCGTACGACCGAAAGTACTCATACAACTGCATCGACAAAGACTACAGAGAATACCACCGAAAAGACAACTGCACCAACGACTGAGAGTTCAAGTGGAGAGACTTACCACTGTACAATATATATAAGCTGCTATACGATCCTGGACAATTGGGACTGGCTCAAGGAGTCAAAACAGGATTATGTACCAGAGGGCGGCGAGATACTTGGAACAGTGAGTGTGTCATTTACGGATGGAGATACGGTGTTTGACGTGCTCAGATCCGTGTGCAGAGATTACGGAATACAGCTTGAATATAGCTGGACGCCAGCATATGGAAGTTATTATATAGAGGGCATCCACAATCTTTATGAATTTGACTGTGGCAGTTTGTCCGGATGGATGTATTCGGTAAATGGATGGTTTCCAAATTATGGCTGTTCAAAGTACAGACTCAAGGATGGGGACTCGATAAAATGGTTGTATACATGCAAAGGTCTTGGCAGTGATGTCGGAGGCGGCATGTAAAATTATTTTTTATTTAACTGATTGGAGAATATACAGAAAATGAACAGGAATGATTCATTTTCCGGCTATCATCCGATAGTAAATTTGATGTACTTTATATGTGCTATAGGATATGCCCTGGCATTTACCAATCCGGTATGCCTGGGCATATCGTTTATAGTAGCATTTGTGTACTCGGTTATACTTCGGGGACGGCATGGATTTATAACGAATTTGAAATATATGATTCCGCTTATCGTGCTGACGGCACTTTTTAACCCGGCATTCAGCCATCAGGGTGTGACGATACTGGCATATCTGCCATCGGGAAATCCGCTCACCCTTGAATCTATAGCTTACGGTGTTATGGCTGCATTTTTGCTGGTGTGTGTGTTGTGCTGGTTCTCATGTTTTAATGCGGTCATAAGTTCTGATAAGATGGTTTATTTATTTGGAAAGCTGGCACCGGTATTATCTCTGGTGTTATCGATGACACTCAAGTTTATACCGGAACTCACGGCGCAGTTTGGAAAGGTGTACAGGGCGCAGAAGGCTTCCGGATACAATATAAATGGCAGATATTTTAAGAGCGTACGTATGGGATGCCATGTCCTGTCATCGGTCGTTACATGGTCTCTTGAGAGAGCGCTTATCACGGCAGATAGTATGAAAGCCCGCGGCTATGGTTTGCCGGGAAGAACAGCGTATTCGCTGTTCAGGTTCAGGAAGAGAGATGCCAGGGCGCTTGTGTACATGCTGATATGCGGTGGCTACGTGCTCTGGGGAAGTATGCAGGGCGGTTTCAGGTTCTGGTATTATCCGGAGATAAGGGGCAATCTCACAGGAACCTTGACGGTGAGCATGTATATAGTGTATGTGTGCCTGATCGGGCTTCCGGTATTTGTGCATGTGAGAGATGACATAAAGCAGAACCGTATGAAGATGACAGATGCTGCTTTGGCTTGCAATGATGGACAAGGTCTTAGATAACCCCCCAATATAATAGTCGTGTTTTGTGAGATGAGATATGAATACAGGCAGACTGATATTAGATAAAAGAGGATATAAAGTTGGATATTTATAAGAATATTTTTGATATAGATAAATTTAGTTTTGCATATCCGGACGGAAATGATGAGAGCGGCAGGACATATCTTCCGGATGCTCTCCGGGATACGGAGCTGCATGTCAGGCAGGGAGAGTTTGTTGTCATACTCGGAAGATCCGGATGTGGCAAGACCACTCTCCTCAGACAGCTGAAGCCATCGGTTACTCCGGTTGGCAAGAAGAAGGGACAGATAATTTTTGATGGTAAAGACATATGTAGTCTTGACGATAGGATGGCTGCATCTCAGATCGGTTTTGTGTGGCAGGATGTGAATGCGCAGCTTGTGACGGACAAGGTGTGGCATGAGCTGGCATTTGGCCTTGAAAGCCTTGGGTATAACAACGGATATGTCAGAAGGCGGGTTGCGGAGATGGGTTCGTTCTTCGGACTTGGGGATATATTCCACAGAAAAGTGATGGAGCTGTCCGGCGGACAGAAACAGTTGGTAAATCTTGCCTCGGTTATGGCGATGTCACCGAAGGCGTTGGTGTTGGATGAGCCTACGAGCCAGCTCGATCCCATAGCGGCAAATGATTTTATAAACAGCCTTGTGAGGATAAACCGAGAACTTGGAACGACTATCATCATGACAGAACATCGTCTAGAGGATGTTCTTCCGGTATGCAATAGGTCGGTGGTCATGGAGAATGGCAGGATCATCTATGACGGCGATGTGAGAGGATTTGCCGAGAGTGTCAGGACGAAGCGGATAGACAGAGGGCTTTATCTTTCTATGCCCGCTTCGGTTCAGATATATATGGGGCTTGAGAAGGATTCGGGAAAGCAGCTGCCTCTCACTGTGCCGGATGCCCGGGAGTGGCTTGTGGATTATGACAGGAAATTTAGAGAAAACGGCGGAGCTCCTGTGGTGCCGGAGATACAAAACAGAGGTGCTGATGAAGGCGTGAACGGTTCCGAAAACCAAGCTGACAATGCCGCAGTGGATAAAGGTGATAAGAAGCGAGGAGCCGTAAACGGTCAAAAAGATGCCGGATGCAGAGAGGAACATCCTGTGGTGTGCAGCCTGGATGAGGTCAGCTTCAGATACGAGAGGAACACAGGGGATGTACTCAGACAGGTGAGCCTTGATATATATGCAAACGAAATTCTTATGATAAATGGAAGCAATGGCTGCGGTAAGTCGACTATGTTGTCCCTGATCGCAAATTTGTACAGCCCGTATAGTGGAAAGCTTCGTATAGCTAAGAATTTAAGGACAGGGATGCTTCCACAGAACCCAGAACTTCTATTTACAAGGCGCTCGGTGAGGGATGAACTTATAGATGCAAATGACAGACAGCAGCTTGCAGAGATAGTCAGGTTCTGCAGGCTGGAGGAGCTTCTGGACAGACATCCTTATGATCTGTCAGGCGGAGAGAAACAGAGACTTGGCTTGGCGAAGGTGCTCATAGCTGATCCGGATATCCTGCTCATGGACGAGCCGACAAAGGGACTGGACAATGGGTTCAAGATGCAGCTCGCGGACATGCTTAGAAAACTGCAGAAACGTGGAAAGACGATAGTTGTCGTCAGCCATGACATTGAGTTTTGTGCGGTGGCAGGCGACAGGGTTGCGTTGCTGTTTGACGGAGAGGTTGCGATGGTCGGTGATGTTAGAAGCTATATGTCAGACAACAATTTCTTTACCACGGCGGCATCTAGAATATCTAGGAATATTCTGGACGGCGCGGTGACAGTTCGTGAGGTGCTGGCGGCATATGGTGCGGATATGGATGTGACAGGAGCGGCTGGCGGAGGAAATGACAGCAATCAGGGAACTGAAAATGAGTCATTGAGAATAGCTAATCAGGGAACTGCGGAAATGTCAGAGGCTGCTGGTATATTGGACAATAAGCTTGCGGACATAATCCTTAACAAGGACAGGAAGGTTGAAAATCTCAGCATCTGGCAGATAGTGACCATCGCGGTCACAACGGTTATAATAATATTTGGATTCTGGAATACCATGTCTGTGTCAGATCTGTCCGGTCTTGTGCAGCAGATGACAGTGACGGCTGAGGGACGAAAGTATCTGGTGTTATATGGAGTTATGATCGCTGCGATATTAGGATTACTTGTTGCCATACGTCCCATAACCCAAAAGAGAAATGAAGACATAGTGATGGATTCGGTCGGACATGGATTTGGGAAGAGAACAGTGGTAAGTATTGTGGCTGTGCTCGTTCTGATACCTGCAACCATATGGTTTGGTGTGGCAAGGCTTGGTGACAAGAAGTATTTCTTCATATCACTGCTTGTTCTGCTTGAGGCTATGCTTCCGTTCTTCGTATCATTTGAGGATAGAAAGCCCAAGGTTAGAGATATAGTGACGCTGGCGGTCATGTGTGCGTTGGCGGTGACCGGAAGGACTGCATTCTTCATGCTGCCGAACTTCACCCCAGTCATGGCAATCGTTATCATTGCCGGGGTGGCGTTTGGGTGTGAAGGCGGATTTATCACCGGTGCAATGACTATGTTCGTGTCAAATTTCATCATGGGACAGGGACCGTGGACGCCGTGGCAGATGTTCGCCATGGGACTTGTGGGATTCCTTGCCGGACTGTTCTTTGCAGGCAGCAGCGTGAGGACAAGAAACATGACAAAGCTGGGACTGTGTATATTTGGCGCGTTGATATGTATAGTTGTGTACGGCGGGATCATGAATCCTGCATCGGTCATCATGTGGCAGCCAAATGTGAATTTCAGCATGATCATGGCGTCCTATGTGACAGGATTTCCATTTGACCTTGCCCAGGCGACCGCGACTGTCATTGCACTGTGGCTGGTGGCGAGACCATTTCTGGAGAAGCTGGACAGGGTTAGGATCAAGTTTGGGGTACTAAAATAAAATGATTGAGGATTACGGCTATGATAAGAAATGAGAAACTGGAAGATATCTCAGATGGAAGATTGTACGATGCAAATGATATGGTGAAGGCATACTGCAATGAGTGTAAGGGTTGTCACGCTTGTTGCACAGGGATGGGAAATTCTATTATTCTTGATCCCATGGACGTGATGAGACTTTGCAGGGAGACCGGAAAGAACTTTACGCAGCTGCTTGAAAAGGAGCTAGAGGTCAATGTGGTGGATGGTCTGGTGCTGCCAAATATAAGGATGACGGCGAATAAGTGTCCATTCTTAAACGAGGAGGGCAGATGCAGCATCCATAGCGCGAGACCGGGTTTTTGCAGACTCTTTCCACTTGGCAGATATTACACCGATGACGGATTCAGATACATACTGCAGATACACGAGTGTGAGCGCGCGGGCAGGACTAAGGTCAAGGTGTCGAAGTGGATAGATACCGAGGATCTGCCAAGGTACACGAAGTATATAAATGACTGGCACAAGTTCCAGAAAGACATGCAGAGAAACCTGATAGAATATATGCGCGCCGGCGAGGATGAGACAGCGAGAAATCAGACCATGCTGGTGCTGCAGGTCATGTATGTGGGAATGTATGATGCGGAGAAAGATTTCTATGAGCAGTTTAATGCCAGACTTGCACACATACGCAGTCTGCTCTGTATGACGGAGTAGAATGGAATAGGATGAGAGTATTTTGGCGGGACTTGGTTTACCGTATATTTACTTTGTATCGGAAATCTCTCGATCTTACAGAGTTATAAATGTAAAAACAGGGTATAGAGTTTATATGGGAAAAGTTAGAGATATCATAGATAAGACATTTGAATATGGACAGGGCAGAGGTGAACTGCCGGGAGTTGATGAGCTGGCTGAAGCTATAGAAGTTCTGTCTATGACGCAAAATGATCCGCTTTGCCAGAATACGAATATGTCTGGGGACTCTAAGGATGTTCTCACTGATTTTGAGTATCTTAGAACGAAAGCTTATGATCTGGCGCATGATAGATTCGGAAACAGGATATACATAAGAGGGCTTATCGAGTTTACGAACATTTGCAAGAATGATTGCTACTACTGCGGTATCAGAAAGAGCAACAGCCACGTTGACAGATACCGTCTGACAAAGGATCAGATTCTGGCTTGCGCCGATGAAGGATATGTACTGGGATTTCGCACATTTGTGCTTCAGGGAGGCGAGGACGGAGGCTTTTCGGATGGGGCTATAGCTGACATTGTGAGGTGTATCAAGGAGAGGCATCCTGATTGTGCCGTCACGCTGTCATTTGGCGAGCATTCGTATGAGACATACAAGCTGTGGTGGATGGCTGGGGCTGACAGATATCTTCTGAGACATGAAACTGCGAACAGGAAGCACTACGAAAGACTCCATCCAGAGGAGATGAGCTATGACAACAGAGTTCGATGTCTGTATAATCTTAAAAGTCTTGGATATCAGGTGGGAAGTGGATTCATGGTTGGATCGCCGTATCAGACGTCAGTGAATCTGGCTGAGGATCTGCATTTCCTTGCGAAGCTGCAGCCGCAGATGATAGGGATCGGACCGTATGTTCCACATAAAGAGACGCCATTTGCGAAGATGGAGCAGGGAACGGTCAGGCAGACCCTTGTGATGATAAGCATGCTGAGACTGATGTTCCCGAAGGCACTCATACCATCCACCACATCTCTCGGAACGATAGCGACGGATGGCAGGGAGCGTGGGTTTATGCACGGTGCAAATGTGGTCATGCCGAATCTGTCTCCTGTGTCTGTCCGAAAGAAATACGAGCTCTATGACAACAAGATATGCACGGGGGAGGAATCCGCCCAGTGCCGCGGCTGCCTTGACAGGCGCGCGGAGACGTTCGGATTCCAGATAGTTGTCGATAGAGGCGACTATATATCATAAGGAGGACCCGCGTAAGCGGGAGATTCCTTATGATGTACGCAGACGCCGCGCGAAGCGCCTTTCATGCGTCTGCACCTTAAGGAGGACTCGCGTAAGCTCATTTTTACTCTCTCTCTTCCCTAATAAACATGAACAGGAAGCTTACGAACAGCAGACAGCAGGAGAACCAGATAGTTCTCATGTCAAATATACGGATGAAGTGACCGCCCACAGCGGCACCGATTCCGAACAGCAGGATGATTGCCCAGTAGCACAGGGATTTGAAAAGTGTGTTCCTGTCCTTTGTTCTGAAGTATGCACACAGGGCATCTGTGCCACTTCGTATGTTTCCAATGCACATGGTACTGGCAAATGCATAGCCGTTGACTTTCCTGAATGCCTGTACCTGCATGGCACATGAAAATGAAACCATGGCATTTGCGATAAGATTAAGCCTTATGGGAAGAAATCCCACGATAAGAAGCAGAAAAATCTCACACAATACAACGATCTGTCTCCAATGAAACTGCTGCATATTCTGAAATTTCTGTTTTATACACTCGGCAGCAGCAATTCCAAGTGCAAAAAATAATAGAGGAACGGCATAGTGTACACACATTCTCCAGTTTCGGTCTACAAGATTCTGACCGAGAAGAACTATGTTGCCTGTCTGCGCATTTGCAAATACCTTTCCTCTGAATATATAGGTATATGCATCCTGAAGACCTCCTGATACTGACAGGAAGGCCGCGGTGATGAAAGATTCTGACATTTGTCTATGTGGATAAAACTTCATGGTTCATATACTCCTTGGTTGTAGATTTGACATTTAGGCGCTGATCCCATCTGGGGGACGGAGGTGCCTGACCCCATTCGTGGATCAGGTGCAATACCTGAAGGTTCTGTCCGTCAGGATTCTTGCAAATATCAGTCCAAGTGGCAGGGCTATGATGATCATGATGGCAGCTGCAAACCAGGACACGGCATCGGAAAGTGACATGATCCCAAAGTTGTATATTGCCCGGTAAAGATAAAGTCCTGGAACCATGATGACTATGGATGGAACTGTCAGTGAGATTCGCGGATAACCGTTGGTGCTTTTGATGAATGAAGCGAGCAGTCCGGCCGTGAGGGCTCCGGCAAATGCGGCGGCAGCTGCAGGGATGCCGGCAAGATCTACAAGTTCTAGACGTAGAGTGTTGGCTATGGCACCGATGGCAGCGGCTGTGGCAGCCATGTGTATGGAGCTGTTGAACATGATGGAGAATCCGAATACACCGCAGAAGCTGGCAATCAATCTGAATACCAGATGAAGTTCTGGTGTTATGTCGAGTGCCGCAAAATCCTGTGGGTGGAGCTTCAGCAGAAGCGCCATGATCCATGCGAACATCGTTGCCACAAGCACAATGATGATCGAGTATGTAAGCCTCTCAAGTCCTGATCTCAGATCCAGCTTTGAAAGGTCTATGCCGCTGGTGATAAATGGGAATCCCGGTATGATGAACAGCATTGAGCAGATATATCCGGCTTCGTGGAAGGCGGGGATATGGAATGCCAGTTCGGCGGTCTTTAGCAGCAATGCGTACACAAGACAAGCGGCTGACACGGATATCGCTATGTTCATATATAAAGTAAAATGGTGTTTGATAAGCTTTGTCCTTATGAGATTGCCAATTCCGGCTGCGACAAATGCCAGTATCATTTCTACCGGTCCGCCGCCTAGAAGAAATGTGAAGGCACAGCAGGCTAGGGCAGAGGCAAGTCCGAGACGGAGAGGAGAGTATAAGGCATGTATTCTTTCTATTTCATCAAGCTTCTGATGGATCTCCTCGCCAGTCAGATGCGCCTCTTCATTTGGGAAATTGTCAACAAACTGTTCCATTCTGTAGAGCTTTGAGGTGTTCACCCCGGTATTGGCGATGCACAGGGACTGTGATACACAGTCGTGACCGTCAAAACAGTTGAATTCTATGGACATGAGACCGACATCAACGGTACATGTGACGCCCAGTTCCTTGGAAAGCCTGTTCATGGAAGTACGGACACGCCATGCACCTGTTCCGCATGAGAGCATGATAAGACCGACTCTGCCTATGACAGAAGCCTTTTCAATCAGACCTGCCTTACATATGAGTACATTGCTGTCGGCATTGGCGTAGTCATGCCATGGGATCTCCATGTGATTTTTTTCCATGATGTCTATGTATGATCCAGCATTTGCGGATTTTGCTGTTTTGCCAGTATTACTTTTCTGCATAAATGATCGCCTCGGCTTTCGCAACGTGTCTTTCAAGATTCTTCATGAGCAGTGAATCCGGCAGGAATATTCCAAGCTCGTCATATCGCATGCCCTGTCTGTCCAGGGTATCCTGACCATAGAATACAAATGCCATGGGAAGATTTTTCTCCAGTTCGACCATGATATCCCATACAGCACAGTATGCCTCAGCTTCGGTCTCCTTGAGCTTTACCGTGTCCGGCAGCTCTCTGATGAGCAGGACTCCAGTGCACTCCTCAAGGATCTTCTGTCCGACTTCCATGTTGTCAGAAGTGTATTCATGGCTGTATCTGTATGCCTTTGCAAGATACATATTCTCGTTGTGTGTCATATGTGTGTATATATCGTGAAAGTGCTGATAATCCTTTTCTTTTACAGAGTTTCTGAATTCAGGCAGAAGTTCGCCGTGCTCATCGGTCGTGATGACAGGATTGGTCTTGCCATCGGCGTTGAAGCGATATGGGATGAGGTAGGAATTCCTTAGCAGATCGAACATGGTATTGTTGCAGATGGACATCAGGAATGCAGACATATCTCTGTCCAGATAAGCGGAGAGAAGTGATTTTGCAAATTCTTCCGGTGACAGATTGCAGTCAAAGTCATCATTGCAGAACAGATAATTGCAAAATGTATCCATAAGCTTTTCACATGCCCAGGGATCCTTGAGGATCTTTTCAAATAATATTTCCGATTTTTCTTCTCTTGGGAAAATGGTCTTTTCTTCCATATATATGCGCATCCTTTCATATGATAAATGCTGTCTTGTCATTTAAATCTGGTTAGATTATACTATCGGAGTAGCAATAAGTGAAAATCATAATTGATATGACAGCGATAATAAAATGATATGCCAGAAGGTGTTGTATGGAGAATAATTTTACGAAAGGGTAATTCATGAACGTTAATTTCGAATATTATAAGATATTTTATTATGTGGCAAGGTACCATAATTTTACCAAGGCGGCAAAGGTTCTCGGTAACAGCCAGCCAAATGTGACAAGGGCTATGAACTGTCTGGAACAGCAGCTTGGAAGGATACTTTTCGTCAGAACGAATAGGGGAGTGCAGCTCACGAGGGATGGCGAACAGCTCTATTCATATGTGGAGGCTGCAATGTCACAGCTTTTGACGGCAGAGGACGAACTGGCTGACGGCGAGAATCTCACGCACGGAAGTATAGCGATAGGAGTCAGCGAGACGGCACTCAACATTTATCTGCTGGACAAGCTGCGCGCATTTCACATGGCGTATCCGGGGATAAATCTCAAGATATATAATCACTCTACACCTCAGGCGGTGGATGAAGTGAAGAATGGTAGCATAGACTTTGCGGTGGTCACGACCCCAGCTGATGTGGAGGCTCCGCTCAAGAAGATCATGCTGCAGTCATATCGTGAGATACTTATCGGCGGAACGACATTTTTTTCACTTAAAAAGCAAAAACTGTCCATTGCGGAGATTAGGAACTATCCTATGATCTGTCTAGGCAGGGAGACTATGACATTCAGATTCTACGACAGAATATTCAGGGAGCATGGCGTGGAGCTTGCGCCGGACACGGAGGCGGCCACCACGGATCAGATACTGCCACTTGTGAAGTGTGAGCTTGGACTTGCATTTATACCGGAACTGATGGCGAGGGAGGCAGTAAAGAACAAGGAGGTCGTAAAGCTTTCACTTGAGGAAAAGCTTCCGGACAGGAATGTATGTCTTGTGTATGACTGCCTGCACCCACTGAATGAGGCAGCAAAGCAGTTTAAGAAAATAATAGTAGAAAGCAGGTGAGATCATGACACTTCAGCAGCTTAGATATGTGGTGATGGTTGCTGATACGGGCACGATCACTGAGGCGGCTAACAGACTGTATATATCTCAGCCGAGCCTGACAAATGCCATCCATGAGTTGGAAAAAGAGATGGGGATAAATATATTCAATAGGTCTAACAAGGGGATAAGTCCGTCTATAGAGGGTGAGGTTTTTCTTGGCTATGCGAGACAGGTGCTTGAACAGGCGAAGGTCCTTGAGGACAAATATAAGGGGGACGATGGCGGCAAGAAGAGCTTCTGCGTGTCCACCCAGCACTATTCATTTGCGGTGAATGCATTTGTCGACCTGATAAAGAGATATGGCCAGGATGAATATGATTTCAGCATAAGAGAGACACAGACCTATGAGATCATAGAGGATGTGGCAAGAATGAGAAGTGAGATCGGAATACTCTTCTTGAACGATTTCAATGAGAAAGTTTTGAACAAGATCCTCAAGGCAAATGACCTGGAGTTTCATGAGCTGTTCGTGGCAAAGCCTCACGTGTTCATAAGCAGAAAGCATCCACTGGCGAAGAACGATATCATAACAAATGAAGAGCTGGAGGCTTATCCATACTTGTCATTTGAGCAGGGGGAGCACAACTCTTTTTACTTCTCGGAGGAAATATTCTCCACAACGGAGAGAAAGAAGAATATAAGAGTCAGGGACAGAGCGACGCTGTTCAATCTGCTGATAGGCCTGAATGGATATACTGTGTGCAGCGGGGTCATAGATGAAAAGCTGAACGGCAAGGACATTATATCGGTGCCACTTGCGGATGAGAGCGATATGCGGATAGGCTATATCGTCCACAGAAAGGCGATCCTCAGCAGACTTGGAAATACTTACCTCGGTGCTCTGGGGAAATATCTCACAGCAGGTGAGACAAATGATATAAAGCAGACAGTACTGACGACGAAAGAGGCTGGTGCGGCGGGTTGCGACGAGCCGGAAGATGGTGGTACGGCGTATTGTGACGAGCCGGAAGCTTCAGTAAAAATTCCTCAGAGAAAGCTCCAGCACAGGGGGCGCTTCAACGAGATGAGGAATGACGGAGAGCCTGCCTGCGGAGATGTGAGGGAGAAAGCAGCAGAACATATGAAAAGGGTTAAACGGGATATGTAGAGAGACTCGTGAAGATGGCAGGGATGCAGATTTTTCGTCGATCTGACATAGAATATAAGATATAAATATAGCGCGGATATAGCGTAAAACTATATTCACGCTATATTTTTATGTATTATACAAGTGAGGGATGTCTTTATATAATGTGGAGCAGACGCATGAAAGGCGCTTCGCGCGGCGTCTGCGTACTTCGCAAGGAATCTCCCGCAAGTGGGTCCTCCTTACGAAAACTTGTGGAGCAGACGCAATAAATTACAGGAGGATATGATGAAGACATCAGTTATAGGATTTCCGAGGGTGGGAACATTAAGAGAGTTAAAATTTGCATCTGAAAAATATTTCAGACATGAGATAACGGCGCAGGAGCTTACAGGAATTGCAGCGGATCTAAGGCACAGACACTGGATAACACAGGTGGCAGCAGGAATAGATTTTGTTCCATGCAACGACTTTTCATTCTACGATATCGTGCTTGATACAGCAGTTCTTCTCGGAATTGTGCCAAAGAGATACAGAGAGCTAAATGTCTCAAAGCTTGACACGTACTTTGCCATGGCAAGGGGGTATCAGGGAGAATCTGGAGATGTGAAGGCTCTTGCGATGAAGAAGTGGTTCAACACAAACTATCACTACATAGTTCCGGAGATAGAGGATGACACAGTGATAAGCCTTGACTGTGAGAAACTTACAGGTGAATACGAGGAGACCAAGAAGCTGGGGATCAAGACAAAGCCTGTGGTTACAGGACCGTACACAATGCTTAAGCTCTGCAGATATGTGGGATCAAAGAATGCAGAAGATTTGGCTGATGATGTGGCAGAGGCTTACAGACAGCTCATTGCCGAGTGCACAGATAAGAATGTGGAGTGGCTGCAGTTTGATGAGCCGTCACTGGTGAGAGATATGGATGACGATGATAAGGCACTTTTCCACAGGGTGTATTACAGGGTATTTGCAGATCATGTGGGGTGTAAGATACTCCTCCAGACATACTTCGGTGATGTGAGGGATGTGTATGAGGATATCATAAATATGCCATTTGCTGGAATAGGTCTTGACTTTATAGAGGGCAGACAGACTGGAGAGCTTATCAACAGATACGGATTCCCTGGGGATAAGGTACTTTTTGCCGGTCTGGTAAATGGAAAAAATATCTGGAGAAATCATTATGACAAGACACTCAAGATCATAAGGCAGCTCCGTGATAAGAAGATAAATGTGGTTCTGTCTACATCCTGCTCACTGCTTCATGTGCCATACACACTTAAGCATGAGACGAAACTATCACAGGACTATCTGAGGTTCTTTGCATTTGCGGAGGAGAAACTTACTGAACTCTCGGAGCTTGCGACACTTGCTGAGAGATATAACTATACAGAACTTGAGGCATATCACAAGAATCAGGAGTTATTTGCGGGAACAAGAGACTGTAACAGCAATGAGGTGAGACAGAGGCTTGCGGCAGTGACTGAGGCGGATTATGTAAGACTTCCGAAGAGAAGTGAGAGACAGGCTCTCCAGAAGAAGGAGTTTGGACTTCCAGAACTTCCGACCACCACTATAGGTTCATTCCCACAGACCAAGGATGTAAAGTCGCAGAGAGCACAGCTCAGAAAGGGAGTGGTAACTGAGCAGGAGTATGTGGACTTTGTGAAGAGTAAAATAAAGGAATGTGTAAAGTGGCAGGAGGACATCGGACTGGATGTGCTTGTACATGGTGAGTATGAGAGAAATGACATGGTAGAGTACTTCGGTGAGGCACTTGGAGGTTTCCTGTTCACTGAGAAAGCGTGGGTACAGTCATACGGAACAAGGTGTGTAAAACCACCAGTGATATGGGGTGACGTATACCGCAAAAAGCCGATCACGGTGGACTGGTCTGTATATGCGCAGTCGCTCACAG
>OKUI01000443.1_pt1 | contig 14870 bp, 15 predicted proteins | sample 1606531 | NCBI WGS metagenome assembly OKUI01 (sample SAMEA3882506, study PRJEB24775) | human gut metagenome | biome: human-associated habitat; feature: intestine environment; material: feces | place: Netherlands | collected 2009/2010
TTGCGAAGAATTGTCAAGCCTTTTTTTAAACTTTTTTCAATTTTTTTGCAAGTCGTTTTTATGACTTTTCCCCCACCAATTCGAGAATCTCGGCGGGCGTAAAATGATATTTTTTGTCGCAAAAATGGCAGCAGACCTCGGTGCCGTCCTCCTTCGCCATCTCCTTCAGCTCATCTTTGCCGAGGCTTACGAGCGCCTTTGCAACCCTCTCCTTGGAGCAGGTGCAGCGATACTCGGGGCTTGCCTCGTCAAGCAGCTCAAGGTTGAATTTGCCGAGCACGCTCCTGCAAATATCCTCGGGAGTCATGCCTGAGGTCAGCATCTGAGTGACCGAGGGGATGCCCTTTATGCATTCCTCGACCTTATCTATCGTATCGTCCATGGCGGTCGGGAGCAGCTGGATTATAAATCCGCCCGCGGCCTTGATCGTGAGATCGGGGTTGACGAGCACACCTAGGGCGCAGACCGTCGGGGTCTGCTCGCTCAGGGCAAAATAGCTCGTGATATCCTCGGCTATCTCGCCCGAGACGATAGGCACTTGGCCGATATAAGGCTCTTTGAGACCGAGGTCTTTCATCACGGTGAGGCTGCCGTCCCTGCCGACCGCACCGGCAACATCGAGCTTGCCTTTTGCATTCAGCGGTATCTCCACCACGGGGTTCGCAACATAGCCTCTGACATTGCCGCTGCTGTCGGAAACGGCAATCAGAGTGCCCGCAGGGCCGTCGCCGCTCAGGCGCAGGGTGAGGCTGTCATCCTCCCCTTTCAGCACCGCGCCCATCATTGAAGCGGCGGTCAGGAGCCTGCCGAGGGCTGCTGAGGTCACGGCGGAGGTCTTGTGTATCTGCTCCGCACGGGCTACGATGTCGGTCGTATCGGCCGCAATAACGGTCAGGTCGCCCTCTGCGGATATCATTCTGACGAGTTTACTCATAGAAATCACTTCTTCTTTGCTAAAAATACTGCTTTTTCGCTGCCCGGGCGGACGGGGTCGAGGGTCATGTCGTCAAACACGCCCATCACTTCAAAGCCCGCCTGCTCGAGCCAGCGGGATATATCCTCAAGCGGATAGGAGCGCTCGGTTATATATTCACTGCTGCGGTAGTATGCGCCGTCCTCTTCCTCAAAAAAGTCGAGCGTGATATCAACGCTGCCGTCGGATTCGTTATATGAATTCTGCCACACGCAATAGAGACTGTCAAGGTCATAGACAAAGGCGTTGTCGGCAAGGACGTTTTTATGCTTATACGGCGTATTGACGTCAAAGGCAAACGCGCCGCCGGGAACCATAAAGAGGGAGACCCGCTCGAAGGTGCGCTTCACCATTTCGGCATCGTCAAGATGATTGACGCCGTCGAGCACGCAGAGAGCGAAATCGACCGTGCCGTAAAGGTCAAGCTCGTCCATGGACTGATTGAGCAGCAGCAGCGAAACGCCGCTCTCGGCAGCCTTGCGACGCGCCTCATTGAGCATACCGACGCTTATATCCACGCCGATCACGTCATATCCCTTTTTCGCCGCCTCTATAGAGATGCCGCCCGTGCCGCAGCCGAGGTCGAGCAATATCCCCTTCTCCTTGCGGCACATCGAAAGAAGCCCGCAAAAATATTCCGCGCGCTTCTCATACTCAACATTATCCGTCAGGCTGTCGTAAAAGCGGGAGAAAACATCGTAGGACATTACTCTTCCATCCTTTTGAATATTTCATCGTAACCGTTACAGCCGTATTGAAGCGAGCGGTTGACGCGGCTGATGGTGGCGGTGCTGGCGCCCGTGGCGGCGACGATATCGCTGTAGACCATCTTTTGCCTGAGCATTTTTGCCACCGCGATGCGCTGAGAGAGCGCCTTTATCTCGGTAACGGTGCAGAGATCCTCAAAGAAATCGTAGCATTCGTCGACCGTATTGAGCTTGAGAATTGCCTTAAACAGGTAGTCAACGTTTTCGTCTCTTAATTTATCGCTCAAAATATATCTTCCTTTCGCTGCGCTTTTGCGCTTTACTATTTTAACATACAAGCGCAAAAAAGTAAACCGTATTTTAAAGAAAAAAGCCTCGGGAATCTCGAGGCAGGAACGCAAAAGAATTATTTAATCTTTTTGCCGTCGACAAACGCTTGACCGACAACGTCGCCGAGGCAGATATAAGTGCTGTGGACGCCGTCATAGGTTATCGCTTCGAGCTTTGAGGGGTCTATCTTGCCGCTCTCGTCAAGGATGCTCTCATCGGCGCAGACATTGACAATCTCGCCGATAACATTGCCGTCCTCGTTGAATTTAAGCAGCTTGCACTCGAGGGTCATGGGCAGCTCGCTGATAACGGGGGCATCGACAAATTCGCTCTTGACGGTATGGAAACCCGCTCTCTCGAGCTTGTCGGGCGTATCATTGGCGGAGACTATGCCAAGATAATCGCATTCGACGACGGTCTTTGCCGTTGCGAAGCTGACGGTGAACGCCTCTTTGAGCTTGATATTTTTGACTGTCTTGTGGCTGTGTGAAAGGCAGAGCATAATCTGACCGCCGTCATATACTCCGCCCCAAGCGGCGTTCATCACGTCGGGCACGCCGTTCTCGTCATAAGTGCCTATCATAAGCACGGGCATGGGATAGACCCAGGTCTGTTTACCGAAATTCTTTCTCATATTTATCCTCCTTTTCGCTGTTGGCGTTTTATATTTATATTATACCCGCATTGCGGCAAATCGTCAAGCAAAAAAGAGGTGCGCCGCAGCCGGAGGAGTGAGGGCTGCGGCGCCGGAGGCAATTCATCAGTCGTCGCTCTTTGCGCCGCTGACGATGTTGTAGTAAGCGTTTGAAGTTATACGGTATATCAGCGTATAGAGCAGTGCAAAGGCCGCGAAGCTGATAAGAGTGGTGAGCACAAAGAGCATGACATTGTGCAGGGCAAAGAGGGTGAGCAGGCGGCGGATTATCGGGAACGCGAAGGCAAGATGCATCCCCGCAAAGGCAAGGGGCAGGAAGAATACGGTGAGCAGCTGTGAATTGATGCTGCGGCGTATCTCATGCTTTGTCATGCCGACCTTTTGCATTATCTCGAATCTCGACTGATCCTCATAGCCCTCGGATATCTGCTTGTAGTAGATGATGAGGACCGCCGCAAAGGTGAACACAAGGCTGAGCAGGATGCCGATGTAGAAAAGTCCGCCGTATGAGCCGTAAAAATCATCGGCATCCTCGGCTCTGGACTCAATTGAAACGGATTTATATTTTGCATTCCCGTCGATGCTGTCAGCAAAGCGGTCGATAAGCTCCTTCGTGAGCTTTATCTGACTTTCATTATCAATGCCGGTGTCGAATTCATATATCCACTTGTAGCCTATGAGCTTTTTTTCGGTCTCGGGGAAGCTCGACTCGATGTCGGAGAGCTTCGGCAGGATTACGGTGATACTCGGCACCATATTTGCCTCCTGCTCGCCGATGACATGGAGCCTGCCTTCCTTTGATTCTCTGACGGAGAAGTTTTTGCCGTCGTTAAAGGATATGACATTCTCGTCATAGCTGCATCTGTAGGTCAGGAGCATCACTTCACCGGGAGCGAGCTGCAAATTATCGCCGGTATTCTCGTTATAAAAATCGACATCAAAGAACCATATGTCACGGATATCGTTGTATGAATAATTGCCGATCTTGTTGCTATTGTGGTCACAGACCATATCCGTACCAACGGGCAGAGCGGATACATAGGCGTAGGGAGCTTGATTTATATTTGAGGGCTTCGCTCCGAATTCAACGGAGTTCTTGTTGAGATAATCCCTGATGATAGAAATGTTGCTCTCGTCGAGCTGCTCGGGTTCCTCGACCGTCGCTGTGACGCATATCTCCCTCGGGTAGCGGCTGGTGAGCGAATCCTCGGCGCCGAAATACAGAGATGAGGAGGACGAGATCATAACAAGCACCATTGTTGCGAGCACGCAGATCGAGGCGAGACCCGCGCCGTTGCGCTTCATACGGTATACCATTGAGGACACCGAAACAAAGTGGTTTGATCTGTAATAATAATCCTTGTTTTTCTGGAGCAGGCGGCAGAAAAGCACAGAGCCGGATATCATAAGGAGATAAGTAGCGACTATGACCATGACGACCGCCACAAAGAACCATACAAGAGCCTCTATTGGGTTATCAATGCTGACCGCCAGGTAATATGCGGCGCCGAGGAGGATAACTCCGAGCACGCCGAGCAGCCAATTCGCCTTAGGTGCTTTTTCACCCGAGTTTTCGCTCTTTATGAGGTCGACAGCACTTGAATGCTTAACTCTGATCAGAGCATTGAAATAAAGCAGCACAAATATCAGGGCAAATATGCCGACAGTCATCAGCACGCCCGAAAAATCTATCGAAAACGAGTAGTCGGCGCTGCCGTTCATTATGAAGAACAGACCTATTTCGGCGAGCTTTGAGAGGGCGATGCCGAAGAAAAGGCCGCAGGCAAGCGAAATGCCGAGGATTATAAGGCATTCCCACAGGAGAATGACGGCAATGTTATTCTTGCCCATTCCGAGAATATTGAAGAGGCCGAATTCCTTCTTCCTGCGGCGAAGCAGAAATGAATTCGTAAAGAAAAGAAAGATGACCGCGAATATTGCTATTACGAATGAGCCGAGACGCATCACAACTCTTATCGTCTCGCCGCCCGGTAGCTGCAAGATCGCTTTGCTCAGGCCGAGGAAGGTGATGATATATTCCATTGCCACCATGCCGATGCAGGTGAGGATGAACGGCAGATACAGCCGCTTATTCTTTCTTATACCGTCGGCGGCGAGCTTCGGATAGAATCCTTTTTTCATTTTGCTTCACCGCCCGTCGCAAGCATAGTCAGTGAATCGGAGATCTTCTGATACATCTGCTCATCGGTGGAGTTTCCTCTGTATATCTGATGGAAAACCTCGCCGTCCTTGATGAACAGCACTCTGCCGGCAACGCTTGCGGCCTTGACCGAGTGGGTGACCATGATTATGGTCTGACCGCTGCAATTAAGCTCCGCAAACAGGCGCAGCAGCTCGTCGGTGGCTCTTGAGTCAAGCGCACCCGTCGGTTCGTCGGCGAGTATCAACCTGGGATTCGTGATTATCGCTCTTGCGACGGCAGCCCTCTGCTTCTGACCGCCCGAAATCTCATAAGGATATTTCTTAAGCAGGTCGGTTATCATCAGCCTTGAGGCGACCGCTCTGAGACGTTCGTTCATCTCTTTATATGACTTGCCCGCAAGCACAAGGGGCAGATAGATGTTATCCTCGAGTGTGAAGGTGTCGAGCAGATTAAAATCCTGGAAAACAAAGCCGAGATTATCTCTGCGGAATGCGGCGACATCGCCCTCCTTTATCTCGCCGAGCTCCCTGCCGTCAAGCTGAACGCTGCCGGCGGTCGGCGTATCGAGAGCGGCAAGGATATTCAGCAATGTGGTCTTGCCCGAGCCGGACTCGCCCATGATAGCGACGAATTCGCCCTGCTCAACGCTGAAGTTGACGTTTCTCAGCGCCTCGACCTGATTGCTGCCGAGTCTAGATGAATAAACCTTTTTAAGACCTTGAACTTTAAGAATGCTCATTGGTGTTTCCTCCCTTTTGTTTCTGACAATATTCTATCAGAAACGGGAAACGTAACGCCATAGAATCGCCTTACATTTCCCGAGGTAAATCTTACGCTTTTGTAAGAATTATTCTTTTTTCATCTCATATTGCTCAAGGTCAAGGCGTATCACCGTGCCCTTGTCAAGCTCGGATTCGGCGCTGATGCCTACCCCGAGGTTATCGCATACGCGGCGGCAGAGATAGAGACCGATGCCGCTCGCTTTTTTATCACTCCTGCCGTTATAGCCTGTGTAGCCGTTCTCAAATATCCTCGGCAGATCCTCGGGCGCAATGCCTATGCCCGTGTCCTCAATGCAGAGGATCTTCGGCCGCTCAAGATATATCTTCACGCTGCCGCTTTTGGTGTATTTGAGCGCATTCGAGAGTATCTGCTCAATGACGAACGACAGCCATTTCTCGTCCGTCACGATTTGAAGCTCCGTCGGCTCGTATTCGAGCCTTATGCGTTTGTCTATAAATTCCGATGAAAAACGTCTGACGCAGCCCTTGATGATATCGTCGGCCGAGCATTTTCTGAACACATAGTCGTGCGACGGCGAATCAAGGCGTATAAACGCCAGTACCATATCGACATATTGCTCTATCCTGAAAAGATCGGAGGACAGGCGGCGTGAGAACGGGGAATCCTCCCCTTGCAGAGTCAGCCGCATTGCGGCTATAGGCGTTTTGATCTGATGTGCCCACACGGTGTAATACTCGACCGTATCCCTGTAGCGGATGTCATTCAGATTCTCAAGGTCGGCAAGCTCCTTTTTGAGATTGCCGATTATCTCCTGATAATCATGCTCTATGATATCGCCGCCGTCCGGCAGCTCGGTTATCATGGCGGCGGTCAGCTCCTTGACTGTGCAGAGCTGTTTATGCCTGCGCCAAACGGAAGCAAAGTCAAAAGCCACAAACACCGCGCCGAGTATGGCGCAGAGCACCGCGGGATAGATAACCGCCCTGAGCGGCAGACGGTATAATCCGAAAATTATTGCAAATATGACGCAAAACAGCGCGAATGCAACAATCACCTTGACCCGCTGTTTAAGATAAGCGGCAAAAAGCCTCATACTCTCTCCTCACTCGGTAATATAACCGACTCCGAATTTAGTGGCGATAAAGCCGTCAAGCCCCGCGGCGGCGAGCTTCTTTCTAAGCCTGTTGACGTTGACGGTCAGCGTATTCTCATCGACAAAAGAATCCGTCTCCCACAGCCGCTCCATCAGCCTCTCACGGCTGACGACCTTGCCCTTATTCTCGATAAGGCAGTGCAGGATCCTGTATTCATTCTTTGTCAGCGGTATCTTCTCGCCCTGATAGGTCAGAGAATTATCGCCAGTGTCGAGGAAAGCGCCTCGGTGCTCCAGCACGGGAGCGCTCTCGGCAAAGTCATATGTACGCCGCAGCAGCGCCTGGATCTTGGCGATGAGCACATTCATATCAAAGGGTTTTGCGATAAAATCGTCGGCGCCCATATTCATGGCCATGACGATATTCATATTATCCGCCGCGGAGGAAATAAAGATTATCGGCACACTGGAAAGCCGACGTATCTCGGAGCACCAATGAAAGCCGTTAAAGACGGCAGGGTGATATCGAGCAGGACTATGTGCGGGCGAAACTCCGCAAATTCGCTTGTAACGACTCTGAGATTCTCGACCGTGCGGGTCTCATAGCCCCATGCGGCCGCCTGACGGGCTATAGCCTCGGCAATGCCGGGGTCATCCTCCACTATAAAAATTTTATACATTATATAATATTCTCCGTTCGGTCATTTGCAGCCGAAAATGCTGCATTTATAAGCGCAGCCCGTCGGCGTAGCGGCACAGCCGCCCAAAGCAGTCTCACGCAGCTCGGGCGCAAGCCTCTTGCCGACTTTATACATAGCCTCCGCCATTTCGGAGAAGGGCACGACTGCCTTTATGCCGCTGAGCACGCTCTCGGCGCTCGTAAGGGCGTTCGCCGCACCCGCCGCATTTCTCGACTGGCAGGGCGCCTCAACAAGCCCGGCTATCGGGTCGCAGACAAGACCGAGCATATTTGACAGCGCTATCGACGCAGCGTCAAGGCTCTGCTGCGGAGAGCCGCCGAACATTGCAACGGCAGCGGCGGCAGCCATAGCCGAGGCCGAGCCGACCTCCGCCTGGCAGCCCGCCTCCGCGCCTGCGACGGAAGCGTTACGCATCAGCAGGCAGCCTATCGCCCCTGCGGTAAAAAGTCCGTTGAGGACAGTCGCTTCATCAAGCCCGAATTCCTCCTCGAGCGCAAAAAGCACGGCAGGAAGCACTCCGGACGAGCCGGCTGTCGGCGCGGCGACGATAACGCCCATCGAGGCGTTAACCTCGGGCACGGCCTGCGAATATATCAGCGCCTTGGTGAGCACCGAGCCGCAGATTGACCTGCCCGCCGCCGCGTGAGCGCTCAGCTTCGCAGCCTCGCCGCCTATCATGCCGCCCCTCGACGGCAATATCTCGCTCATCGGCTTATGAGCCGAGTCACGCATAATGTCGAGAGCTTTTTTCATTTTTTCCTCAACCGTCTGCGGGTCAAGCTCGCCCTCCGTGGATTCACGGCGGCGCATTACATCCGCAATGGTAATATTTTCGCTGCCGCAAAGCGCAAGCAGCTCTTCGGCGGTCGTAAATTCCATACCGTTACCTCCTGATAAGCATTATATCGTCCACGAGCGAGGTCGCCCGTATCTTTTCGACCGCTTCGGCGGTTATCTCTTCGTCGGATTCGACTATAGTATAAGCCCTGCCGCCCTTTTTCTCACGGTAGACGCGCAGGAAAGCTATATTCACGTTATTATCGTTGAGCGCCGCTGTTATCGCAGCCACAACGCCTGGGTGATCCTCATAAACGGCTATCAAAGCGTGATATTCTCCTGTGAACTGCACCTTCACTCCGTTGATTCGGGTCAGCATGACCTTGCCGCCGCCGAGGGATTCGCCCCTGACGGTGAGCCGTCTGCCGCCCTCGCCCGTCATAACGATATCAACGGTGTTCGGGTGGATATCAGTTTCGTTTGTGTTCTCTTCAAACGAATACTCTATCCCCGCCTTATCGGCATATTCAAATGAGTCACGAATACGCACATCATCCGTCGCAAAGCCCATTATGCCGCCGAGCAGCGCCCTGTCGGTGCCGTGGCCGTTATAGGTCGCGGCAAAAGAACCGTAGAGGATGAATTTAACGCTCTTTATCCGCTCGCCGAGCATTTTGCCCGCAAGCAGGGCGATAGAGGCTGCTCCCGCGGTATGCGAGCTTGAGGGGCCGACCATATTCGGGCCGATAACGTCAAAAACGCTGATAAAAGCCATTTCACAATTCTCCCAGTATTAATATGAATTCATTATAATTTATGTTCCTCCGAATGTCAACAAAATTAAAGCCGCATATAATGGCCGTGAAGGAGGTGCTACCCATGCCGAGTATTTATTTAAGCCCGTCCACACAGGAATATAACACGACCGTTTTGGGCAACAGCGAGGAATACTATATGAACCTCATCGCCGACGCCATGGAGCCTTATCTCGCCGCAAGCGGCATACGCTTCGGTAGGAACGACCCTGCAATGACGGCTCTCGACTCCGCAAGGCAGGCAAACGAGGGCGGCTATGACTTCTATCTCGCTTTGCATTCAAACGCGGCGCCCGACCCGTACGCCGGCACCGTCAGGGGTGCGGAGATATATTACTACCCAGGCAGCCGCGAGGGTCAGCGGGCGGCGACGATATTCGCAAACAACTACAAGGAGATCTATCCCCTGCCCGACAGGATAAAGATACTGCCACTCGGCACTTTTATCGAGCTTAACAAGACAAATATGCCCGCCATCCTCTTTGAGCTTGCGTATCACGACAACCTGCTTGACGCTTCGTGGCTCTCGCGCAATATAAATGAGATCGCACGCAATCTCGCCATCTCGGTCGCCGATTATTTCGGGGTCGAATTCGTCGATGTGCGCTACTTCGGCCAGGCGGTCATATCCACCGACGGCGGAGCGGTAAACGTGCGCGAAAAGCCGGACATCAACTCCCCCATCGTCGCAGCCCTGCCTGACGGCACGGTCGTCAAGGTCTATGAACGGGTCAACGACTGGTTCCTTATTGAGGACGGCTCGACCGCCGGATTCGTCAACGCCGAGTTCATCCGTCAATTGTAGGATTGATAAAAATTACTCCGAAAACCACAATATCTTTGGGTATTATGCAGAATTAGCCCAAAATATAAAAAATGTCTTGATTTTTAACCGAATGTTAATTATAATTGAATTGTATTTTTCAAGCGTCATTTTTGTATTTTTCGGTGAGGATGTGATTGCGATGGAGCTTCTGGAGCAGAGAATTGCCGAGCAGGGCAAGGTTATTGGCTCGGACATTATAAAAGTCGATATGTTCCTCAACCATCAGATAGACGTGGGATTGCTGTGCGAGATCGGCAAGGAATTCCGCAGGCTTTTTGCAGCCTCAAACATAAATAAAATAGTTACGATAGAAGCCTCAGGCATAGGAATAGCGTGTATAACTGCACAATATTTTTCTGTGCCTGTTGTTTTTGCCAAAAAAGGCGCTCACAGGAATGTTGGCAACAATCTCTACACCGCCGAGGTCCACTCCTTCACCAAGGGCGTGACCACCACCATCGGCATATCAAAGGATTACCTCAATGAGGGCGACCGTGTGCTCATCATCGACGACTTCATGGCAAACGGCCAGGCCGTCAACGGGCTGATAGACATTATCACTCAGGCGGGCGCTTCGGTCGAGGGCATAGGCATCGTGGTCGAGAAGGGCTTCCAGCCCGGCGGCGACGAGCTTCGCAAAAAGGGATATCATCTCGAATCTCTGGCAGTTATTAAGTCCATTGATGACGGTAAGATCATCTTTGGATAAAATATAAAATTTTTGGAGGTAAACAAAAATGAAGAAGTTCGCAAAGATCCTCGCAATTCTTATGGCACTCGCCCTTGTTTTCAGCTTCGCAGCTTGCGGCGGCAAGGACGACGGCAATAAGGACAGCTCCACCAGCGCCCCCGCAGCAGACGTAACCAAGTCGGCAAGTGAGCTCACGGTCGGTTTCATCTTCCTTCACGATGAGAACTCGACCTATGACCTCAACTTCATCAACGCAGCTGAAGCAGCTTGCAAGGCTACCGGCGCAAAGATCATCAAGAAGACCAACGTCCCCGAGAACAGCGCTTGCTACGAAGCAGCGGCAGACCTCGTTGACAGCGGCTGCGACATCGTCTTCGCCGACAGCTTCGGCCATGAGGACTTCATCATCCAGGCAGCTAAGGAATTCCCTAACGTCCAGTTTTGCCACGCAACCGGCACCAAGGCTCACACCGAGAATCTTGCTAACTACCACAACGCATTTGCTTCCATTTATCAGGGCCGTTACCTTGCAGGTATCGCAGCAGGCATGAAGCTCAACGAAATGATCGCTGCCGGTCAGTTCAAGGCTGAAAAAGCCAAGATCGGCTATGTCGGCGCCTTCACCTATGCAGAGGTTATCTCCGGCTATACTTCATTCTATCTCGGCGCAAAGTCAGTTTGCCCCACCGCTACCATGGAAGTTATCTTCACCGGCAGCTGGTATGACGAGGCTGCTGAAAAGGAAGCTGCCAACAAGCTCATCGCCAACGACTGCAAGCTCATCAGCCAGCACGCTGACTCCATGGGCGCTCCCACCGCTTGCGAGACCAAGGGTATCCCCAACGTTTCCTACAACGGCAGCACTCTTGCAGCTTGCCCCAAGACCTTCATCGTTTCCTCCAGAATCGACTGGACTCCCTACATGACCTACATGATCGAGTGCGTTGCTAACGGCAAGGCTATCGACGTCGACTGGTGCGGCGGCATCACCGAAGGCTCCGTCGTTCTCACCGACATCAACGAAGCAGTCGCGGCTAAGGGCACCGCAGAAGCCATCAAGGCAGCTGAAGAAGAGATGAAGGCCGGCACTCTCCATGTATTCGACACCGCTAAGGACAACTACATCACCGTTAAGGGCGAGAAGCTCAGCTCCTATATGGCAGATGTCGACACCGACGCTGACTACACCGCTGACACCGAGGCTGTTTCCGACGGTTACTTCCACGAGTCCGAGTACCGTTCGGCTCCGTACTTCAACGTACAGATCGACGGCATCACTCTCCTCAACAGCAAGTTCTAATTCCATATAACATTACGGGCGGAGCATGATCTGCTCCGCCCGAATAAATTTTATATTTACCGTTTTAATTTTGAAAAGCCGATTATCACGCCTAAAGCTAATCGGCTTTTGAGATTTAAAAGTAGGAGGAACCAAAGTGGGCACAAACGCTGCAATTGAACTCAAAAACATAACCAAGACCTTTGGGCACGTCGTTGCCAATAAAGACGTCTGCCTGACCGTTAACCGTGGCGAAATCCTCTCAATCCTCGGCGAAAACGGCAGCGGCAAAACCACGCTGATGAATATGATATCCGGCATTTATTTCCCCGACCACGGCCAAATATTCATCAACGGCGAGGAGATAGTCATCCGCTCCCCCAAGGACGCCTTTGACTACAAGATAGGCATGATACATCAGCATTTCAAGCTCGTCGACGTATTCTCGGCGGCTGAGAATATCGTGCTCGGTCTCGACGAAAAAGAGGGCTATAACCTCAAGCGCTCCTGCGCCAAGATAAAGGCCATCAGCGAGCAGTACGGCTTTGAGATTGACCCCAACAAAAAAATATATGAAATGTCCGTCTCCGAGAAGCAGACCGTTGAGATAATCAAGGTGCTTTACAGAGGCGCGGATATACTTATTTTGGACGAGCCGACCGCCGTGCTCACCCCGCAGGAGACCCGCAAGCTCTTCACCATCCTGTGCCGTATGCGCGACGACGGCAAGGCGATAATCATCATCACTCACAAGCTCCACGAAGTGCTTGCCCTCTCCGACAGGGTATCCGTCCTGCGTAAGGGCGAATACATCGGCACGGTCAAGACCTCCGAAACCAACGAATCCCAGCTCACCGAGATGATGGTCGGCAAAAAGATAAGCCTCAACATCGAGCGTAGCGAGCCGCAGAACCCCGAAGCACGCCTTGAGGTCAAGGATCTGAGCTGCGTCAACCGTGAGGGCACAAAGCTGCTGAGCGACGTCACCTTCACCGCTTACTCCGGTGAAATCCTCGGCATCGCGGGCATTGCGGGTAGCGGTCAGCGTGAGCTGCTCGAATCCATAGCGGGTCTCCAGCCCGTCAAGGAGGGCAACATCCTCTACAACAACCCCAAGAACGGCAAGATAGACAACCTGCGTGACAAGACCCCGCTCCAGATAAGAGAGCTGGGAGTCCGTCTCTCATTCGTACCCGAGGACAGGCTCGGTATGGGTCTTGTGGGCAACATGGATATCGTTGACAACATGATGCTCCGCAGCTACCGCAAGGGCAAGACCTTCCTGCTTGAGCGCAAGCAGCCCAAGGATCTGGCTCAGAAGATAATCAACGACCTCGAGGTCGTCACCCCCGGCGCAAGCACCCCTGTCAGACGCCTTTCGGGCGGTAACGTCCAAAAAGTGCTCGTCGGCAGAGAGATTGCGGCATCCCCGACCGTATTCATGGCAGCTTACCCCGTCAGAGGCCTTGACATCAACTCCTCCTACCTTATATATAATCTTCTCAATAAGCAGAAAGAAAGCGGCGTCGCCGTTATATTCGTCGGCGAGGATCTGGACGTGCTGCTTGAGCTGTGCGACAGGATCCTTGTCATCAACTCAGGCAAAGTGACAGGCATTGTCGACGCCCGCACCGCCACCAAAGAAGAAGTCGGACTTCTTATGACCAAAAATGACGGAGGTGAGAACCATGAGCAAGCCGAATAAGCAGCATCACGAGCCGCTCTTCCACATTGCAAAGCGTGCGGCCATCCCCTTCTGGCAGTCATGGATAATCAGAATTCTCTCTATTTTAGCCGCGCTGATAGTCTGCGCCGTCGTCACCGTGCTGCTCACGGGCGAGAATCCCTTCGCTGTCTACGCCACCATGTTTGAGGGCGCATTCGGCACAAAGAGAAGAATTTGGGCGCTCATGCAGAATCTCGCAATGCTCCTTTGCGTTTCGCTTGCCGTTACTCCGGCTTTCAAGATGAAATTCTGGAATATCGGCGCCGAGGGTCAGGCGCTCGTCGGCGGCCTTGCCACCGCGGCGTGCATGATACTCTTCGGCGACCAGCTCCCCTCATATTTCCTCATCCCGCTGATGATAATCACCAGCATTGCGGCGGGCGCTGTTTGGGCGTTTATCCCCGCTTTCTTCAAGGCGAAGTGGAACACTAATGAGACTCTCTTCACCCTTATGATGAACTACATTGCAATGCAGATAGTTTCATTCTTCTGCTACAAGTGGTCAAACCCCAAGGGCTCGGGTCACATCGGCGTCATCAACGCTTCCACCAATGCGGGCTGGTTCCCCAAGATCGGCGGTCAGGCTTATCTGCTTAACATAATCATCGTCGCAGTGCTGACGGTCGTTATGTATATCTATCTCAAATACAGCAAGCACGGCTACGAGATATCCGTTGTCGGCGAGAGTGAAAACACCGCAAGATACATCGGCATCAACGTCAAAAAGGTCATAATGAGAACGATGCTTCTCTCCGGCGCAATATGCGGCCTGAGCGGTCTGCTCCTCGTTGCGGGCACCGACCACACCGTCACCAGAGACACCATAGCGGGCAGAGGCTTCACCGCAATAATGGTTTCATGGCTTGCAAAATTCAACCCTATCTATATGGTGCTGACCTCCTTCCTGCTCGTGTTCCTTGAGAAGGGCGCCGACGAGATCTCGACCAGATTCGGCCTCAACGGCTCATTCTCCGAGATCCTGACAGGTATCATCATATTCTTCATCATCGGCAGTGAATTCTTTATCAATTACACCATCAAGTTCCGTGAGTCCAAAAAGGAGGCGAGCAAATAATGATAGTTGCATTCATTCAGCGTGCAGTCATGCAGGGCATCCCCCTTTTGTTCGGCTCAACGGGCGAGATCATCACCGAGAAGGGCGGCAACCTTAACCTCGGTATCCCCGGCATCATGTATGTTGGCGGCATCTCGGGCGTTATCGGAGCCTTTGTCTACGAGAGCTCGGCGGCGGAGATTAATCCGTTCCTCTCCGTGCTCATTCCCCTGCTCGCGTCAATGTTCGGCTCTCTTGTGATGGGTCTTATCTATTGCGTGCTCACCGTAACCCTCAGGGCAAATCAAAATGTCACCGGTCTTGCGCTTACCACC
>OKUI01000446.1_pt1 | contig 14832 bp, 15 predicted proteins | sample 1606531 | NCBI WGS metagenome assembly OKUI01 (sample SAMEA3882506, study PRJEB24775) | human gut metagenome | biome: human-associated habitat; feature: intestine environment; material: feces | place: Netherlands | collected 2009/2010
TCCGATAGCCTTTGGCAATTCTTATCGCATCACACAACTCTGAATGTGTATCATGTGTAGAAAAAACATAATTCTTCGTTCCTCCCTCAGGATTAAAACCATGTGCTACGGCAAGTGCTTCCAATAAAGTTGATTTACCACTGCCATTTTCCCCCACAAAAAAAGTAATTGGTTTGTTAAAATCAAGTTTTTCAACTCCCTTAAAAGCCCTGATTCTCTTCAGATAACTATCCTTATCAATTTTATCCCAATCAAATATTACTCCTTGTATGAATTGATCGTTCATCTAATCACCTCCTTGTAAAAAACACTTTCTAATCCCCATCTTCTTGCCCTTTAGACAAGAAGCATCCTTCACCTTCAGTTTGGTCAATCCCGATTTGTCTCTTTTTCTCAATTATACATCAACAAATATTATTGTAAAGTAGAGAGCAAGCCATTTCCTGACTTGCTCCCCATCATGTTATTTTTACTGATAAATTATCTCTTTATCCACAATCTTCCTCGCACACGCCTGTATATTATTCATCCTGCCTACCCATTCCAATGCGTTATCTGCCTTTAACTGTTCTGTGATTCCCTGCGCCTGTTTCATCTGCTCCACAATTCTTTCAAAGCGTTCCTGTGCCTGTTCCTCTATATCTGCCAGATAACCATTTAATCTGCCACTCATCAGCAGATCCAGATATACAGTCCTGCGGTATTCCTTCAAATACTGCAAATGCCTTTGTCCCCATACTCCAACAAATCTCGGTTCTTCTTCCTCCGGCAAGGTAAGGTTGGGAATAAAGTAATCCCCACATCTTACATAAGTGCCGCCCATTTCTTCAAAAATTGTTTTCTTCATTTTCTGTTCCACCTTTCTCATCGTTCTCTGTCCATAGATTTCTTCTTTGCTGACTGTTTTGGCTGCTGTCTACTTTCCTGCTGATAGCGGTGTAATTTTTCCCTTATACTTGCCCTTTTCGGCGGTTCTGATGGCTGCTCTTTCTTCTGTTCTGTCTGATTTTCCCATGCCCGCAGCTCCTCATTATATTCCCCGACAAGTTTTTCTGATTTCTGATATGTCTTTGCAAAAGACTGAACATCTGGATATCCTGCCTGTTTTACAGTCTGCTCCATATCCGTGTGGATACGTTTTTCCTGTTTCTCTGCCTGTTCAATTTTGCCCTCTAAGGATTTCCGCACTTTTCCTTTGAAAAATCCTGTTGTCTCGGAAAGCTGTTTCTTCAATGTGGAAATCTCCTGCTGTGTAGACTTCATTGCCTGTGACTGCTTCTGAAGTTTCTCCATCAGTTCCTGCATATCATTCCATTCCTGTAAATCAATCTTTGGTACTGGCTTCGGCGGCAGCTTAAATTTGAAAATCATTTCCTGTAAGAAGTCTTTTGCACCTCGGATAATCTGCTGAAACATATCCGGCAGCCACCCATGTGTCCTTATTGATTGCAGTGTTTTGTCTGTGATTTTCTCCCGCTTGACAGTTAAAATATCTTCTTCGGGAACACCCTCAACTAATGCCACATCAACCGTCAGATTCCATTCTTGTCTTACTGCATTGTCTGCCCGTATCTCTGCCTCTTTCGGATTGTTCTTCCCAATTTTCTTCGTTGCCAGATACACACCACCCTGCTGAAATACGGACAACTTTTCGGATTCTTCTTTCAAATAACTGTTGATGATTTCCGTAAACATCTCCTTGACTTCTCTGGTAAACGCATCACTCTTAAACCATTCATCTTTCTTTGTAAAAATGTGGCTCTCGTAAACTTCTCCTTTGGGAATAATACTGCATCCTGCTCGAAGATTTCCTTGCTCATCTAAAATCTCTTTCTTCGTGCGTCTGTGCTTGCCCTGTTCATCATAAAACATATTTCTGGTAGCAATTTTCACTTCGGGATGTTCCAGCATTTTCCGTTCACTGAATACGAGATGGATATGGTAATTAGTCATTTTCTTGTTATGATGAAGTGCCACACTGCATTCCACATCGTACCTTTTATGAAAACTGTCCGTAAAAAGCCTTACCACATCATCTGTCTTGTACTCAACAAAACTTTCAGGAAGTGCAATGATAAACTCCCGTCCCTCAATACATTTCCCTGCTGTTCCGCTTGCCTTAAAATCCAACTGATTCTCTCTGGCAAGATTCTTCCAGAACTCTGGTGTTGCTCCTTCCGTCTGATAGGTCGCATAGAGATGTTCCTGTCTTTTCGGATTGGAAATATAGTCAATTCTTCCTGCCACATCAGACAGCTTGTTTTGTCTGATAAATGAATGTCTGCCTATAAGCATTCTCCTTTCCGGCTCTCGCCTGCTTTGCTGTGAGTAGGTGCATAGGCACCTGTTTACGAACTATCCGCCTGTCGGCGGTTGCCCCCTGCAAGGGCGAAATACACAGAGCATAAACGAAGTTTGTGCGATGGGTGTATTTCGCTCTCAAACGCCGAGGGCTTTATAAGGTGCTACCTTTCTGTACCATGTTTCGGCTTGTGCTTTTCATCTTGGGCGTATCCGCCCTTTTTATTTGCCCGTATCAGGGATTATCCTGTCTGATTTATTCTGGTATCCTTGCCCGTACATACTCCAGATCGCCGCAATAAGGTGTTCCCACCAGATACCATTCTCTCGCCAGATTCATTTCCATTCTGGTCTTTACCCACTGGTCATCCACTAAAACTTCCATACACTCTCCGCAGTGAAATTCCGTATCAATCCATAAGTCCATTGACAGCAATCCATATCTGCCATTTTCACAGTTATAACCTAATCTTCCTTCTCTCATTGCATGATTCCCCTTTCCAGATTTCTCCTTGTCTGCTATCCACAGGGGCGTGCCACGCTCCTGTTCTTATCATCAAGGAAGCATTACCATCGGAAACTCTCCGGCACTCCTCGTCTGTCCAGATACTCTTTTCTCGCCCGTTCCCGTTCTTTCTCCGTCGGGGCAGTTTTAAATTTTCCGTACAGGTCACGCATGACCATCTTATCCAGTTTCTTCTCTAACCCCTGCTTGATTTCTTTCTCACAGCTCTCATCTTCAACTAAATGAAAGCGGAGCAACTGCATAAATAATTCTTGTGATATTTGCACATTTCCCATCTCATCCATCCTTTCCGTGACAGTACGTGACGGTATGTGACAGTCGTGACGGTTATTTTGATACCGCCCCCGCTGTCAAAAATACCGTCACAACCGTCACGTACTGTCACGCATTCTCTGTATTGTCTTTCCAGAGCCTTAGTTTCCGTCCCTCATGGACACGCTCACTCCGAAAGAGAATCCCATGCTCTGCATACAACCTTCCTGCAAGAACATTCAGCTTTCTTGTAATAACATGAGGTTGAATGTCCACATTTATCAGTGCAACAAGTGCCGTTGGAGAACCCTCCCAATAAGGATTGTCTTTCATAACAAGCTCCGCAATCTCATCCAGTAACGGCTCTGGCGGTTCTTTCCATAATTCCGTTTCTGCCTTTTGCAAATCCCACAACAATGTTTCTGTATTGCGGATAAGATACAGCTTCTGGTCTTGCTGATCTCTGCCCGATACTTCCAGTGTTGCGGCATTGCCTGTCCGTTTTTCTTTCTGAAGAAGAAACGCTCCGTCTGCCGCCCCAAGCAGTCCGCTTGTCCCGGAAATCATGTCAAACTTATCATCCGCATTCTGCTTTCTCGTGTGGTGTACGAGCAGTAAGCAAAGTCCGTGAGCATCCGCAAAACTTTTCAGTCTCGCCATAATCTGATAATCATTTGCATAACTGTAATTATCGCCGCCAACCTCACGCACTTTCTGAAGCGTATCAATGATAATCAGCTTCGTGTCCTTATGCTCTGCCACAAATCTTGCAAGCTGTTCATCCAGTCCATTTCCAAGCTGGCTGGCAGAAACAGAGAAGTAAAGATTATCGGTACTTTCTGTCCCGAACATCCGGTACAGACGCTCCTGCAAGCGGCGGTAATCGTCCTCAAGTGCCAGATACAGCACCGTTCCTTTTCGGGTGGTATAATTCCAAAGCGGTGTACCTGTGCTGACATGGTAGGCAAGCTGTGCCATCAGAAAGCTCTTCCCCAGTTTGGGCGAACCTGCAAAGATATAAGTGCCGGGGTAGAGCAGACCGTCAATCAACGGCTGCTTACTCCGATACTGTGTGTCAAACAGTTCATTCATGGAGATTGTCTGGAGATAGGACGGGTCTGATCGCAACTGCATTTCTCTCTGCAATTCCTCAAAACTCTTGATATTTCCACCATTCTCGGATATACTACTTGTAGTGTTTTTACGAATTGGCTGCTCCGTATCTGCGCCAACAGATACATCCGGGGCAGTCTTTTCTTTTTTATTTTCCATCCTCGTCCTCTCCTTTCAGACCGCCCATAATAACAGCGATCAGTTCAATGACATTCAGCAGTTCTTCATCCACACCGTTTCCTGCTTCAATCCGCTTTAATTCTGTGAGCACAGTGGCAAGTTCCGTTTTAAGTGCCTTGAATATTCTGGGATTGCCCTGTACCACTACATCCTGATTCAGACAGCGGCGGTAACAGTATTCCTGCTTTGGCAGTCCCGATAAGGCAACTGCCTTGTTAATGAGTTCATTTTCTTCGGGCGATACCCGAAACCCTACTGTGATGTTTCTCCAACGGTTTTTGTTATCTCTGTTCTTAGCTGACATTTTCAATCTCTCCTTTCCCTAAATCGTCTAATCTATCTGCCATTTCCGTTTGCTTTGACGGGAACAGATGAGCGTACTGGTAAGTGATGTCAATGCTTTCATGCCCTACACGGTCTGCAATCGCCACCGCTGAAAATCCCATATCAATCAACAGGCTGATGTGGCTGTGCCGTAAATCATGGATACGGATTCGTTTTACGCCTGCGGCTTTCGCACCTCTGTCCATCTCGTGATGAAGATAACTTTTTGTGACTGTAAAGATTCGGTCTTTCTTCTTCAATCCGTAAAGCATCTGCAAATATTCCTGCATTTCTTCACATAGGAACTTCGGCATTTTGATGATGCGGTTACTTTTCTTTGTTTTCGGTGTGGTAATCACATCTTCGCCGTGTAATCGCTGATAGGACTTATTGATTCTGACCGTTTCTTTCTCAAAATCGAAATCAGCGGCGGTCAGTGCCAGCAGTTCTCCTTCACGGATGCCGCACCAGTAGAGCATTTCAAAAGCGTAAAAGGAAACAGGCTTGTCCATCATCTCAAATAAGAATTTCTTGTATTCTTCTTTCGTCCAGAACAGCATTTCCTTGTGTTCCTCACTTCCCATATTTCCCGCTTTAGCGGCTGGATTGGAACGCAGCTCATAATACCGCACCGCATGATTGAAGATAGCAGACAACTGATTATGCAGTGTTTTCAGATAGGTCTGTGAGTATGGCTTTTTCTTCTCGTCCCGATAGGCAAGCATCTCATTCTGCCATGCGATAACCTCTTTTGTGGAAATCTCGCTGATTTTCAGCTTGCCGAAATAAGGTAAAATCTTCGTGCGGATGATATGCTCCTTTGTCAGCCATGTGTTCTCCTTCAGACGGCTTTTCATATCCCGTATATATAGTTCGGTAAAGGCTTCAAAACTCATATCCATATCGGAGGAGTTCTGCAACTGGAACATTCGCTCCCATTCCTGTGCTTCTTTCTTGGTAGCAAAGCCACGCTTGCATTTCTGTTTACGCTCGCCTTTCCAGTTGACATATCTCGCCATCACATACCATGTTCCATTGCTCTCGTTCTTGAATACCGGCATTATTCATCCTCCTTTCCTTATTCCTGTCCTGCCTTGTAGGACATAGTGGTATCCCCTTGGGGATTTCCTGTTCCGTAGAGTCTTTCATAGAAATACTGGCGGTTTACCCGCCCTGAAATCGTAATAAAGCCTTTTGCTTTCAGTTCCTCATTCAACTGACGGATTAGCTTGTAGGCATACGGCTTTGATACGCTTAGTTCCTGTGCCACTTCTTCGGCACAAATAAATCTGTTTTTCATATAATCAGTCCTTTCTTTCATTTTTTATCGCCGTTCTATCCGAAGGAAGTTCCAGCAGGTATTCCCTGTTCGGCACTGTGCTGTCCCGATATATCTTAATATGTCAGGCGCTTGCTTGCTGTCTGGCAAGGTCTTGGCGGTTTATACTGTTCGGACGGTCATTTTGTTTTTATTAAACTTATTTGCTTAATTTAAGCTTATTATACTAAGCATATTTGTTTGTGTCAAGTGGCTTTTTGGAAAATATTAAACTTTTTTGTTTTGTATTATCTTGACTTCTCCTAAACATATCTGCTATACTCATTGTAAAATACATACAAGGAGTGGACACGTTATGGCGATTGGAGAGAGAATACATTTTTTCCGCATTCTGCGTGGGATGACACAAAAATATCTTGGTACGATTGTCGGCTTTCCTGAGCGAAGTGCCGATGTACGTTTAGCACAATACGAAACAGGAACAAGAAAACCGAAGGCGGAACTTACTGCTGCACTGGCACAGGCTCTGGATGTTTCCCCTCATGCCCTCGATGTGCCTGACATTGACAGCTATATCGGACTGATGCACACTTTATTTACCCTTGAAGATTTGTACGGTCTGACTGTCAGTGAATCAGACGGAGAAATCTGTCTGAAAGTCGATACTTCCAAAGGCAAAGACCGCTCACGAACTCCGGAAAATGCTGTATGCCTGGAAAGAGCAGGCTGACAAGCTATCTTCTGAAGAGATCAGTAAAGACAAATACGATGAGTGGCGTTACCACTACCCGGAGTTTGATACTACGCAAACATGGGCAAAAGTCCCATCACAGGCACTTAGCGACGCTCTGGTCGAAATGTTCCAAGACCGACTCAAGCCAGATAAATAAGCACGACAAAAAGCCCTTAGCTATGAGTTTTTACCCACAGCTAAGGGCTTTTTAGATAAATATGGATTTATTTGTTGCACAACCACCTGTCAATCATTCTCTAACCCTAAAACCACTGGATTACAAGAATAATGGCGCTCATGCAACTGTTATCAATTTGTTATCAAAAGACTTTTAAAAATGCTGCAAACCCGCATAAACGCTGGGTTTACTAAGCATTTTTGCTTATTCAAACTCAATAGTTCCCGGTGGCTTACTGGTCAAATCATAGAATACTCTATTGACTCCCTTTACCTCATTTATAATTCTGCTCATCACTGTCTGAAGTACCTCAAACGGTATCTCGGCTGCTTCGGCTGTCATGAAGTCCACGGTGCGGACTGCACGGACTGCAACGGCATAATCATATGTTCTCTCATCACCCATGACTCCTACTGAACGCATGTTGGTAAGGGCTGCAAAGTACTGATTTGGCATCCATGATGGTTCCTCGCCGTGGGCCTCTTTGTACTCTTTTGCTGCCTTTTCCACTTCGCTTCTGTAAATCCAGTCTGCATCCTGGACAATGCGTACCTTTTCGGCTGTGACTTCGCCGATGATACGGATTCCAAGGCCTGGGCCTGGGAATGGCTGACGGAATACGAGATAGTCAGGTAATCCAAGCTCCAGTCCGACCTTACGTACCTCGTCCTTGAAGAGGTTTCTGAGTGGCTCCACGATATCCTTGAAATCGACATGCTCCGGGAGACCTCCTACGTTGTGGTGTGATTTGATGACTGCAGATTCTCCGCCGAGTCCACTCTCCACTACGTCCGGATAGATGGTTCCCTGCGCAAGGAAGTCAACCTTTCCGATTTTCTTAGCTTCTTCCTCGAATACACGGATAAATTCCTCACCGATGATTTTACGCTTGCGCTCAGGCTCTGTGACGCCTGCAAGCTTGCTGTAGTAGCGCTCCTGTGCGTTGACGCGGACAAAGTTGATGTCGAACGAACCTCCTTTGCCGAATACGCCCTCTACCTCATCGCCCTCGTTCTTGCGGAGAAGTCCGTGGTCTACGAATACGCAGGTGAGCTGCTTGCCGATTGCCTTGGCAAGGAGTGCTGCGAGCACTGATGAGTCTACTCCACCCGAAAGTGCAAGGAGCACTTTGCCGTCACCGACCTGCTCTCTGATTTCGTCGATTGTGTTTTTGACGAATGAATCCATCTTCCATGTGCCTGCACATCCACATACGCCACGGACGAAATTGTAAATCATCTGTGTTCCGTTCTTGGTGTGAAGTACCTCCGGATGGAACTGTACTGCATATAATTTCTTCTCAACATTCTGTGTTGCGGCTATTGGACAGTCTGCAGTGTGCGCAACTACCTCAAAGCCCGGTGCAGCCTCTGCAATTCTGTCGAAATGACTCATCCAGCATACTGATTCTGATGGCAGATCCTTGAACATCACGCCGTTTGCAGAATATGTGATTTCTGTCTTTCCATACTCTCCAACCTCAGGTGTGATTACCTTTCCGCCTAATTTATGCATCATAAGCTGTGCACCGTAGCAGATGCCAAGCACCGGTATTCCCAGCTCAAACAGCTCTTTCTGGTATGATGGTGAATTCTCTTCATAACAGCTGTTTGGACCTCCTGTAAGGATGATACCCTTTGGATTCATTTCTTTGATTTTCTCAATGTCTATTTTGTATGAGTAAATCTCACAGTACACGTTACACTCGCGGACACGGCGCGCAACAAGCTGATTGTACTGACCACCAAAGTCTATGACTATGACCTTTTCCTGATCCATGTTTTCCTCCTAAATGTTTATTCGCCATGCTGCCATCTCATTGATTACGTAAAAGCAACACGTTTTCTTATGTCATTATAGATTACGGAGTGCTTATCTGCAAGCGATTTTGTTAAATTTCTGTTTTGATTTTATGTGCAATTACGTTATAATGAATTATAAACACTTTTATAGGCTGGGAGGTTTCATCATGAGTTTTAAAATAATCACTATAAGCCGAGAGTTTGGCAGTGGCGGTCGCTTTATCGGCGAGCAGATTGCTCAAAAATGCGGCATTGAGTTTTACGATAAAAAAATAATTGAGCATGTGGCAAAGGAGCTCGGTATCTCTGAGCAGATTGTCGCAAACCAGGGCGAATATGCACCTGCCGGAAGCATTTTTTCATATGCATTTGTGGGGCGCGACATCACAGGAGTTTCTCTTTCCGACCAGATTTTCAATATCCAGCAGAAGCTCATCAAGGATATTGCGCAAAAAGAGCCATGCGTTATTGTGGGACGTTGCGCAGACTACATTCTTTCTGACAGGGATGATGTGCTTAATGTTTTTATAGAGGCAAACACTCCTGAGAAGGCTGCAAGAATAAAAAAGCTCTACCATAAGAGCGATGACGAGGTCAAAAAGCTGCTAAAGGATGTCGATAAGAAGCGCTCGGTAAATTACCGATACTTCACCGACAAGGAGTGGGGCAACAGAAAAAATTATGACCTGGTGCTAAACAGCTCTGTGCTTGGATACGATAAATGTATTGAGCTCATCGCATCCGCATACGCTTAATTCACTTAAGATACAGCTTTCCTGCGGTTAAAAAACCGTTTTCTTATTTTATTACGAAAAACGTAAATAGAATTACAACCTGTGTGTAATATTAAAAATACTCCCGCATAAACTGTAACAACAGAATATGCAGGAGTATTTTTTGAAATCATATATTGAGACAAGGGCGGTGGAAATCGCCAACTACATAGTTGAAAACAATGCCACGGTGCGTCAGGCTGCAAAGCAGTTTGGCATCAGCAAATCCACTGTGCACAAGGATATCACGGATGCTGACAGGCTGCTTCGCATAGACCCGGAGCTTGCCGCAAAAGCGCGTCACATTCTCGATATCAACAAGTCAGAGCGCCATATCCGCGGCGGACTTGCCACCAGAGAGAAGTATCTGCATCTGCCTCATGTGCATGCCGGCTGAGTGCATGAATGCTTCTATCCCTGCATTGCCATGTGCACAGCTTTTCGCGCATCTGAGGCTTTTCGCCAATTCAAGACCTGTGTCACATAATTCAGCAGCTCGTCATACAGCCGATTACCTCCGGATACTTTCATGTTCCGGATGTTTACTGTGTCACATGACTTGTGAGCACACCGTACAGCCACTTGCCCTCATCGCTTAGATCCTCATAGGTAAAACCGCTTGTCTTATCGCAGGCAGGTGTTAGAAGCGCTGATTTTTCGTCCTTATTGGACAGATTCCAGCACACATAGCTGATGCCGTAGCTGTCAAGCAGGCTGATCCAGCTGTTTGCAGAATCTATGTCCACCTGACCGTTTCCGTCGGCGCTGCAGATGCCGAACTCTGATACAAATATCGGCAGTCCGGCGTCTGCCGCCGATTTTAGCTTGTTTTGCAAGTCCTCCTTGTGGGTTGCGGCATAGAAATGCAGTGTATACATGATATTATCATAGCCTGTGACAGGGTCCTTGACTGCCTCACCCACATCCTGTCTCCAGTTAGGTGTGCCTATCAGTATGACTGCATCCTTGTCGTAGCTTCTGATTGACGGAATGACCTCGCTGGCATAAAACTTCACATCTCCCCAGGTCGCACCTTTGCACGGCTCATTGCAAATCTCGTAAATCACGTTGTTGTATGAGGCATACTGCTGTGCCATTTTGGCAAAAAATGTCTTTGCCACATCACTGTAGCGGTTTGGATTGCCCTCGTTTAGCACATGCCAGTCGATGATGACATACATGTCATTGTTTAGTGCGTACTGCACGCCGTTTTGCACAAGTGTCTCAAGCTGCTGCCTGTCACCATCTGTGCAGTAGCCACCGCTTTCGTAGGTGTACATGGCAAGCCTCACCACGTTTGCTCCAAAGCTTTTCAGCGTGGCAAAGCAATCATTGGTCACATACTGTGGATACCACGCAAGACCGTGTGTGCTGACTCCGCGAAGCTGCACCTCGTTGTTATTTTGATCAACGAGCTTGCTGCCCTCCACATGCAGCTTACCGTTTACTGACGGACAGGCAAGAACTGAGCTCTCCTGTCCGTTTTCTGTGGTGAGCTGCTCTGTATCAGCCACATTCTGATTTTCTGTACTGCTTTGCGTACTGTCCTCAGTATTATTTTCTGCAGAATTCACCGACTCAGTGGCTTTCTCATCCGTCTGTGATTCTGTCTCTTTGTTGCCATTGTTACCACATCCTGTAAAAATCCCAAGCACCAGCACTGCAGCCAATACCAATGCTATATATTTCTTCATATTGTTATACTGTCTGACTGATTACTGAATTGATGTAACCTTGTAGTCCTCAGCCTCTACAGTCTCCTTTAATTTCTCATCGGAAATGTCAGAGCTTAATGTCACTACTGCAGTTCCGCTCTCATGACTTACTGCGGCCTCACTAACTGCATCAAGCGCCTCGAGTGCCTTCTTTACTCTTGCCTCGCAGTGGCCGCACATCATTCCTTCGATATTCATTGTCTTTGTCATTGATTTTTCCTCACTTTCATTTGGTTTATTTGTTTTGTTTTTTCTATCTGGTGTTGCTTTTCTGTCATGCTTAGGATCATACACCCTGCACAGATTCAGCCGCATGGCATTGGTAACAACGCAGAAGCTCGACAGGCTCATCGCCGCCGCTCCAAACATCGGATTGAGCTTCCATCCTAATAAAGGATACCACAAACCGGCCGCAAGTGGAATACCTATTACATTATAGAAAAATGCCCAGAACAGATTTTCGTGTATATTTGTCAATGTAGCACGGCTTAACCGCACTGCTGCCGGTACATCTATCAGGCGGCTCTTCATCAGGACAACATCCGCTGCATCTATTGCCACATCACTTCCCGCGCCGATTGCAATTCCCATATCCGCACGTGTGAGCGCCGGTGCATCATTGATTCCGTCACCAACCATGGCTACCATGCCCTGTTTTTTTAGCTTCCTTATGACAGCCTCCTTACCATCCGGAAGCACACCTGCGATGACTTCGTCCACTCCCGCCTGCTTTCCAATGGCATTGGCAGTCTGCTCGTTGTCACCGGTGAGCATAACAACTCTGATACCCATATTTTTAAGCTGTCTGACAGCTTCCGGACTGTCCTCCTTTATTGTATCTGCAACGGCTATGATACCGCAAAGCCTGTCATCTGCGGCAAAGAACAGAGGAGTTTTTCCTTCCTTTGAAAATTCGACAGCTTTCGCGCGCATATCATCTGACACTTTTACAAATTTGCTGACAAAAGCAAGATTTCCTGCTTTTATCATTTTGCCTGCAAGTATTGCAGTCAGACCATTTCCTACAACAGCGCTAAAATCCGTCACCTCTGCAACAGCGATTTCATCCGTTTTAGCGCGATCCATAATGGCTTTTGCAAGCGGATGCTCGCTCTTGGCCTCGACTGATGCGGCTATTGCAAGAAGCGCTCCGGCATGATTGCCGGTTTCCTCAAAAAATGTCTCATCCGGCACGATATCCGTCACCTTCGGCTCACCGCTTGTTATGGTGCCTGTCTTATCAAGAGCCACAATCTGTGTGCGGCCTGTTGCCTCAAGGCTTGCCGCTGTCTTGAAGAGTATACCGCTCTTTGCGCCCTTGCCATTTCCTACCATTATCGCAACAGGAGTTGCCAGTCCAAGTGCACACGGACAGCTTATCACGAGCACCGAAATGCCTCTGGCAAGCGCAAAGCCCACGGTCTCACCGGCTATAAGCCATGCTATTATTGTAATGATTGCAATTGTAATAACCGCCGGCACAAATACTCCCGATACCCTGTCAGCGATTTTTGCAATAGGTGCCTTTGTCGCTGCGGCATCAGAAACCATCTGTATAATCTGTGAGAGTGTGGTGTCTTCGCCTACTCTCGTTGCGCGGCATTTTATAAAGCCTGACTGGTTCACTGTGGCAGCGCTTACTGCATCTTTCGGCTGCTTATCCACAGGGATGCTCTCTCCTGTGAGTGCCGATTCGTTGACAGCGGTTGTTCCATCTATTATTTCACCGTCCACAGGGATATTTTCCCCCGGTCTGACCACGAAAATATCGCCCTTTTTCACTGCATCCACAGAAATTTCCTGCTCCACGCCATCCCTTACAACGGTTGCTGTCTTTGGGGCAAGCTGCATCAGGCTCTTTAAAGCGTCTGTTGTTTTGCCCTTTGAGTGCGCTTCAAGCATTTTTCCGACAGTAATCAGTGCCAAAATCATGGCTGCGGATTCAAAATAAAACTCATGCATATATGACATGACCGCATCCATATCGCCATTCACCTGCGCAGCTGTCATGGCAAAAAGTGCATACACGCTGTATCCAAACGATGCCGCAGAGCCAAGCGCAACAAGCGTATCCATGTTGGGAGCGCCGTGAATCAAGCCCTTAAAGCCACTGATAAAAAACTTCTGGTTTATGACCATTACCGCCACTGTAAGCAGAAGCTGCAAAATCCCCATAGCCACATGGTTTCCATTGAAAAACTCAGGCAACGGCCAGCCCCACATCATATGTCCCATGGAAAAATACATGAGAACAACTAAGAATATGAGCGATGCTATAAGCCTGTTGCGCAGCTTCGGTGTCTCTCTGTCTACAAGCGCATCCTGCGCTGCCTTTAGCTGCTCTAAGCTGTTATTCGCTTTGTCATTTTCTGATTCTGTTGCTGTGCCTTTGGGACTCGCTCCATAGCCCGCCTGCTCTACTGCCTCCACTATCTGCGCATCTGTCGCGCTTCCCTCGACTCCCATCGAGTTGGTCAAAAGGCTGACAGAGCAGCTCGTCACACCATCAACCTTAGAGACCGCCTTTTCCACTCTGGCAGAGCATGCCGCACAGCTCATTCCTGTAACTGTATATTGCTTCATACTGTCTGTATTTCCTTCTTTCTACTATTCGAATCTAACTATTCAGAAGCCTTTTCTAAAATCTCTCAATTCCTGTCACCTTGAAATCCAGTCTTTCGATGGCAAATGTGATTTCCTCATCGCTTAGCTCTCTGGTTGCCTCAACATGTGCCACGCCATGCTTTAAATCCACATCTGCCGATACTCCGCTCATCTTCTGAAGTGAGCGTGTGACTGAGTTCTTGCAGTTCATGCAGTGCATTCCGTCTATGTGCACATCTGCTCTCGTGACTATCTCGCCTGTAAGCTGTACTGTGGCTTCCTCGTCCTCCTTCATGGCTCCACCGCCACAGCAGGCGCCCTCGCCCTTTGAATGCTTTATTGTCTCCTTTAAGCCCACAATCACCAGAGCGGCAATTATTGCTATTATTAATATTGTGATTATTGTACTCATTTTTATACCCGCCTTCTTATAATACTACTTCATAAGCTTCTGCAGTGTGTTCAAAAGCTCATCTATTGTCTCATCCCTGCCTGCTCTTATGTCATCTGCCACACACGTCTTTATATGATTGGCCAAAAGGACTTTATTGAAGCTGTTGAGCGCAGCATTTGCGGCCGCCACCTGTGTGATGATGTCAGGGCAGTAGCAATCCTCATCCAGCATACGCTTGATCCCACGGATCTGTCCCTCTATACGGCTAAGTCTGTTGATGAGATCCTTATATTCCTGCTCTGACCGCTCTTTTTTGCGGTTGCAGCAACAGCATTTGGTTTCTTTTTCTGTCATGGGTACCTCCCTTCTTTCTTCATTCCACATTTGTTGCATATGTCTAACCATACCCCTTATGGGTATCTGTCTTTAAGAGCATTATATACCCCGGTAGGGTATATTGCAAGGGCAGATTTCCTTATTGAGAAATTTTCATGTTATACTATACTTTTATAATAAAAGCATGCAGTAGCTGCAGCTGCCCATAAATAGCTCTGCCTCATATATGAATATATACAACGAAAAAGCCGGTACATCATGCTTCCATGAATGTACCGGCTTTAAATACTTAGCAGTCCGTACGGGAATCGAACCCGTGTTT
>OKUI01000453.1_pt1 | contig 14578 bp, 10 predicted proteins | sample 1606531 | NCBI WGS metagenome assembly OKUI01 (sample SAMEA3882506, study PRJEB24775) | human gut metagenome | biome: human-associated habitat; feature: intestine environment; material: feces | place: Netherlands | collected 2009/2010
ATTGCGATATATGTTCATTCGGGCTGAGCTGTATTGTCCGCCTGCGTTGACTTCACAAGTGTATCCCGAGGACGTTTAGAAAACAGGATGTTCAAAGAAAGGAGCACTATACCATGAAGCTCAACAAACTTCTGCGCTTTATCAGCGTAATTATGGCCGCAGCAATACTTGCGGGCACCCTGTCCGTCGGTGCGGCGGCTCTTCACCATCCGTATCTCGACTCTGACTTACAGTCCAACTACAATTCGATCGACCAAGTCACCTTGACCGCCGATCAGCAGGCTTCGCTCCTGCTCGATAAGGTCGATGTCATGCTTGAGGATAAGGACATCTATATTGATATCCCCATCATCGGCGACATAGACCTGCGTTCGATAGACTCGGCGCTCTCCTCCATCTATGACCTTACGGGCAACTGGCTCTACGGCAGCCTCACTGTCGGCGACCTCACCGTCCTCAAGAGCAACCGTTCGTTCATATCCTCCGCAAGGCGTACCTCCACTAACCTGAGCGATGTCGATGTGATAGACATCGTCGTTCAGTACCTTGCCGCATGTATACCCACTCTCGTCAATATCATTGACGACAGCTTCAACTGGGGCATGGTCAGAGGCTTCCTGCCTCCGAAATTCAGGGTCATAATCAGCGATGTTCCCAAATATATCAAAGAAGAAATTTGGGATGCACTTCACCCTGTCAACTATGAGCAGTATCCCTCCAATACCACTCTTGACAGCATCGTTCAGTTCATGCTCGACAATCAGCTTGGCGGCAAGAGAGAAGCAGTTATGGGCTTCCCCGGCGTGCTGCCCGGATTTGATGTCGATCTTGAGACTGCCGACGGCTACAGGATGCTTGAGGAAGCGATATACTGCGCTCTCAACGAGTATGTAGTGCCCGTCATCAACGGCGACCTCAAAAAGGTCATCAGGGAAGCAGTCATTGCCAATTCTCAAAAGGGCGGCGATCTCGGCCAGCTCGTTAACATTGATTATGTCGTCGCCGAATATAGCTTCGACAAATCAAAGGGACTTATGGAGCAGCTCAACACCGTCCTCGGCACGGTAGTCAATCAGATGCTTACCGACGGCGCGAATAACGCTCTCTTCACCTGGAGCTTTACCCCCGCGGCGGGCGAGACCCAGGCCGACCTGCTTGAGGATAACATCTTCAGGCTTATCAAGGTCATCATCCCCCTCGGCGGCGATGAGAATTACGACCTTACAGGCAAGGGGCTCCATGACCTGCTCAACTACGTCGCCATCAGCGCCGTAGAGGAGTTCGTTAAGCATATGTCGCTCGACCCCACTCTGCGTATGGATCAGGTAGCTTACCTCGGCCTGCGCGAGCTTGCGGCAAGCGTGCTGCCCGAGAAATCATACCCCGAGCAGCCGGCAAGCGGCACACTCTATAACGACTACAGAGAAGCCATTCTCGGCATCGCGGCGGATCTCGGCATTTATTACTTCAATAATATGTTCGACTTCAATTGCGATCCCGACGCGGGTGTAGACGGCTTTGTTAACGCCTGTGCCGAATGGGGTCTCGATTTTGCAGAGGGTCTTGTCGATGTAAGCACGATAAGCGAGACCAGCACCGGCTGGGATAAGATAGACGCCGTCCTTTGGAGCATCATCCCCAAGGATTGGATCCCCTACGGCACCATGTTTGCGAATAACGGCGTCGCCGGCACCGCAAACGATCTTACCTTCAGATCGCTTATCAACTACTTCCTCGATTCGATATTCAATTGCGAATTCGAGAATTTCTACACCTTCTTTGCTCACAATTCATCGAGCACCCTCGATACCCTCACCCTCAGACAGACCTTGATAAACGTGGTTACGGGCGTTGTGAATAACGCGTTCCCGGGCACTCTGCCCACCGATATCACCTGCTTTGAGGATCTTATGGATACCGATACTCTCAAGAATATCGTTAAGAATCTTATCATTTCTATAAAGGATAAGAAGAGCGTGATCATTCCGACCGCTCTTAACATGATAACGGTATTCACCGGCGCCTCCAAGGAGCAGTCTCTCGGCAAGGCGGATATTGATATCGACGAGAGAGTTTACTGCGAAAACGGCGCCGTTCCCTCCGGCAAGAATATCCGTATAACCAATCTCTCCAATGGCGTCAACAGAGGCTGGAGAGATCAGGCGGGCGTTCTTCATCAGGACGCAATGTATAAGATAAAGCCCATCGCTGTCACCTGCGATAATTCCGGTGTGACCCTTGCGGCTATCCCCTCGGATACCGTTATCAATGCAAACGGCTTCTATGATGTGGCTGTCTCCGGCACCGTGAGCGGCAACGGCGAGGTTCGTTTCGACCTGACCTACGATATCCTCGATGAGGCGGGCGCAGTCATCAACCCGACCCATCTCGTAGCCTCCGTTTACAGCTACTTCTACACTCAGAAGGGCAATTACGAGGCGACCAGCTCAGCCACCGGCGAAGCAAACAAGGTCAGCATGGACAGCTTCCCGACCTACCTCTACATGACCGATATCTATGACGCGGCGGTGTTCTCGATAATGGCGACCAATAACGGCAGCCTGCTCGGCAACGCAGCGAAGGATATACGCAGGGCGGTAGTGACCGGCACCATGCCCGCCGAGCTTTCGGCAAACAACCCCGAGAGCGGCTGCATTGTCTGCCTTGACGCGGCTTCGCTCACCGTGGACGCTTACGGCTCGGTCAACCCCTATGTGCTTGACCGTGACCCCGATAATCCGCAGCCCTACGGCATTTATGACCTCAGCATTCAGTTTGAGATCTGCGCCAAGGACGCAAGCAGCGGCACTCTCACCGAGGCGAGAGACCACAAGCTCGTGGTTTATAATGATTTCGGTCTGCCCGGCCTGCTCCGCAGAGTTATGAATGCAAACAGACAGAGCGCAGATTATCTCAACGCCTCCGCAGAATGGGCGGCGTATCAGAGCGCTCTGAGCGCAGGCTATGCGCTTGTTCACGGCAACCCGGACCATACCAAGATGTTTGCCTGCGTCAGCTCGCCCGACGGCTCCGACAACGCCTATAAGGCCGCTGCGGACGCTGTCAACGCCGCTGTTGAGGCTCTTGACGCCAAGGTGAAGCCGACTGACACCGCAAAGCTCGCAGCTCTTAAAGCAACTCTTGAGGCTCAGACCTCCCCCGAGGGCGGCTACTTCAAGGATGTTGACTATAAGCTCTACACCTATGACAGATGGAATAAGTGGAAGCGCCACGCGCGCAGACTCATCAATTCACAGAATGTCGCCGAGGGCGTGACCGCAGTGGCAATATCGGACCTCGACCTCGTCTATGCAAAGCATATGCTTGAGCTGATGTATCCCAGAATGCTCCGCAGAGCGGCCGTTAAGACTCATCTCGCAGCAGCCATCACGGCGGCAGGCGTCAAGACCGAGTCGGCATACGCCGCAGACACATGGGCAGATTACGCAGCGGCTCTCGCAACCGCAAACGCAGTCAATGCCGACACCTCCGCTGACCTTCGCCAGTCCGAGGTCAATGACGCTCGCGTCTGCCTGCTCAAGGCGGAGCGTATGCTGAAGCCCCTGACCCTGACCGTGCCCGCAGGCTCCACAGCCCTCATCGACTCCCGCAGCATGTTCATCCACGGTATCACCGAGAGACTTGCTTCGCTTGACGGCTATATTGCGGCGGCGAACGGCTACACCCTTAATGTGACACACAGAAGCGGCTCATATGTCGGCACCGGCAGCTATGTCAAAGTGATGGACGGCGATGAGCAGGTAGCTTTCTACACCGTTATTCTTTACGGCGACGTTAACGGCGACGGTATTATAGATGATGACGATTTTGGTATCATCGGCAACTATCTTAACGGCACCGATACCGAGCAGCTCTTTGAGGGCAGCCCGTTTGCAACGGCGGCGGATGTTGACCGTGACGGCGCTATTACGCAGGCGGATTACGCGATAATCAATGATTATCTGACGAATGGCGAACCCATAAATCAGGCTTAACATCGAGACTCCCTTCAATGACGATTGCCCCGAGCAATTGTCGGGGGCTGCCGCGCCCTTTCCGCGGCAGCCCCACCCTCCGCGGTAAGGGATAGAGACATAATTTATTTGCGGGTCTTATGCCCGACAAGGAAGTGAAAAAGCTAAGTGCAGGGGTCATTCCCGCCGCCGATTCGGAAAGGGGATCTGCGCCGGAGGCGAATATTCCCTGCACTTCCGGGAAAGAGAATATAAAAAATCTACCGTGCATGCAGTCTTAAAGGCTGCGTGCCTGCTGTGCTTTTTACATAATGAAAGATAAATATGAATAAATTTAATCGGAGAATAATACGGCTCATGCCGTTATGCATATCCGTACTCAGATAGCTTTACGGCGCCAATCCGCTTTGAAGGGAGGTGGATGCTCTTCGCACCGGTGCCGTGGTTATAGATAATATTATATTAGGAAAGGATAAGAGAGTATGTATACGCAAAAAAGAAGCTATAAACTAAAAGCGCTTGCATTATTTTTGGCTGTTTTCACGATTCTTTCAACCATGCCCGTGGCGTTTGCCGCGACGGCTCTGACGGTAAAAAACGTTACCGTGTGGCCCACGGCGAGCGGAACGATTTATTGCGGTCAGGTCCTTGGGGAGCATATCACCCTGAGCGGGGGAGAGGTTCGGTATAACGGCACGGTAGTTGAGGGGACTTTTGCCTTTGCCGATCCGAATTCAAGACCTATCGGCAACCCGAGTATGCGTGCGACTTTGAAATTTACGCCGAATGACGAGACGCAATATAAGGGATTTACGGCAGCCAGGATCAAGGAAGTAACATATACGGTTTTGCCCGTCACGCCAGTGCTGGTCGATGAGGCCAACGATAAGCCGAGGGCCGAGGGAACCGTTGAGACAGGGACTCTGCTGTCCGCCGTGCCGATAGTCGGCGGTACGCTGATGAATCCCTATTATCCCGAAAAGACAAATAATCTGCCGAAGTGGACTTGGTCGGAGCCGACGACCGTGCTGACAAAGAGCGGCCGTTATGAGGCAAAAACAGTGGCAAACAACAGCTTTAACTCGATAACCTGCAGCGTTTATGTTGCGGTTGCCGAGCCTGCTGTACCATACACGACCATTATCGAACAGCCGGAGATCAAGACCTTTACTTATGCTCCGGATATGAAGTGGGGCGATATCCCCATTGTCGGCGGCAAAGCCGATGTGCCCGGCAAATTTGAGCTGACCGACGTGTGGAAGCAAAAAACCGTATCGGCGGGCAGCTTTACGCTTGACGCGGTTTTCATGCCCGATGACCTTACCGCAAGGCAGCCCAAGGAGCTGCAGATAAGCGCGGTCGTCGAAAAGGATCGCTGCCGATTCGTCGACACGGACGGCAAAGAGATAATCCCCGAGCTGACTCTGCCTTACGGCACAACTCTTATAGACGGCAATATCGACGCTTTGAAAAATTTTGTCTATCCGAGTAATTCAACGCTGAATTTCGTTGACCCCGAAACGGGCAAAAAGCTCAGCTCGTTCGGCACCAAGCCGCAGGTCGGCAGCCACGAGCTTGAGATAAATATTGTTTCATGGGATAAAAATTTCGTCGGGGGTCTCAGGAAAATCAAGCTGACTGTAATTCCTACGGTAATAACTCCGCGTTTCAAGGGAGAAGTAAACAAAAACACCGGCGAATGTAAATACAGAATAGCTGCAGACTCCGCTATTGACGCCCCGAAGGGCAGCTTTGATATTTATCTAAACGGTGAGCTTTATAAGAGTGGCATCAAATACGGCGTGGAGTTCACATTCAACGTGGGCGACGGCAGCTATGACATGAAAGCGGTCTATCGCCCCGCAGATAATGATTGTTACTCTATCGACGATATTACTTCTTCTTTCTCAGTGAAGCTGCCTAAGCGCTTCAAGGCTATCGGCGCAGACGGTGCGAATAATGCGGACGGCACCGCATTTGAGGCTATGATGAGCGAGGGCAGCACTGTGATGGTAACGGCGGCTGTCGGCGCAAAGCCCTATTATGTGTTTAACGGCTGGGAGGTCGTTGAGGGCGAGGTGCCCGAGGGCACAGACCTCTCGAAGGAGAACGTTAAATTCGATATGCCGGATTGCGACGTAACCATTCAGGCGACGTGGAAATTCTCACTGAAGCTCTATCTCAAGAACCTGTTTGCCCCCATCATAACCGCCTTGAGAGCATTTTGGCTTATGCTTAAGAGCTTTTTCTCAAATATCATAGGTAAATAGGTATACCTCGCACAGACATTATATAACCGCCGATCGGACAGAGGCTATTATTAGCTCCCAACAGGCTCGGCGGCATAGGCTGCGGGGCGGGAAAGACCCCGCAGCCCCAAATTAAGAGAGAGTATAACACGGTCAACAATTAATTTGCTGTGAATATAAACAAATTCATTGAAAAATTTTTGTTTAAAAAGCAAAAAATACAATTGCTGAAAATTTTAATGTAACAAATCACGCTTTAATATCATTAATCAGCAGAGGAAGAGACTTAGCGGAGCCTTAAAACAATGATTAAGGAGCTGAAAGAAATGAGTCTGAACTTAAAGGACCCTGTGACGGAGCAATGCGAGGAGCTGTGGCATATGTATCAGCCAATCGTTCTTAAGCTCTGCGAGTACAAGCTGCAAAGCGCCCCCACCCTCATTGAGGACTGCGTTCAGGAGGTGTTTGCGGATCTGCTGGCATATTTACGCACGGGCAATAAGATAGGCAACCCCGGCGCATGGCTTGCCAAGGTGGCAAGCAACAAGATCAAGGATATCTATACCTCCGAGAACAGGCGCAAGCGCATGATGGTGTCTTTTGAGTCGGCGGGGCGCTTCGGCGACGATATTCAGCTCCGTGTGAAGCATATAAACGGCAGGGATCCCGCCGTGGGGTCTATCAGGCTCGAGGAGATATTGGCTCGCTTGAGTGAGAGCGACCGACGCATATTCGTCAGCTACTATTTCAACGGAATGACATATGAAGAAATAGGTGCGGCTGAGAATACGAGCAGCGCAGCCGTGAAGCAGAAGCTCTCGCGACTGAAAATAAAGATATTGAAGCAGTTTAATGATGAGTAACAGCGTGTTGCACAAAAAAATCAGCCAAAATTCAGCAATTTGACTATGTTATTAAAAGGCGATTTTTCAGACTGTTTACACGTAAGGAGGAAGTTCAGTGAAAAGGAGAGAGAGACTTTTTACTTGTACGGACGTAAAGGAGAAGCTGGCGGCGAGACGGCTGCTCGAGGTCATGCTCGATATTGAGCTGGACAGACCCGAGGATGAGATGGACACGGAATTCATAGAGCAATGCCTTGACGCGCTGCTCAAAAAGGATAGCTCCGAGCCGCATTTGCCTGCTCCGTGCCGATCGAGCATGAAACAGGCGAGATGATCGACCGATCAGGCTGCAAAACCGCCTCCGCTCCGCACAAGACCGACCGCCCCTGCTTGCAAAACGCAAGCAGGGGCGGTCTTTGATATGGAGGGATCGAACCCGAGGTTATTTCCTGTTTATTATCTTGGCGCGCAGTCCGCGGGTCTTTTTGGCTGCTTTCTGTGCAAGCCCGACGGCTTCGTAGCCGAATTTGTTGATGATGAGGTCGGCTTCGCCCATCAGCTCCATGTAGTCGTTGCAGAAGCCCTTTTTGAATTTGAATATGCCGTGCAGGGGGTTATTCTCATCGGGGTAGCCGCCCCTGAAATCATAGTAGCGGCAGCCCTCGGCTATCGCCCAGCGGATCATCTCCCACTGCACAAGGTAATTCGGCATGACGTTCCTGTATTCGTTGGAGCTTGCGCCGTAGACATACCAAACCTTGTCGCCGCAGTGAACATCCAGAGCGCCCGCAATGGTCTTGCCCTCGTATTTGGCGAGATAGATGCGTGCGTCATCGCCGAAAGCGTTCATAATGCGCTCGAAATAAGAGGTGTCACGGGTGGCGAAACTGTCGCGCTCGCCGGTTATCAGCATCAGCTCGTGGAATTCCTCGCAGGCCTCAATGCCCTTTATCTCAACGGTGACGCCCTTCCTTGCGGCGAGGCGGGTGTTGTAGCGGGTCTTGGGGTGGAAGGAGGCCATGACCTCCTCCTCCGTCTTGCCCTCGACATTCAGGCGGAATATATAGCGAGCCTGGATGGTGTCGAAGCCCGTGCCGTGCTCCTTGAAGTTGAAGCCCATATCCTTGAGGGCGTCGATATACTCGGTGTTTGAGGCGAGGGTGTCGGTGTCTATCTTAAATGTATATGCCTTGTTCTTGATTCCGTAGTCCCTTGCCGCGCCGAGCAGCGCGCGCACGGTGTCAAGGTCGCCGAGGTCGCATACGGGGCCTCTGGGCGCATACATCATCTTGAACGGGGTCATAGGTATCTGGCGCAGTATCACGGCGCACACGCCCTTGATATTGCCGCCGTCGTCACGGCAGATGAAGCCTACCCATTCCCATTCTTTCTTGACCTTGCCCCATGCCGAGGTCTGCATCATGTGTCCCTTGGGGTGCGAGCGAACGAAGCTGTCAAATTCCGCAGCGTTTTCAATTCTTACCGTTTCCATTGTTTCTCCTTTCGGTTATCAGCTCGGCGGCTCTCGCAATAAGCGCCTGCCGGTCGTTTTTTATTTTATCGTTCAGCACTTCGCCGAAAAGCTCGTCAAGCAGCTCACCCGTGAGCGGCGACGGCTCTATGCCGAGCGCTTTTATGTCGTTTCCGTTGATTTTTAAGTCCCGCAGTCTGAGGCATGAATCCTCGGCGATAATTTCGTCGAGCTTTGCCCGCCCGAGCGCTATCGCCGCCATGCCCTCGCTGAGAAAAGCGGGGTTCTGAGCCGAGATATCCGCCGCGCGGACGTCAAACAGCTCCCGTATCGTTTTTTCACCGAGCAGGCCGAGATACTTTCTGTAGGTCGCCTTGCTTATCAGCTCCGGCATGAAGTCGTGATACTCCACAAGGGTGCATACATGGTCACGCAGCCTTGCCGAGGCCTTGAGCCGCTCAAGCGTCGTATACGCTATCTCTCGGCTTATCTTGCCGTGGGAGTGAAAATGATCTGTGCCGTTTTCGTCAGTTGTTTTGCAAAGGGGCTTGCCGCTGTCGTGAAACAGCATAGCGAGCCTTATTTCTTCATCCTCGGGAGCAGCCTCGACCGCCGCCGCCGTGTGACCCCACACGTCGTAGATGTGCCGCTCGTGATTTTGAGTGCAGTCGCGCATCGGCGCAAGCTCAGGCAGGATAAAGAAGATAACGTCGGCGTACTCAAGCAGGAATTCCTTGCCGCACACTCTCAGGGTTTTCAGCAGCTCGGAGAGTATCCGCTCGACCGAAATGTTGGCAAGCAGGCGGTAGCTCCGCCGCACGGAGTCCGCCGTTTTGTCTTCAATGTCGAAGCCGAGGGTCTGCGAGAAGCGCAGCACCCGCATTATCCGCAGGGCGTCCTCGCCGAAGCGTCTGTCCGGGTCGCCGACGCAGCGCAGCAGCCCGCTTTTGATATCCTCAATGCCGCCGTAGGGGTTGACAAAGCCCGCTTCGGGCGAATAGGCTATCGCGTTCACCGTTAGGTCGCGCCTCGCAAGGTCGTCGGCTATGCGGTCGGTGAATACCACGCTGTCGGGGTGGCGGTTGTCGGAGTAGCCGCTCTCGATGCGATAGGTCGTTATCTCAAGCGGAGTGCCGTCCATGAGCACCGTCACCGTGCCGTGCTTTATGCCCGTCTCGATGACCCGATACCCGTCAAAGGCGTCAACCGTCTGAGCCGGCAGCGCGCTCGTTGCGATATCCCAATCCTGCGACTCAACGCCGAGCAGCGAATCCCGCACCGCGCCGCCCACGACATATGCCGTGTGGCCCTTTGCACGCAGAATTTCCATCGCCTTATTGACTTTCGGTGGAATTTTTATTACCATAGTATCATTACCGTTAAGTGAGGTTTAATTATATGAATATTCAGATATTCGGCACGAATAAATGTTTCGACACCAAGAAAGCTCAGCGCTGGTTCAAGGAGCGGGGAATCAAATTCCAATTCATCGACCTTACTCAGAAAAATCTCAGCAAGGGCGAATACAACAGCGTGAAGGCCGCCGTCGGCTCCATGGAGGCACTTATCGACGAGAATTCAAAGGCGTATGAGAAGCACTTCATCAAGTATCTCGCAAGCAAAGATGCCGTCGAGGAGAAGCTGCTCGAGCACGGCGAGCTTTATAAAACGCCGATAGTCCGCAACGGCAGGCAGGCCACGGTCGGCTACTGCCCCGATATCTGGAAGACGTGGGAATGATCAATACGCCTCGAGCCTCTCGAGGGTCGCAAAGCAGCGGGCTTTTTCGATAACTATCTTGAAATATTGCGCCCTGACCTCCTTAAAGCGGCAGATGCGGCAGTGACCCACCACTGTCTCATTCGCTATCTTTTTCCATTTGCCGCCGAGCTTCACATAAATCGAGAATTCCTCTATCTGCTGACCCGTTGCAATGTGCTCGGCAAGCAGAATTTTGTCAATATCGTATTCGTCGCCGAGGTCGAGCACCAGCTCTGCGCCGTCGGGGTCATCGCCGGAGTGCCAGTATTCGCCGGGGAAGTCGCTCAGAGCCTTCTGCCCCGAGTGCTTGTCGTCAAGGCGGCAGCTGTCCGTCACTACCGAGTCGGCGGCGAGATCCTCGTTGAAGTCGATCTCAAGCTGAGCACCGACGGAGAGCAGGGTCTCCACATCCTTCTCATGTATCTTGCCCTCGGGATTCGGCGCTATGCCGAGCAGGAGGCTCGCATTCGCACCGACCGAGCGGTAATAGACCTCCGCTATCTTTGAGAGCGGCTTCACATTGTAATCATCGTTCGGGTGATAGAACCAGCCCTTGCGAAGAGGCATATTCACCTCGGCGGGGTACCATATCAGCCTGTTGCAGGCCTTTATCGCCTTTCTGCTGCCCAGATCAAGGGCGGCGGAATTTATTTTTTTAGGCGGTCTGCTTATGTCGGTCTGTCCTGCAAGGCGGACGGTCTCAAGATCGGAGTAATAATAGGGGACTACGCTCCATTCGCTGCGCCTGCATACGCCGAAATCGTTGCCGCACCAGCGCACGTCGCAGCCGCAGCCCGCTATCACGGCGTTCGGCTGAAGCTCACGGATGAGCTTGACCCAGCCCTCCATGTCGTGGTCGCGCACGGGGTCACCGCAGCCTGTGCTGTCCAGCCACACACAGAATATATCGCCGTAATCGGTCAGCAGCTCGCGGAGCTGATTTTTGAAGAAATCATTGTATGCGCTCGTGCCGTAGGTCTCCTCGTGTCTGTCCCATATCGAGAGATAGACGCCGAATTTGATACCGAATTCACGGCAGGCGGCGGCGCACTCTGCCACCACGTCGCCTCTGCCCTGCTTCCACTTTGACGCGCTCACGCAGTGGTCGGTGTAGGCGCTCGGCCAAAGGCAGAAGCCGTCCTGATGCTTGACGGTCAGTATAAGCCCCTTGATGCCTGAGAGCTTGCAGAGCTTCGCCCATTGGCGGCAGTCGAGAGCGGTCGGCGCAAAAAGCTCGGGATCCTCGTTGCCGTTGCCCCATTCGCTGTTGGTGTAGGTGTTCATGCCGAAGCTGACAAGCGCGTTGAATCCAAGCTCCTGCCATTTAAGCTGCCGCTCGTCGGGCACGATGCCTGCGGCGTATTTGACAAAATCGGGTGTCTTTCTCATTATTCTAAGCCCTTTCATTGTAGTTGAAGTTCATGGCGGTCCATGCGTTCTCGTCAATGCCCTCGGCCATCGCGCGGCGGATCAGGGCGATCAGAGCGGGACGCTCAAAAATGTAGTTGAACAGCTCCGGGGGCAGCATCCCTCGGTCGGCGTAGGCAAACAGACGGAAACGCTCGGCGTCCTCGCCGCTCAGCCCCAGCTTCTCGGCGAGCTTCACGACGGAAGCGTCGTCGGGCGGAGAATTATTTTTTCCCTTCTCTATGTTGCTGATGTACTGAGCGGTCTTGCCCAGCTCGTCGGCCAGCTCGCCCTGCGACATCCCGACCTCCTCGCGGAGCTGCTTGAGCATGGCGCCGAACGGCGTCGGGGAATACAATTCTACCACCTCCTTAGAAGCCGATATGCGGCAAAATTTGCGGGAGTAAATCAAGCACGGATAAATATTGCACTGCGTCACAGTTTAATTCCGTAGTAGTCAATGTCGACGGTCGCTCCGTCGGGGTAGGATTTTATGAATTCGATAAAGCCGAAATGCTTGTGGATTTTTAAGATTTCGGTTTCGCGCGGCTCGACGCCCAACGTCACTTTCGAGTACCCTCGGTGTTTTGGTAGTGATGCATAAAAACAGGCTACATTATTTCAATTTCGCTGCAATATTACATATCGGCACAGACTCAAACATGACTCAAATCTATTGAAAAATAAATAAATTTATTTATTGTATAATATATCCGACTTGATAATATCATATTTGCCTTGTAAAGTCAAGGAATTTCTTCATTAGCTTTCAGTCAGGTCGGCTCCCTCTGACGAGGGAGCTGCCCGGAGGGCTGAGGGAGAGACGGTCAAAATGTTAAGCAGATATTATTGTTTTTTCTTTACAATCCCTCTGGTGGAACTCCGCCGCGCCACATTCCTTTACACAATGCAGGCAGATGCGACTCCAAATTTTCGGCAAGACTTATTTGCTTCCCTTTTCTCTCCCTCCGTCACGGCTAAAGCCGCGCCACCTCCCTCGTCAGAGGGAGGCTTAAGCAAACGCAATTTTTCAGCGCATATTGTAGGGGACGGCGTCCTCGACGTCCCATAAAATAATTGCACTGTAGAATTATCACGGTAGGGGCGAACTGTGTTCGCCCGCCTAAATTTGCACATTGGCGCAGCATTAAACTGTTGCCCGTCTCTTAGGCTCCCTCTTGAGGGAGCTGTCCGTAGGACTGAAGGAGTTTTTGCTTAAAAACAAGTATTCCGCTTTACGGCACACCTCATCCGTCTCGCAAGCTCGACACCTTCTCCTCAAGGAGAAGGCGATTTTTTACTGTCAGCAATGTGTTTTAAGCGGGCGAACACAGTTCGCCCCTAACGGTGTTCAATTAACATTGCGGTTTTGCTTGCGGGATGCCGAGGACGTCATCCCCTACGATTTAATCAAAACTGTTTTGTCATACTATCAATAATATTTTGATCTAAAATTCTACCGGACAATCCTCAGTCGCTCCGCGACAGCTACTTTCAAAAGGAGGTGGCACGACGAAGTCGTGACGGAGGATTGATTTATCAAACTGCAAACCGCCTGCCGCCCACCTCATCCGTCTTGCAGGCTCTACACCTTATCCTCAAGGCGAATGTAGCTGTCAGCTCGTGGGGATATTGCGGATGAGAGCGAATGAAATTCGGCACAAGAAAAATATTGACATTCGGGGATCAAAGGGTTATACTGATGTTGCTACACATTTTTATATCTCTCCGTATTAGGTATACGTTGGTAAAAACGTATGCCCTGATTCTCATTTTTTCTAATACGGAGAATGAATTGTGTAGCAACAAGATCGGAGCAGCGTTTTTCGTGCGCAGCTTCGGCTGCGCATTTTTTATTTTCAGGAGCCTGCGTGTACTATTCGTCATTGTTTTACGGGCTATACAGGACGGAGCAAAAACTGTATAATCAGTTTATGAAAATACGGCTTGCCCGGGAGGCGGCAGACCGCAGGCGAAGAAAGACAGAGGAGGAAAAACCATGAAGAAAAAACTCAAAAGTGCATTATCGTTGCTGTTATGCATGATAATGGTATTCGGTGCTGTCGCCGTCGGCGGCGAGGGCATTGAGCTGCCGAGCATCAGCGATATCTTCGGCACCAAAGCAACAGCAGCGACATCAGGCACCTGCGGCGATAACCTGACATGGAGCTTTGATGAATCGACGGGTACACTCGAAATCTCCGGCACTGGAGATATGGCAAATTATTCATACAATAACAGACCGTGGGAGGATTCTGAAGATCGCATTACTACCGTAACTATCGGCAACGGAGTAACAAGCATCGGCGATTATGCATTTTATTCTTTTGATAAACTCGCTAAAGCATCTATACCCTACGGTGTAACAAAAATAGGAAATTATGCTTTTGAGAATTGCGGAAAATTGTCCGAAATCAATTTGCCGAGCAGTTTAACGGTTATAGGGAGTTATGCGTTTAGATGTTGCTCCAACATTCAAAGCATAATAATTCCAGACGGTGTTGTAAGCATAGGTCGCTCTGCATTTAGTAGCTGCGCTAGTCTTACCAGTCTAACAATTTCCAACGGCGTTACGAACATAGGAGATTCCGCATTTAGCAGCTGCACCGGTCTCACAAGCTTGACCATTCCAAACAGTGTTACGAGCATAGGCTCTTCGGCATTTGAGAGTTGCACCGGTCTCACAAGTATAACAATTTCCAACGGTGTTACAAGCATAGGCGACAGAGCGTTTTACGGTTGCTCTAATATCACTAATATAACAATTCCCGACAGCGTCACAGAACTCGGAAGTGGGGCATTTGTCTATTGTGATAACTTAGCTACAATAGATGTTGTATCTTCAAACGTAAACTATTCAAGTGCGGACGG